>JGI994J12354_10002947_pt1 | contig 16218 bp, 16 predicted proteins | sample IntmicLarv3ML3BL_FD_12354 | JGI IMG/M metagenome (IMG submission 12354) | reverse complement strand
ATACGTCATAGCAGGAGACGCGGTTCCTAGACGCGGCAATTATGAGAATATGTCACCGCCGGTGATACATTACAATGAAAACGTCGCACTGGAAAGTATTAAGTTGATATCCAAGTATGCGGACATGATAGTCCCGGGGCACGATCAGCCCTTCGTGACAAAGAAGTGATACAAATGGTAAAGCGGGATATGCCGGAAGCGATCTACATACAATGTCCAGATTGCGACGACCTCATCGAGCATGAAATACTGAAAGGAAGGATGGGGAACGATAACATTACCGGCACATTTCGGTGCGTTGATTGCGGGAGGGTGTTCTCAGATACCATCCGCATTCCGAGGATATTGAATGTGAAGGTCCTTTTCAGCGACGGAGACAGGACGGAGACCACAGAGACCCAGCTTGAAAGTAATGAGCTCGTTTCCGTGGAAGACGAATTCTACATGGACGACGGAAGAAGGGTGTGCGTGACATTCATAGATGTGGCCACCGGAGAGAGAGTGAGAAGGGCCCAGGCAGACAGGATCGTACGTCTCGGGGTGAAACAGTTCGATGTTCTCAGCGTGAAGGTCTCGGTCAATAACGACAGAGTGACATACTCTGTGAGAGTGGATGCGGAACCGGACGATGAGTTCACTGTAGGAATGACGCTGGCCTTCGATGATTACGATGCACAGATACATGCCATAAAGACAAAGGACCGTCTTCTCAAAAAAGGGACCGCAGAGGCGAGGGAGATCACCCGCATCTACGGAAAGATCAGAAGGAAGACCTANGATGTCCTGGATCCCGANGAGGANCTCGGCGAATTCAACGAAGATGATTACATCATAGACGAAGATGAACAGTGAGCCATAGTCACTGTTCGTCGGGAAGTATCAGATCCAATATATCGGATATGTTGTCAGTTCTGACGGTATAGGTGGCAGCCTCCGAGGTGTAATCATCGGTAGGATTGAACGCTATTGATATACCTGAACTTTTGAACATCGAAATGTCAGTGAAGGAGTTGCCGATGGAGACCGTGCGTTCAGCCGTCGTATCATATTTTTTGATGAATTCCCTGACGGTGATACCCTTATCCCTCAGGTCCACGTTCATTTTTCCCTCGCCTGTCAGAGAGCCGTCCGGATAGCTGCATATCTCGTCTGCCGCATAATCATCGAATCCGAATTCATTGGCGATCATCTTGGCAGCCAGATCTATGCCTCCGCTGACGATCACACATCTTATCCCGTTCCCTCTCAGGCAGGCCACGGTCTCCTGTATCCCGCCAATGAGTGGCATGCTTTGGAAGAAATACACAAGGTCAGAGATCTTGACATCAGGTTTCACTTCTTTCCATAAGGCGATATCACGTCTCATGAACTCAGGTTCATCTATCTCTCCGTTTATGTATGCCTGGTATGCGGCCTCATTGTCGACTCCGAAATTCTGATGTATCCAGCACCAGGAGCTTCGCAGAACGGTCAATACACCGTCCATGTCGAAACAGACAAGATCGTATTTTCTCATCGGTTTGAGATATTATTCTGGGATAAAATGATGATGTTCGTGATGTGCAGCAAAATAGATTCGGCTGGTTTATCTAAGAGTATTACTTCTTCTGATTATGATAACGATCATAGGTACAGGGCATATCTTCAGGATAGCTGAACCTGTCTCGTTCATCATAAAAAACTCTTGGCCCGAAGCCGTATTGGTTGAATTGGATGAGAGAAGATATATCGCATTGACCTCCTCAGAAAGCAGCGAAAAGAGGGATATTCCGAAGAATGTTCCGAAGATATACCGAGAATCCGCGAGATATCAGGATAAGATGTCCGAGGAGAACGGGGTGCGGACAGGAAGCGAGCTTTTGGCGGCCATCAATTCAGGGATCATGATAGGTGCACAGATCGTATGCATCGATAAGGATGCCGAGCAGGTCATGAGAGAGGTGGAGGAGGAGATGTCATTCATGGAAAGACGGAGATATTCCTTCTCTTCAATAAGCGATAATCTGTTCGGAAGGAAAAAAGTGGAGGATACGCAGAAGGACTTTTCTCTGGACGAACAGCAATATATTGAAAATATGCGTAAACGATATCCCACATTGGTCAGGAAACTCATTGACGAGAGGAATGAGTACATGGCGGAGAAGATAAGGAGCGAATCGGAAAAGTACAACAATGTGGTCGTCGTAGTGGGCGATGCACATGTTGAAGGATTGTGCGGTTTGCTCGATGGCCTCGAGATCAGGAAGATCAGACTGGCCGAACTGATGGACAAAGAAAGTATGGATAAGATAAGACTGCAGATATGGAATAACGAGTGGAAGGATTAAAATGAAAATTGAACTGTTGTCTTACACCAGGGATGCGGATGTCATATGTGCCGCGGCCGGAAAATCATGTTATTCTGAGAAATCATCCGCGGATCTCATGGGAGACGGGGATCCCAACAAGGTTTTGTCAAAGATCGTGGGGATGGGGCATTATTCTGTGATCGAGCATGCGGTATTCACTTTCTCTGTGGAGGGGGTTTCGCGTGCACTTACTCATCAGCTCGTAAGGCACAGGATAGCATCGTTCTCTCAGCAGAGTCAAAGATATGTTCCTATCAGGGAGCCAACCTTCGTTACGCCGAACACGATAAGGTCCGATCCAGAGGCACTGAAGGTCTACAAAGAGACGATGAAGGTCATCTGGGAGGCGTACTCGAAATTAGAAAAGACAATTCCGGCCGAGGATGCAAGATATCTTCTTCCCAACGGATGTACCACAAATATCACTGTGACCATGAACGCAAGGGAACTTTTACACTTCTTTTCTTTACGTTGTTGCGAAAGGGCACAGTGGGAGATCAGAGAGATGTCGGAGAAGATGTTGGAGCTTTGCAAGGAGGTTTCTCCTACAATATTCAAGGATGCGGGACCTCCGTGTGTCCGAGGACCATGTCCTGAGGGTAAGTTATCCTGTGGTCGTCCGCGCAGAGTTAAAAAGCTTTAAATAAGGAATCTACTTAATCGGGTTCAATTGGTGAAGTAAATATGGGAAGAATAAGGCCCACATATATCAAAAGAGTCGCCATCGAGCTCATAAACAAATATCCTCAGGCATTCAGCAGGGATTTCGAGAGCAACAAAGCGATGGTAAGTACCCTTACAGACGTCTATTCCGTCAAAATGAGGAACAGGATCGCCGGTTACATAACCAGGTACCTGTCCCGTCCGGAAGTCTGAAAACCATTTATCAGAATCAAGTTTTTCAGTATTGTAAGGCCCGCGTGGGGTAGCTTGGATATCCTGAGAGATTGCGGATCTCTTGACCCGGATTCGAATTCCGGCGCGGGCACCACTTAGGTGTCTGCCCATATTTTCTTTATGATCTCCACATCGCCGGGAGGTAAGATCCTGGAGATCTCCTCCTCCGGGACCTGGAATTCCTTTGCAAGTTCTCCCGATTTTCTTCCGCTTTTACCCCTTCCGGGATTCAGAATGAAATATCTCTTACAGTCACTGAAAAGTTCGACCGGACCGCACATGATCTTCCTGGACCCCTGATACTCTATCTCCCCGATCCCGAGTTCCATTTTGAGATGATATTCGTAATTCCTTTTTCCCCTGACGATGAACGCTCCTCTCGGAACGAACTCTCCTGGGTTGGGGGTCTTACTTACCTGATCGGGATAGACCCAGAAGGCTGCACCTTCCATCAGGGCGGCGACCCATGCTTTGGACTGAGTGATGGCAAATGAACACGCTTCTCTGAGATCTTCAGGAGTGGCTTCTGCACCATCCTTTAGTATAACGGACGGAGCTCCGTGGACATCTGCATGTGCGAAGATATCCTTCTCTTTGAGGTGCTTCTTGACAGCATTATCGTTGCTGTGCGCATCCCTTCCGGCGATGACCAGTTTTCCTGAAGAGGTGATGAACCATTTGTATCTCTCGAACCAGAACTGTTTCGTAGGCTGGGCACGCGACAGGGCAAGGGCTTTGGCTTTGTCTGCACCCTTCTGTTTCTTTTCCAGCTCGATCTGACTTTCTTTCAGGGCATCCTTGGCTCGTTTGGCCTTCTCGCCGATGTCCTTGCTCTTCTGATAGATGTCCGAGGCGTTGGCATCCAGACCTTTGGTGTAGTCGAGAGTAACGTGTACATCAGAGACCTTGGCGGTTATCTTGTTTTTAGAGGGGTCGATACCTATCACGAACGGGATCTTCATGGCACCTTCGGTGAGTTTCTCCCAAGTGAGTTTCTTTGACTGTTCGCCGAGCACAGTGAGAAGTTCGTTGACCCTCTGGTATTCGACATATATCGCATCAGCACGTTTTCTCAGATCCTCGGATTCCTGAAGATAATCATCCACCGTCTCGGACTGTTTCTGTATCCTCTTTTTGAGTTTCTCTGTTTCCGGATCTACGTATTCCTCTTCTTCAGCTATCCCGATCTCTTTTTGAAGAGCATCAATGGCGATGGACATCGTAGGGTACGTCTCTTTCTCGTATCCTTCGTAAATGGATAGGTCGACAGGGGATATGTCCGCGATCTCCCCGTTCTCTCTGAATGCGGTCGTTTCGTTGTTGACCATCACCCGTTCGACGATATCATGCAAGGTATCGTACATCTTTTTGAGATCGTCATCAGAAACATCCTTCGAATTCTGATTCTTATTGATGCCGGATCTTTTACAGACCTCCTCCGCATATTGACCGCCCAGGTTCACCACTGTGGCGAGAGTCCTCACGGTATCGGCATCAGATGATGCGAAGATCCCCTTGAAGTCTGAGAAAGAAGATAATGCGGGGTCGTATCTCGTTTTGGGCATTATGTAGTCCTCGCCCGGTAGGGTGGCGCGATCTTTGCGTCGCTTGTGTATCAGACAATTCACTATCTTGCCGTCTAAGACAAGCAGGACATTCCCTCCGCCGAATATTTCGAATATCAGTTTGTATTCCGCATCGGATTTGAACAATTCCGTTATGACAACTCTGTCGAAACCCGCCTGTACGGTCTTTCCTACCCTGGCATTCGTGATGTATTTCCTGAGGAATGTGGCAAAACTCGTAGGGGTATCAGGAGTTTCCGGTTTCGAAGGTGCAAGATACAGCCACTTCTTGTCCTTGAAGAAGAGTTCCCTCTTTCCATCCCCCTGTACGTTGAGGCGGAACAGGACGTTCCCGGATCCCCATTGGAACACCTTATCGACGTGAGCACCCTCCAAAACGGTCATTTCCGATACGATGGATCGTACATCGAAGGAACTCATCTCTTTCTTCATGGTTGGGTTAAAGATGGGCCGAGATAAAGAATCTTTGATTATCCTGAATGAGAGGAATGGCGGTTTCAGAGGAACAAAACTATATTTGCGGATTCGTTCACGAGGCTGATGCCTAAGATCATCATGAACCACGGTGCCGGGGGAGAGATCATGCAGGAGTTCCTTTCCAAGCATATTGTATCTCATTTTCCCAAGGTCAATTCTGACGTTCCTCTCGATTCGATGGACGATTCTGCTGTCATCGACGACATAGTGATGACGATAGACGGACACACGGTGAAACCGTTGATATTCCCCGGAGGGGATATCGGCAGGATATCGGTGGCTGGCACAGTGAATGATATCGCAGTCATGGGAGCAACTCCGTTAGCGATCGGATGCTCGGTCATCATGGAAGAAGGACTGGACATCGATGTCGTGGATAAGATCATGGAAAGCATGGGCAACACTTCCAGGGAATGCGGCGTGCCGATAATCACCGGAGACACCAAGGTAATGGAATCCGGTGCTTTGGATCAGATGGTCATCTCCACATCCGCAGTAGGAAAGAGATCGGAATTGTTGGACAGGAATTTTGAAACCGCTGCCCGATACAGGAAAGTGGACCACAGATGGTGTACCGATTCCAATCTAAGGCCCGGTGATGTGATAATCGTCTCCGGTTACTTGGGCGATCACGGAATCGCTCTATTGTCGTTCAGAGAGGGATACGGGTTCGAGAGCGAACTGAAAAGCGATGTCGCCCCGTTGAACAAGATGATCGCTAAAGGGCTGGAGGTCGGAGGTATAGTCTCAATGAAGGACCCTACCCGCGGAGGTCTGGCCAATACGCTCAACGAATGGTGCAGCAAGTCCAAGGTCGAGGTGGAGGTGGATCAGGCATCTATACCGCTGAGGGACGGGGTCGTCAACGCATGTGATATGTTGGGAATCGATCCTCTGTCGATAGGAAACGAGGGGAAGGTGGTCATCGGTTGCGTTCCCGAGATGGCTGAAGAGGTGTTGAAAACGATCAGAGGAACACCGGAAGGCAGAAATGCCATGATAATCGGCAAGGCATCAGAGGGAAGAAGCAGAGTGGTCCTCAGGACCGAGATCGGAGGCAGAAGGATATTGGAGCCTCCATCCGGGGACCCCGTACCGAGAATCTGCTGAAAACGATAAATTCTAAATTTCAGTATTCATGGCAAACTGATATAAGCGAAAATGCATACTACGGCAGGAGTTCAAACATGGTAACCTTCCTTCCGTTCCCCGGTTACAGGCCTGCAATGAAGGCAGAAGAAAAGATAGAGGACCGCATTTCACCGCCGTACGACGCGATAGGAAAAGAGTATCTCAAATTTTTGCAGGAAAGAAAGAACAACGTCACAAATCTTACTTTAAAGCCAGATGTTGACAGAAGATACAACGGTGCCAGAAAAGAATTCGACAGGATGATCTCTGACGGGAGTCTGAAACAGGATGAGGATTCATTCTATCTTTACGAGCATGCGTTCAATGACCACGGAACATTGAAGACAAGAGTAGGGCTGGTAGGAATACTGAAGACGGAGGATTATGAGGAAGGTAACGTCATCCCTCATGAAGAGACATTCTCCAAGGTCAAAGAGGACAGACTGAACCTGCTCAGGGATATGGAAGCTCATTTGGAGTCGATATTCGGGATATTCGAAGGATTCTCGGCAGATCTGAACAGGAAGATCTCGAATTCGGCGAAATTGATCTATCGCTATATGGACAGCCAGGGCGTTGACCACAGATATCACAGGATCGACGACCCTCAGGTGATCAGGGAGATCACGGAGCAGCTGAAGGATCAGAAGATGCTGATAGCGGACGGACACCACAGATACGAGACCGCTTTGGCTTATTCAAAGGAAAATCCTGACGACAAGACAAAAGGATTCGTTCTGACCACCATGGTGGCGGCCGAGGACAGAGGATTGGTAATATGGCCGACTCACAGACTGGTGAGTTCCGATATTGTGAAAGAGAACGAAGCCATCGAATCAATAAAGAAGAAAATGAACGTCAAGGAAGTGACCTTGGAAGAGATGGAGTCTCAGCTCGAGGACTGGATGATGGGATTGATGTTCAAGTCCGGAAAATGTTTCCTGGCCAGATATGAGAACGGATCCGACCTTTGGAAACTTGACACCTACGTTGCACAGGAATCGATTCTCAAGGAGATCTACGGTTACGACGACGGGAAGTCCAAAGTGGATTACGACGCCGAATACCCTTCAGCGAAGAAGAGTATGAGCGAGGGGAAATACGATCTTGCGATAATCCTTAACGATCCGAGTTTGGACAAGGTTTGGGAACTTTCCATGGAAGGTAAGAGGATGCCCAAGAAGACCACGTACTTCTTCCCGAAGATATGGTCAGGTTTTGTCTTCTACAAAATGTGAAAGACAGAAAAGTGAATGGAGCCGCTGATGGGAATTGAACCCACGACCTACGCCTTACCAAGGCGTCGCTATACCCCTTAGCCACAGCGGCACGTGTGTTGGGACAATTAGGACGATGTTGATAAACCTTTTGACATTTGGATTCAGGAAAATCGATGACGTTCACTCAGGGCTAAATAAGTATACGATATTCAAGATTCAAGGGCTTGTGGGGTAGTGGATTATCCTTTTGGCCTTCGGAGCCGAAAACCCGGGTTCGAATCCCGGCAAGCCCTCTTACTCTTGAAATGAGTTTATTTTCCCTCGTATGTTATCAGTGATTCCACATCGAAACCGCTTAATTTCTTCCTTCCTTCGAGACCGGCCAGTTCCATGACGAAACAGATCTTCACCACTTCTCCACCAAGTCTTTTCACCAGGTCGATGGCAGCTTTTGTCGTGCCGCCGGTGGCGATGAGGTCATCGATAATGACCACTTTCTGTCCTTTTTTTATGCTGTCGGTGTGGATCTCCACAGTAGCGTGGCCGTATTCCAATTCGTAATCCTCGGATATTGTTTCCCTTGGAAGTTTACCCTTTTTTCTGACAAGAACAAATCCCTTGTGCATCGAATAAGCTACAGGGGCACCGAACACGAAACCTCTAGATTCAGATCCTAAGATCAGATCGAAATCAATCCCTTTCAGCATGTCGATCAATCCGTCGATGGACATCTTGAATCCATCGGGGTCCTGTATGACTGTGGTTATGTCTCTGAACAGTATCCCTTCCTCTGGAAAGTCGGGTATGGAGGTGACGTAATCTTTGAGATCCTTCATAAGTAATCAATTGAAAAAGCAGTTCAAATATTTTAACAAAAGGGATAAAAAGATGAAATATTCAAACGTACATGCGTTTTTATGACGAAGACGGTTTTGAAAGTCGACGGGATGTCATGTCCAATGTGTTCTGCCAAGGTTGAAAAAAATCTTTTAGAGGTGTCTGGTGTGACCAGTGTGGCCGTGGATCACAAAAGAGGTATGGCAGCAGTCACACATGAGAATGTCAAAGACGAGGACCTCATAGCCGCGGTTTTAGAAGCGGGATTCAGAGCGAAGGTCAAAAGTGGTCTGTTCGGATGAGCGGCGAAGAAAGACTGTCTCTAAAAACGGACGGTATGAGTTGCGCTGCCTGCTCTGCAGCGATCGAGAAAGCTCTCAGAAAAGTGAATGGTGTCTCTGAGGTCAATGCGAATTTCTCCAACAACGTGGTCTCGCTGACATACGACCCGGGGCTCACGAATAAGGAGGAGATCGCGCGTGCGATCACTAAGGCAGGATACTTTGTTCTGGAGGACGATCCTGATGCACTTGCAGAAAGAGAGAGGGCTGTTGCGATAAAGATCCGGAAGGAACTGATAGTATCGATAATATTCACGGTTCCTTTGGTAATTTTGGCAATGGGCCCGATGGCAGGATTGGACATACCTCTGCATGATGATCCGAAATTGTACTCTTTGTTGCAATTGATCCTCTGTATCCCGGTCCTGATAGCAGGAAGGAGATTCTATATCAAGGGTCTGCCGGCGATGGCGAGAGGGAATCCGAACATGGATACACTGATCGCGCTGGGGACATCCGCGGCCGTGATCTACGGCCTGTATGTGACATTCCAGATATTCTCCGGAGAAATGCATTCCGCGCATTCCTTGACATTCGATTCGGCAGCCACGATACTGACATTGGTCTCCGTGGGTAAATATGTCGAATCGAGATCAAAGGTCAAGACCAATGACGCAGTACGCAGCCTGATGGACCTGGCACCTCCAACTGCCAATGTGATCCGAGACGGGAAGGAAACTAACATCTCTGTGGATGAACTCAGGGCGGGGGATGTGGTGATCGTCAGGCCGGGAGAGAGGATACCCGCCGACGGGACGATCATTGAAGGAAGTTCATCGGTCGATGAGTCTATGCTCACAGGGGAGAGCATGCCCGTCACGAAGAAAGAGGGGGAAGAACTGCACAGCGGAACGATGAATCTGAACGGAAGTATACTGATGACGGCCGAAAAGGTTGGAAAGGATACGGTCCTGTTCCAGATAGTCAGAATGATCCAGGACGCACAGGGAACCAAAGCCCCGGTCGCCAGGGTAGCGGATAAGGTGGCGGCAGTGTTCGTCCCTGTCGTGATGGCGATCGCTGTTGCTGCATGTCTGTTATGGCTTGCATCAGGCAAAGGTATCGAATTCTCGGTCATCGTATTGGTGTCGGTACTTGTGATATCCTGCCCGTGTGCATTGGGCTTGGCCACACCCTTGGCGATAACCGTCGGCACCGGGAAGGCGGCGGAACACGGCATATTGTTCAAAAATGCATCCGCGTTAGAACGTTCCGGAAATATCAACAGAGTCATATTGGACAAGACGGGGACCATAACCGAAGGAAGACCGAAGGTCACAGATGTGATCCCCCTGTCGGACGAAGAGACCATCATGACATTGGCAGCATCGGTGGAGATGAATTCCGAACATCCTCTAGGCAGAGCGATAGTCGATCATGCCAAAGAACTTGGAATATCAGTGCCTAAGGTCGATAGGTTCGTCTCAGAGACAGGGGACGGTGTGAAAGGGATGGTCGGAGGAAAAGAGATCGTGGTCGGTAAGGCATCATTCGTCAGGGGAATGGGTGCGGATATTGATGAGAATGAATCCGCACGACTATCCTCTGAGGGTAAGACCTGTGTTTTCGTTTCGTCTGACGGAATGTTCGTAGGGATGATCGCGATAGCGGACCCACTCCGGGTCACATCCAAACAGGCTGTGTCCGTTCTTAAGGAAATGGGAATGAAAGTGACCATGATCACCGGGGATTCCGAGAATACAGCCAAAGCAATAGCCTCTTCTGCAGGGATAGACGAAGTGCACGCCGGTGCCATGCCGAAGAACAAGATAGATGCAGTCAAGAGATTCCAGATCGCGGGAGAGAATGTCGCGATGGTAGGGGACGGTATCAATGATGCTCCGGCTTTGACACAGGCGGATATAGGCATGGCCGTCGGTTCAGGAACGGATATTGCAATAGGTTCTGCCGATGTGATCCTTGTCAATGATGACGTGAGGAATATACCCGCAGCAATGGAGATAGGCAAAGCATCGTTGAGAAATGTCAAGCAGAATCTTTTCCTGGCATTCTGTTATAATGCGGTCTGCATACCTATCGCTGCAGGACTCCCATATTTGTTAGGATCGGACATGATCCCGGAGATGCCGATGTTGGCAGCAGCGGCAATGTCATTGTCGTCCATCTCAGTGGTGTCAAACGCATTGAGATTAAAGAACTTCAAGCCCAAAAGTTATACTGAGATCTAGTCGATAAAAAATCCAGACAAATGTTAGATCAATATCGGATTGACCTCTAAGTCAGGTATTACCGGATATGTACAGCCTATGGCAAAATAATAAATAAATTAAGGGAGAATGCAAAATGACCCTCAAAAGAGGTAAAGGTCGGTCGAAACCGACTTGTTGTGGTCATCAGTCGAGTCTTGCGAACGATATCTGATCCTCGAAGTTCAGCGGAAAGTGCCTATCGACCCGTCTTTCACTTTAACTTCGAACTCCATGCTATGATCGTTCTCGCCACAGTGTCCTATCGTATTACGTTTTGCGATTTTCACTTGCCTCCACTAATGTCATAGACTTTCTACTATTTATAGTGATTCTTTTGTAAATTATTGTGTATTTCGTAATAATGCTACGAATAACGTAAATAATGAAATTGTGCAGCATTGATGCAGAAGAAGGAATGAAAAAATAATGAACGGCCGAAGCCGTTCAGTTTATCTGCTCAGAGCAGTAAGGACAGAATTTCGGTGTCTTCGGAAGGGAGCTTATGTCCTCTCCGCAGTAAGGGCAGTTCTTGAATCTCTTTCCGTTTCCGGTTGCCGCGACCGTGTTCGCGGGAGATGATCTGACCTCGACCGGCTGACCCGGGGCAACCATCGGAGAAGGTTGTCCGCAGTTCACGCAGTATTTGTACGGATAATCGTTCAAACCGCCGCATGTAGGGCACATGACCTTGGTGGTCTGTTGTTGCTGTACTCCTTGTACCGGTTGTTGCTGAAGTTGCTGATACATCTGAGGGAACAGGAGCATACCTGCGCCCATTGCGGCGCCACCGGTTGAATCACCGATCGCATCTGCCATTCTTTCCATGACCTCGTACCTCTTGAATGCCTCTCCGTTCTTGCTGCTGAACTGGAGATAGTTGAATACTTTCTGACGATCCTCATCTGTTGTGAGTATCTCATTGATCTTCAGTGAGAGGAGTTCTATTCCCCTCTGGCTGAAGTATGGCTCGATGAGGATCTTGGTGTTGGTGGAAGCCTTTTCCAGATTCTCCATGATGTCCATGTAGTACTGTGAGTTGAGCTGCTGGATTATCTGTTCGTTGATGAATCCCTTCATGAACGAATTGATGTCTCCGGTGGTGTATGTGTTCAGCCCGCCGAGTACCTGAGTGTAGAACACCGCGATATCGCTGATCCTGAACTGGAAATCTCCGTTTCCCATGAGCACGATCGGAACCTCGTATTCCTGGGCTGCCTTTATCATACTCCTGATGCCCCACTTTCCGTTGAACATCTTCAGTGAAACGAACACTATCCACACTTTGAATGGGGTTTCCTTGAATCCAAGTGCCAGATTGTATAGTTTGGTCAGCCAAGGGATATTGGCTGAGGTCACAACATGTCTTCCCGGGTCAAGTACACCCATGAGCTGTCCGTCCCTGATGAAAAGGGCTACGGCATGTTCGGGAACGGTCACAGAGGTGATCGTTCTCAGGTCATCATGGGGGGATCTGAAGATTATATCATCCGGCCCCTGGCTCTCCCAGAATACTACATTAGTTTTTTCTGCCATTTTTGTCACCCTTATTCTTTGAATCCTCTCATTACGGTCTCTCTTCCGTTGTAGTCTTCGATGAGTTTGTCTATCGTTATTTCGAGGGCTCTCATCGAGGCTTTCAGGTTGTTGTCGCCGCTGTCGATCTGTCTAACGATCAGGGCGGTATCCTCTTTCAGCTGATTTGCGTCATCCATGAGTTTCGCATCCCATTCGATGAGTGCATCCAATTCGGATTCGAGTATCTTCACGGATGCGTGGAAGGCACTGTATCCGTTGACCGCTTTCTTAACATCTATGTAATATCTGTCGATCTTGCTTCTTATCCTCTCGGAGTCTCTCATGAGGTCAAGATCGTTGACCGTTGCCCTCTGAATGGTGGTGAAGTCGAGTTTCGCTCTTTCAAGGACACGCGATACTTCCGTCCTGACGGCCCGGTCCTCATCCCTTCTGAGGTTCTTCTCTTTGTATCCCCTGTAGATCGGGATGTAAAGGCCGATCCTTTCCACCAGTGACTGGTTTTTTTTCATTTGATTTCCGACTGTCGTATCCAAAGACATTATTGTCCCTCCCTTTTTCCATTGACCAATGCCACGGCGATGCCCGTTACTGCCAATGCGATAATGAATATCGCCACCAGGACCCAGAATTCAAGGTCTGTGAACGTGTACAGCATACCGATCAGTCCGATCATTGCCGCCAGTATTCCACACACGAGTTTGTACATGGCATCTGAAGGGCCGAATTTCGTGGGCACAGGCGAGTACATGAAGGACAGGAGCACAAGGATCACTCCAAAGATCAGCAGTGTAGTCCAAATCACTATTATCGGGCTTTCATCGGTTACGGTCCATACCAATAATCCTACCGCTATCGAGATCAGAAGGGACCCCAGAGTCACGGCGGATAATGTTTTTGCATTCATTTTCATTCCTCTTTCATATTATTATCAGTTGAGACGGTTCAGTTCTTCTTACCCGTGCCGGCACCAGATTACCAAATCCTGCCGGAGTGATTATTTTGCTATTGATATCGCACGGTATATAGATAAGTGATTTGACATAAGGCTTACTGAGTCGTAATTTGGAATCCTTACTCATACATGACGTAAGATATTCCGATACGGCCTTCTCAGCCTCTCTTTTCGTACTCAAAGGTACCACTATCTTTCTGCTACCCGGAGAATTCTGGGCAGCGGAATTGGAAAGTTTGCCTATTCCCTCGCTCCCGCTTATGCTGGTCTCCTTACCTGTTATTCCGGAGATTATGCTTCTTTCCGGACGTATTGAGAATATATCAGTGAGTGCAGAGGCGGGGTTACCAAGACATTCAGCATCGATTACGAAATCTGCGGGAACAAGAAGATCCTCTACGACCTCCACGCTTTTCTTTGCCCAAGCGGCACCGGTTTGGAAGCTGTATTTCAGATCAATGTCCCAAAACGGAACTAGATACTGCCCGGATCCGGAAGTTGTCAACAGGCTTCCTCCGTTCTTGGCAGCCATGACCTGAGACAGCTGATCGAATATCTCGTTGAATCGGTCCTTGTTACCGAGAAGATATCCCCATTTTCCTGTACGAGGATAGTTGAACGACATGATCCTTTGTACGATATTCAGGATCTTCAACGGGTCGTCACCGCTCTTGGAGGTCATTATCGAGATGTCAGTGAGTATCTTTGCCTGGGTTATTTCCATCTCGACCCCTTGGTACATTATTCCGAGGTTGAGGTCCGTGCCGATATTATCTTTTACCGAGGAAAGCATGGAACTCCCCTTCTCAAAGTACGAAACGCTTCCCATGACCTCTCCGTTGAGGAGTTTGTCACACCCTGTGCACATCTGGGCCAGGGCGTCCAAACGATCGCCGACAGGTCCGTATCCCTTGATCTTCCGGAACGCCTGTGCGGACTCCGTGAAGTTGTTCGTCATGAGGATGTACCTTCCCGGTTTGTCCTCATGCATCATCTTGGTATTGTTGATCAACAATGCGTATGCGGCGGCCATCTCCTCGGCGGATGTGACGAGATCCCTTGAGCTTTCGTCGACGGCCAGAGCTTCTATGCTCTTCACCTTGGCATTGAATTCGAATGCTTTGGATGAGGTATGTACCGGGATCGCGCTGTTATCTGTTGTGAAAGGAAGCACCATCAGAGCATTCGAAAGTAATGTATTGACTGCGAATTTATATTCCGAGAATTCTGTTTCTATCTTAGGTCTGATGTTATTGCTGAAGATGCTGTATCTTGCTACAGAATCCACACTTTCCGACTGCGACATGGAAAATCCTCCGGGGAGGGATTTACTGATCCATGATTGTATCTGCCCCATCATCTGATCCAGATAAGCCTTGGCATCCACGCGCTGCTGTGAGGTTCCGCAGCTGGAACAAGTGATGTAAGGGGAAGAGGACTCAAGGTCCTTCTTGTCCAGTGGGGCACCGCAGTATTTGCATCTCAGCATCACCATTTCGTCCAATCATCTCACCGTCTTGACATGGAGAATGCAATGGCACTTTTGATCTCAGCTCTAAGTCTGGCTTCCATTGCGCGCATCTCCCTCATTGCAACTTCGTGATATTCTCTCGAGATCTCATCGGACCTTCGGGATATTGAGGTGTAACATGGTCTGCAGACATAGACAGATTCGTAGGAATTCGGTGCAGACTGAAGTATATCGTCGTTGTTGGCACGCATGTACGGGGTTATGTCGCTGGACATAGTGAGGAAATGAACCCCTTCCCCGGTGGCGGGTCTGCCACAGATCCAACATTTGACCGATTTCGAATAGGCTTTCACCAGCCTCAGGTCCTCTTCTCCGTTCTCTCCGACCTGCCTGCGACAGTTGTATGCATTTTGTAAAAGTTCTGCCGCCTTTTTTGGATCCGAGAGAACCGCACCCGCTGCCAGAGCCTCATATCCCCAGGCTTGTATGTAGAGTGCTTCTTTGACACCTGTGTTGACATTGAGTCCCACCAGTTCGCTGAGTCTTATGGGATTGTTACCTATCTGGGATTGATACCTTCTTGCAATATCCAATAATTTGTTGCCTTTCTCCTCCAGAAGAGCCTGAGTCCTTCCTTCCATTCTTGCGGCATACATACGCTCAACCAGGAGTTTGCACTCGATGGAGACCTTAGATGACTCTACTTCCGTGAGTCCGAATTCGAACGCTTCGATCCTGGTCTTCTCCAATTTATCCCCCAATGTCTTGTATCTCTGGGGATTGTTATTGTCCATGCAGGCATCTATGACAGAAACGTATATGTCGGCGAGTTCTGCGTCGGCACCGCCTTTCTCAATCGTTTTTTCAAAATTTTTCCTGGCTTTGGCGTATTCTTTACGTTTGATCAGGTCAATTCCCTGATTGAACAATTCATCGCCGGACTTGAAAATATTCAGTGCCATTTTCTCACGATGAATTCGAAATATAATTCAAGGTGATAAAATGTTCCCTGGAATTGATTTTTTGAGCATCGAAAACGGGGCCGTCGATCTTTACGGCAGTGATCCTGAGCGATAGTGGGATGAAGATGAAAGCATATTCAATACAGGCTTTTTTCGCTGATTAAATGGCTATATGGCTCTATTTTTGAGATTCTTCTCTTCATATTTTTGTATTATTTGTACACTTTTTCCTGGATAATGAAGGTATTTT
>JGI994J12354_10002946_pt1 | contig 16222 bp, 17 predicted proteins | sample IntmicLarv3ML3BL_FD_12354 | JGI IMG/M metagenome (IMG submission 12354) | reverse complement strand
TGGCGCGGTCGGGTCGCCCGTCGGAGACGGAGTCGGGTCGCCTCCGCCAGTCAGTGTGCCGACGGGGACGAGAATTATGCGGTTCTGCGGATTATACGCAGACTTTGCAATAAACACCTTTTCAATCAGTGTGCCATCCTCTTTATAACGGTACTTATACGTCTCAACCGTTACGCCGGTGTGTCCGGATGTGTCGACCTTCTGCGTGCCGGGGGCGATTGATTCGTCCTCAACCTCAATCGTCTCAAAACCGCGAGAGCTGAGCGTGACATACTCGACCTTGATATAATCCGTCGTCGTCTTTGTGCCAACAATCTGGACCGTTAAATTGCGCCCGTCAACAATGCAGTCTATGCGAATCGGATAGTCCGTATTGTTCTTGAATTTATAATCCGTTGTGCCCCAGTTGACCGTAGCGTCCTGTCCAAGCGGCAGATACGCAACCGTGAACTGATGGTTGCGGCGACTCGTTACCTCTAAATCAGCATAGAGCGTGCAATAGTAAATCGCCGAGGAGACCTGACATATGCCTCCGCCGATTTCCTGTACCGTGCGACCGCCCGAATACGCGCCCGCAGACTTATATCCCTTTGCAACCGTGCGCTCGCCAACTACGCCGTTATACGAAAACTCCTCACCGGGGTTCAGAACAGTGCCGTTAATCGCCGCCGCCGCAAGCGTTATGTTATTCAAACGGTTGCTTGTGCCGTCAATATACGTCGTGCGCTCACTTAAAATGTCACGCAGTAGCAGTGCGTTCAGAGACTCGCTCGTGATATCCGGCTCTGTATGAATCAGCGGGATTCGGACCGTTGCGCCAGCCTCCGCATTGTCAATTAACGATTGCGCCGCCGCCATGTCAAAGCTTACGCCGACTACACTCTCGCTGACGGTGCTCGTCGCTGTGTCGTACTCCGCGTCAACCGGTGCGACGTTTACCATATTGTAAATCGCAAGCAAATCAACCTCTGCCGCACCAACAGCGTCGGGGAGGTTATATTCCGTGGTGATTATCACTCCGCCCTCTGCAACGGCGCGGTAAAGTGCGTCGCACATCATGTCGTAAACGCTATCCGCGTCCGCGAGAGCGTGTCCGGCTCCCTTGACAATCAGAATCTCATTCTCATTAATCGTGAACGTGTCGTCGCCAAGCGTGAGGTTGAACCGCGAAACAGCCGCGGACACAACATTATACACCGCGGGGAGCGCGTCGCCGGATTCTTCGTCAATGCTTCCGGCAAGTTCTGTCTTTACGCCGATTAGACCCTTGATATACTTGACACAGTCGCCAATCAAGCCGCCGTTACGTCCGTAATCATACGCATTTGCAACCGCCGCCTCCACAGGCGGGAGAAGCCCTGCGTCCTTTGCGGACATCGTAATATTCTCTCCATTCGGCATACGAACCTGCGCCACCGCATTCTTTACGACATCATCGTAACCGCCGGTTATGAGCGTCAGCGTTGCCTCTTCAGTCGTTTTGCCGCCAATCGCAACGCCGCTATAGCTGACATTCGGGAAAATCTTTTCGCCGCCGCGCGCCGCAACTCCCAATGCCGTCGCCGCACCCGCGATGATGACGATAATTACCAAAACTATGGCGACTATTTTTCCGCCGCCGCTCTTTTTCTTCTTTTTGCTCGACGCCGGCGCCTTAGCGCGGCTCGATTTTCCGCCTGTCAATTTCATCGTTTCGTGTTTTCTCCTTAACTAAATCGCATTGCGACCGGATTTTTCATTTTTATGCTCTCTACCATAATATCTCATTTTTCGCCAAATTTCAAATTACATTACTGTTAAATATTAATACAGACGTGTAATATTTTACGTACATGTTTTTATTAGTATATGATTCCGTTGATTCGCCGCTCTGACGTGAAGAGTGTTGTTTGGTCGTCGTCTTCAAGCGGTGAGGTCTGCCACGGGCGGAGCGTCTCGCGCTGTTCGCGCGTTTGTGCGTCTAAAAGCTCGCCAATCAGCGTGTTAGATAACAAAAAACCCTCCGGCGTGAAACGCCAGCGTCCGTCGCGGAAACGCGTCCAACCGCGCTCCTCATACGACGTTAGAAGCTCTAAAACGCGCTTCATGCCGCTCTTGTAAATCGCATTATACTCCTCGGACGAGATTCCCCATACCGTGCGAAGCCGTAACATCAGATACTCTGCCGCGAGCTCCGAGCCGTCGATTTCCTCCGAATTGTCGATTACGCCACTGCCGTCATTTATGCCGTCAATATACCGCTCTAAATCCGAGAAGTACGAGTACCGCACGCCCCCGAGGTACGAGTGCGCCGACGCGCCGAATCCGATATACTCGTCGCTCATCCAATACTTTATGTTGTGCCGCGACTCGCGCCCGCGGCGGGCGAAATTCGAGACCTCATACTGCTTATACCCGAAGCGCGCGAGTATATCGACCGCGTACAAATACATGTCCGCCTGCTTGTCGTCGTCCGGCAGGAACGGTGAGTCGCGGAAGATGTAAAATGGCGTTCCCTCTTCAATCTTCAGCCCGTAGCACGATATATGGTCCGGCTTTAGCCCGATAATCGCCATTAGGGAGTTCGACCACTCCTCAGTCGTTTGGCTAGGTAAGCCGTACATCACATCGACGCTTACATTCAAAAAGCCCGCCGCACGTGCCGTTTCGACCGCGGTGACGGAGTCGTTATACGAGTGGACGCGCCCGAGCTCGCGCAGTGCCTTATCCGACGCGGACTGCACGCCGATGGATATACGATTGAAACCCGCGCGGCGCAGGCGCATAAGCTCTGCCTTGTCGACGGATTCCGGATTTGCCTCTAACGTTATCTCAGCGTCGAGCGAGACGTGACCGCTTCGCTTTAGCTCGTCTAAAACGGCTATTAGGCGCGACGCGCCAAAGCACGACGGCGTGCCGCCGCCGAAATACACCGTATCAATGACGTAGCCGTCTAACTGCTTCGCATACTCGCGTATGTGGCGGCGGAGCGCCTGCTCGTACCTCGTCATATCGTTTTCGCCGCGACCCGACGTCGAATAAAAGTCGCAATAAAGACACCGCGACCGGCAAAACGGTATGTGGATATATATTCCCAACTGCTTTTCCATATTCACCCTTAATCGAGATACTTCGCCGAGAGCTTTCGCGGCGGAATAAGCTCTGCAAGCTCTGTAAATATCTCTGTCATGCCCTGTGCCGTGGCGTATTTTAACTCGTCCTCGCGCACGAGAGCCTCTGCCTGATCCTCGCTCAATCTGAGGGACGCAATTACCGATGTGCCGCCGCCGGGCTTCGTCTCAATCATCGTGCCGCCGCCATGCATTTTTGTTATCGCCTGTACCACGGAGAGTCCGAAGCCGGAGCCGCGCTGTGCGTCATCAAGCTCGCGACGCTGGCCGTACCGCGCCCACACGTCCTGACGCGCCGCGTCAGAGATTCCGTTGCCGTTATCGGACACCACAATGATTGCATTGCGCGACGTTTCGCGCACGGTTACGGTTATTGACGCTTCCTCCGGAGTGAAAATGAGCGCGTTACCAAGCATGCAGAGCACCATTCGCTCGACAAGCATACGCTCACCAAACACCATGCGCGTGCGGAGCTTCGAGGAGAACTCTATCCGGTCTTTATCAAGGTCGAGCACCTGCGTGACCGTCTGCGCAATCTCGCGGCAGACGCGTACCAAGTCGAAATGCGACTGGCGCGCGCGGTCGAGCTGCGGTTGCTCGCCCTGCAAATAAACGAACGCGTCGAGCCGATTGAGCGCGCGCATAATTCCGAAAATTCCGCGGTGCATCATCGCAACATATTCTATCGTCTTAGGATCGCCCGTTTTCTCAAGCTGAGGCAAGACAAACTCGGACGCGTGTTTTAATATTGAAAGCGGGTCGCGTATCGCAAGCGTGGACGACGCGATTACCGATGACGCTTGCGCCGCCTCTGCATTCGTGTCGTCGCGAAAGACAAAAACGGTGACTCCATCCTCAAGCACTGTGCCGGACACCATATAACGCGTATCAACAATGTCGAGCTCTGCAAGGAACGAACCCTCGGCATTGTCCGTCACGAATGCCGGTACAATCGACGGCAAGGGCAGCGTTGATAGCGCCACTGTCTGTGACGCGGCGGCGTTGCGATAGATTATTTCGTCATTGCATGCCGCAATAACAGGCTCGCGCAGGACACCGAACATTGATGCTAACTTATCTGCTGTCATCGTTATTATACTTCTCCGTCATTATGTAAATACACGTAAATTCCTGCCATAAAAACACGAATTTACTAATTAATTATTGTACCACAATATGTATCCGCTTGCAATCATGATTTTCGGGAAATGTCGGAAAATGCTGAATTTGGGCAAAATGTGCGGCTCATTTGAGCTGTGTTTTCCTATGAAACGCATGAAAAAGGCGCGCGGAGCTTTTCCGTGCGCCTTTTGAATATAGTTTTATGCTTATTTTGCGGAAATGCCCTCCCACTTCGTGAGGGATTCGCGCATAAAGCCGACGACATCGACTCCGTAGACGTTATGGAGCAGGTCGACCGTTACCTCTGTCCCAGCATCGCCGAACGCCGCCGTGCGCCCTTCCTTGAGTATCAGCATTTTCTCCGAGAGGCGCATCGCTAAATTGATGTCATGCAAAACGCCGATTACCGAGTGTCCGTCGCTTTTCGACCACTCACGCAGGTACTCAATCAGTTCAATCTGGTACTTCATGTCGAGGTGGTTCGTTGGCTCGTCCAGCAGGATTATCTGCGGCTCCTGCGCTAAGGTGCGTGCGAAAAACACGCGCTGGAGCTGTCCGCCGGAGAGCTGTGAGAGCTCTTTTTTCGCAACATCCATCAGTCCGACGGAGGTTAAGCATTGCTCGACAAAGTCGCGGTCACGGCTCGTCGGCGTGCCGAAAAGTCCGTCGCGGATATGTAAATACCGACCCATCATGACAGCGTCGAACACGGTATATGAGAAGTACAGCCCTTGCGTTTGGCTCATCATCGCGATTTTGCGCGAGACCTCGCGCCGTTTCATCTTAGTCGTTGAAACGCCGTCGACCTCGGTCGCGCCGGTGTGCGGCAGAAGTCCTGCGACGGCTTTGAGCAGCGTCGTTTTGCCACAACCGTTCGGTCCGAGAATGCAGAGATTTTCATTGTCCGCAACATCAAACGACACATCGAAAACGACCTGCGTTTTGCCGTAGGAGACGTTGATATTCTTGGCGTTTAGCATTACGCCGCCTCCTTCCGCCGTTTGAAGTACACGTATGCGAAAAACGGTGCGCCGACGAGCGCCGTGACGGCTCCGACCGGTAAATCAGAGTTTTTTACGACCGTTCGCGCCACTAAATCGCACACGACCATAAACGCTCCGCCGAACACCGCCGACATCGGCAGGACAAGGCGGTGGCGTGACCCGAAAATCTTGCGCACAATATGCGGCGCGACGAGATCGACGAATCCAATAACTCCGACGAACGAAATCGCACTGCCCGTTATCGCCGCCGCGACAATCAGCAGAATCCACTTGATTTTTACGGTGTCGACTCCCATGGCGCGCGCCTGCTCCTCACCGAAGGTGAGCATGTCGAGCTCGCGGTTATAGTGCATTGTGATGAGTGTTCCGACAAGCGCAATCGGTGCGAGAATGAACACCATCTTCCAATCTTTGAGGGAAAAACTGCCCATCTGCCAGTATATGAGGCGCTGGATATGCTCTCGCGAGATTGCGGAGACGAGCGTTACTATCGCATTTGTGAAAAGTGATATGACCATGCCGGTTAGGATAATCGTATTATTCTCTAACCCCGAATCGAGGCGCGATGCGACGGCGATTGAGAGCAATAGCGTGCCCAACCCGAAGCAGAAGCCGAGAATCGGCAATGTGAACATCTGAAGTATCGGCAGTGTGATTCCGCCGAGCAGTACAATCGCCGCGCCGAGGCTTGCGCCCGACGACACGCCGAGCGTATACGACGAGGCGAGCGGGTTCTTCAAAATCGACTGCATCACCGCGCCCGATACCGACAGTGCCGCGCCGACGACAAACGCCAAAAGCGCCCTCGGCAGGCGCACACTCCATATTATTGAGACGCTTGTCAGCGGGACCTCCGCCGGGAGGCTCGCTCCGGTGAGCTTATGCCAGACTATCGCCAGACTGTCGGCAGGTGAAACATACACGCTGCCAACAGCCATGCCGAGAATCAAAATCACAAGCGCAACGAGAACGGTGATCCAGATTTTAAGCTTCATTTATTCGTACGTGAAAAAGTCGTAGTGGTCGGGATAGATGTACTGCGCCATCTCCTCAAGAGCCTTGACGATATTCTGACTCGGGCGGTTGGAGGCGTTCGCGTCAACGTAATACACGTCGAAATTCGCAACCGCTGTCACCGCAGACCAGCCCGGACGGCTCATAATGTCCATTACAGGGTCGGGCATGTAGTTGACACTCGTCAAGATAACGTCCGGATTTGCCGCCAAAATTGACTCGTCATTCGCCGCAATCCAGCCCGTCTGACCCTCGAAAATGTTCTTTGCGCCGATGAGTTCCAGCATTTCGTTCAAGAAGTTGTCTGTGCCGAAGCTATACAAGCTTCCGAGGTCGAAGAACACCGTCTTTTGCTCTGTAATCGTGTCGCCAATCGCCTTAACCTCTGCGATTTTCGTGTCCATTTCGGCGATAATCGCCTCTGCCTCCGCGGTTTTGCCGACAACCTCGCCGAGGAAGCGAATGTCCTCACGAATGCCGTCAATGCTGACGGAGGACGGGATGTAAATCACACAAATCCCCGCGTCATAGAACGGCTTGTACATATCATCGCCCGAGCCCTGCGTCTGAATCATGCCCGTGAGAATCATAACGTCCGGCGCGAGGCTGATGATAGCCTCAACGTCCGGTGCGCCCATGTCAAACTGGGGAAGACCCTCCGTCAGACCCTCAACCTCCGTTGTCCACATGTCGACCGCGATAATCTTGTCCGCCGAGCCGAGCCCCGCGAGAATCTCGGCATTTGCCGCACCAAACGTGATGATTTTATCAATCTGCGCCGGCAGTGTTATCGGATTACCCTGACGGTCAGCCGTAATCGTCGACGTTGGAATTTCCGGGGTCTCCGTCGGTTCGACCGGGTCGCTATCCGCATTGTCCGTGACGGGCGCGGTGGGGTCCGCAACATCCGGCGTTGTGGGATTCTCTTTACCGCATGCGATAAGCGAAAACGCCATCACAAGCACGAGTAACAACAATATAAGCTTTTTCATTTTCTTTTTTTCCTTTCTATTTTACCGTCTTTCCTATTTTATCCTCGTCGGGATTCCGACAAACATACGTATTACCTCATCCGCCTGCTGTGCAAGCCTCACCGTTGCGCGTCCGACATCCTCGCGCCACGCGCGAATCTGCGGATCGAGCGGTACGACTCCGGCGGAAATGTCGGTCGCGATGACGACCTTATCCGCGAGCTTCGGCATAATATCCTCAACCGCTGTTGCGATGTCGCACCCCTGCGTTTCCAATGCGAAAAGCCACTTTTCGAAGCCGTAAATTATGCGCTTCTCCATATCGAGCTCTGCCATGTCATCACGGCACGTGCAGACATCATCAGACTGCAACCCGAAATGCTCAAGCGCATAGTCGAGCTTGCCCTGATATGCGCCGCCGATTATTAATTTCATAGCTTCACCTCCTGCAAATCGCCCTTGTGAATGATTATTTGCGCGCTTGCAACCTCTAAAACAACGTCGCAGCACTCTGCCGCACGGCGGTCAAGCGCCGCGAGGCACTCGCGATATCGCTCTGTAACTGCGTCGTACCGCTCGGCATCCGCGAATATGAAGTCCGACACGATTACGATATTAGCACTGCCGTAAATCAGCCGCTCTAACTGCGGCATTACGCGCCGATGTGCGTCGTAGTCCACGAAGTCGCCGCGGAACATCTCGTTCTGCATCAGCGCCGTCAGACTGTCGAGCAAAAGCACGGAGCCGAACTCAACCTCGCTAAGTACCTGCGAGATGTTGACGTGACGCTCTAACGTCACGAATCCGTCGCCAGCGCGCTCGGCGCGGTGGTGGGTTATGCGTTCATCATCCTCCGCCCCGGTCGGTATCATCGTTGCGACGAAATACAACGGTATTGCGCCCTCAAAGCCTAAGCTTCCCGATTTTTGGCGGGAGAGCTGAACCGCGAGCCGCCGCGCGATAGTCGACTTTCCGTTTTTGCAGCCGCCCGTTATGAAAATACGCAACTTGCACCTCCGACAAAACAAAAACGCAGCTCGTTTGAGCTGCGACCGTTTTTCCGCTAACCTTTTGCCCCGCATATCGCCGAGCTATGTACCCAAATCCGTTTCATTCCGCGGAAACGATACCCTGTCCTAAACAAGAGCGGGCACATCGGTCATAAGCAGGTATTCCGGCTTGCGCGACAGACTGTGTCTGCGATCGTCCACCTTCTCAGATTGCTCCAATGGTTTTTCGAACGATTCGACGTTAAAATAACGCCTGCGTATACGGCGGCGGGTCCGCGCCGGTCTCTAACCGGCTTCCCTCTTCGCAGGCGCGGCAAGTCGCCGCAGCCTGAACTTAGACCTTATTAAATTCTTCGTAATTATAATGGATTACGCACTTTTTGTCAATAGGGCGACTACCGCTTTAATCGCGTGACGCGCAGACGCTCCATCGCGCGGGCAAGGTCGATTTTCGATTTCTGATACTCGGCGATACTGCGCTTTTGGCGCAAAGTCTCCTCCGCGCGGAGCCGCGCGTCCTCGGCGCGCGCCGCGTCAATCTCATGCGGCCACTCGCACGTCTGCACGAACATCATTATGCGTTCGCCATGCACGTCGATAAAACCCTCTGACCCGAAGGCTTCGACCCACTCGCCGTCCGACTTTTTTATACGGACTGTCGAGACCTCGACCGGGGCGATTAGCGGCGTATGTCCCGCCAGAAACGTCGCTCCGCCGTCCGGCAGGGCGACCGTCAGAGCCTCTACATAGTCGTTGAAGAAAAGACGCTCCGGCGTGAAGATATTCAGTTCGAAAAGCTTTGCCATAGCGTTCTGCCTCCTGCGTTAAAATTCGAGCCGCATTTCGCAGTCTAATTCCTCGAAGCCGTACTTTTTATAGAGCGGACGACCGGCTTCCGTTGCCTCTAACTGCACGGAAATCAGCCCGCGGGAGCGAACCTCCTGCACCAGTAAATCAAGCGTTTTCCACGCGATTCCGCGCCGGCGGTAGTCGGGGTCGGTATACATATTTGCGAGGTGCGCGCACTTGCCCGTGCGGTTGTAGTACATCGGAATTAGCTCGTAAAACGTCACGCCGCCCGCGCCGACGATTCGGTCATCGTCGAACACGAGATACGCGACATGCGTGTCATTCGTGAGGGCGCGTGTGTAAAAGTCGAGGGCGTTGTCGTAAACCTCCTGCGGGATTTTCGTTTCCGCGTCGAGCTCGTTCGCCGCGTGAAGCACTATCGCGCGGATTTCGGTGAGTAGCTCGACATCGGCGAGCGTCGCGCGGTGATACCTTAAATTCTCAATCATAATGTCTTCGCTTTCTCAATTGCTTCGTCGATATCGCCGACCATGAAGAACGCCTGCTCGGGGATTGAGTCAACCTCGCCGCCGAGGATTACCTCGAACGAGCGGATTGTGTCCGCGAGTTTCAGGAAGCGGCCTTGCATGCCCGTAAATGCCTCCGCAACGAAAAACGGTTGCGATAAAAACTGCTGTATGCGGCGCGCGCGGTAGACTGTATTTCGGTCGTCCTCTGACAGTTCCTCCATGCCCAAAATCGCGATAATGTCGCGCAGCTCGCGATAGCGGTTCAGGCATTTTGTGACACCGTGTGCGACCTCATAATGCCGCTCGCCAACGATTTCCGGTGTGAGGATTCGTGAGCTCGATTCGAGCGGCGATACGGCGGGGTACACGCCAATCTCTGCAACGGAGCGCGAGAGCACCGTTNTTCCGATCTGTCGAGGTGCGAGAAAATCGTTGCGGGAGCAGGGTCTGTCAGGTCATCCGCCGGTACGTAAATCGCCTGTACGGACGTTATTGAGCCGTTTTTTGTTGAGACGATTCGCTCCTCCAGCGCGCCGAGCTCTGTTGCGAGCGTCGGCTGGTAGCCGACGGCGCTCGGCATTCTGCCGAGGAGCGCGGAGACCTCGTTTCCCGCCTGAACGTAGCGGAAAATATTGTCGATGAACAGCAACACGTCGCGGTTCATCTCATCGCGGAAATACTCTGCCATTGTGAGTCCCGTCAGCCCAACGCGCATGCGCGAGCCGGGCGGTTCGTTCATCTGACCGAATGCCAGCGCCGTCTTTGAGATTGCGCCGGAGGCGCGCATATCCGCGATTAGCTCTGAGCCCTCGCGACTACGCTCACCAACTCCGGCGAAAACGGAAAAACCGCCATGCTGGGTTGCTATGTTATATATGAGCTCCATTATAAGCGTCGTTTTGCCGACGCCCGCACCGCCGAAAAGTCCGATTTTGCCGCCCTTTGCATACGGTGTTAAAAGGTCAATGACCTTGATTCCCGTCTCTAAAAACTCCGTCTGTTCCGTTAAGTCCGTATATTTCGGCGCCGCGCGGTGGATATCCCACTGCTCTGCCGCAGCAATCGCGCCGCCGCCGTCAATCGGGCGGCCGAGCACGTCCACAACGCGCCCCAGAACTCCCGTGCCGACCGGAACGCGGATTCCATGTCCTAACGCATAAACCTCTGTACCGCAGGCTAAACCGTCCGTCGCGTCGAGCGCGATACAGCGCACAACTCCGGGCGATTCGTTCGCCGCAACCTCCATATGCCGCCCGTCGGACGTGACGAGCAGGTCGTTTATCTGCGGCTCGGCTCCGCCTTTTTCAAATTTGACATCAAGCACGGGACCCGCAATCCGCACAAGTGTGCCAACTGCCGCACGCTCAACCGTTTCCATATTCGCTTCTGACATTACACACCTCCGCGCAGTATTTCTGCCGCGCCCGTAATCTCTGACAACTCGTTCGTAATCGCCGATTGCCGTGCTAAATTATACTGTGTTCGCAAGTCCTTGAGCATATCGTTCGCATTCTGCGTCGAGGCATGCATCGCATTCATTCGCGAGTAATGCTCGCTGGCGTACGCCCCGACCATCATTCCGAAAACCAGACCGAGCACGTACTGCGGCACGAGCTCTGCAAACGCCGCCTCCGGCGACGGGTGGTAGATGACATCGCGGTCCTTATGGTCGCCCGTGACATCCGCATAGTCCGACATCAAAATCGGTAGGACGCGGCGCACAACGGCTTTATTCTTATACTCACCATAAAAAGTCGTGTAGACGAAAAATATATCGTCCGCCAATTGCTCGTCATACAATTTCATTATATAACGCGACATGCGCCGCGCAGATTTCATAGTCGGGTCCTGCACAATTCCCGTCAGCGAGAGATTCGGGGTGCGTCCGCGGCGGCGGAAATACGCATCACCCGTGTTCCCGACCGTTATGAGCTTTGCATCCGGATATTCCGCGAAGCATTGCTCTGCAAGCTCAATTACGTTTGAATTGTACGCGCCGGCAAGCCCCTTGTCGCCCGTTATTACGAAATACGCGCGGCGACCCGCTTCCCGCGTGGATAAATACGGGTTTGAAAAGTCTGTCGTTGCATTCAAAATTTCGCGCATGGAGATTCGTATGTGCTTCAAATACTCCTGATTGTACTCTATATGATTCATGACGCGGCGCATGCGGTTTGAGGACACCATCTCCATCGCGCCCGTGATTTTTGCCGTCTGCTCAACCGCGTTTATGCGGTGGCGGATTTCGTTAGTGTTCGCCATTTCGACGCGCCTCCTCCGCTAAAAAGAGCTTGAAATGACGCTCTAAATCCGTGCGGTCGAACTCCGCGAGCGCGCCCGTCGTATCGATGCTTTGCATTATATACGCCGCGTTTAGCTTCAAATACGAGAGCAGGCGGTCCTCTAACCCCTCGACACCGCGGCGCTCGCCCGTTTTGAACACTGCGGTGCTGTTTGCAAGCAGAAGTGCGACCATCTCGGACAGGCTGTGCAGTCTGTCAACCGGTTGTTTTAACAGCTCCATCAGACGCTCGCCACTGCGCAGCATTTCTGCCGTCGCCGCGTCGATATCCGCACCGAACTGCGCGAAAACCGCCATGTCGCGGTATTGCGCGACCTCTAACCGCAAACTACCGGAGACGGCTCGCATTGCCTTGTGCTGTGCCGCGCGTCCGACGCGCGAAACGGACAGTCCGACGTTTACGGCGGGGCGCTGTCCGGCGTTAAACATCTCACTCTCCAGATATATCTGACCGTCGGTGATTGAGATGATATTCGTCGGGATATACGCCGAAATGTCACCCGCCATCGTCTCAACTATCGGCAGAGCCGTTAGGCTTCCGCCGCCGAGCTCCGGCGAGAGGCGTGCCGCGCGCTCTAACAGGCGCGAATGCAGGTAGAAAACGTCGCCGGGATAAGCCTCGCGCCCGGACGGGCGGCGAAGCAACAGCGACATCTGGCGGTACGCGACGGCGTGCTTTGATAGGTCGTCATAGACAATCAGAACGTCGCGTCCGGCGTACATGAACTCCTCCGCGACGGCGCACGCCGCGTAAGGCGCGATATACTGCATCGCCGCCGACGAGCTTCCGGACGCGGCGACGATAACCGTATTTTCCATCGCGCCCTTGTCCTTTAACGTGCGCGCAAATTGCGAAATTGTCGACGCTTTCTGCCCGATTGCACAGTAGACGCACAGAACGTCCCGTCCGCGCTGGTTTACAATCGTCTGCAACGCAATTGACGTTTTGCCCGTCTGGCGGTCGCCGATTATAAGCTCGCGCTGGCCGCGCCCAATCGGAATCATGCTGTCAATCGCTAAAATCCCCGTCTCAAGCGGGGTGTCGACCGCACTGCGCTCCATAATCGTCGGCGCGGCGGACTCTACGGGGCGGGTGCGCGATGTATGAAGCGCTCTGCCGTCGAGCGGTCTGCCGAGCGGGTCGATGACGCGACCGAGAAGCTCGTTACCGACGCAAATCTCTGCAACGCGCCCCGTCGGGTGCGCGACGCTTGATGTCGAGACGCTTCCGTCAAGCAACGCGGCGCCGACGCCGTCTATACTTAAATCGAGCGTCAGACCGATTGCGCCGCCGTCGAGCTCTATAATCTCGCCGTAGCGGCAGCCGGACAGCCCCGAGATATGCACTATTCCGTCGGCGAAGCTTGTAACCTCGCCATAGCTATACACGCGCGAGGCGGGCGTTGCCCGCTTTGCACGTTGTTTTAACAGTGTTCCGACCGTTTCAAAGCTCGGGTGAACCTCGTCATCCGTCTCCTGCGAGAGGGCACTTGATATCTCGCTCAGGCGCGAGGCGAAGCTCGCGTCGTAAACGCGCCCGTCGATTATCGCGATGAAACCGCCTGTTATTTTTGCGTCCTCTATAATATCGAAGTCGGGCGCCGTGCCGAGTTTTTTGCCAAAACCCTCGACGATTGCGGCGATTCCCGCCTCGTCCCCCGCGGACGATACGATTAATATCGGTTTAGCCATGTGTGATGATACCTTTCGCTGTGCCGGTTATCGCAATAACCGGACGTATTGCAGAAATTGATTCCAATTTCTTGGAGGAATTGCGCCAAAAGGCGCAATTTTACAGAATTATTCGTCAAAGAAATCGCGTGCCGCCTCCGCATTGTCGGAAACCTTTACCTCGCGCCGCAGAATCTGCGCCGCCATCTCCGTCGCAAGCTGCGCAATTTCATGTCGCGCGGCATGGACGGCTTCGACGCGCTCTGCCTCGATACGCTCCTTGGCGTCGCTTAGCATTTTGTCCGCCTGACGCGTCGCAGTCTCCGTTATCTCCGTCGCCTGATCGCCCGCGCGAATCTGCGCGTCACGCAGTATTTCGCGCCCGCGCTCGTCCATATTGCCGAGGTTTTGCTCGTACTCTGCCTTCATCGCCGCCGCCTCTTCGCGCGTGCGCTCTGCCGCGGCGAACTCAGCCTCGACACGTTTTGCGCGCGCGTTAAGCGCCTTTACGACGGGCTTCCACAATATCAAACGCAACAGAACGAACAATATAACAACATTTCCGCAGTGCAGCAGAATGTCTACCGGTGCAAGACCTTCCAAGTTATCAAGTCCTTTCGATTTAGCATTTTGCCCTTTAGATTTTTGTGAAAAGCATTAAAAGCGCCGTGACGAATCCGTAAATCGCCGTCGCTTCCGTCAACGCCATGCCGAGCAGCATGACTGAGTTGATTTTACCCGATGCCTCGGGCTGGCGCGCGACCGCGTCGACCGCCTTGCCCGTCGCAAGACCCATCGAAATCGCCGCCGCTGTACACGGCACAAAACAAAGCGCTACCGCAATTAAACTGAGACCCATGATGATTTTCTCCTTTTTACCGCTTTGCGGGAGGCTATGCCTCCGCGCAAAAAATGATGTATATGTTTACTCGACCGCTTCCCTGATGAACGTCAGGGAGAGCGTTACGAAGATAAACGCTTGAAGTAAGGGATGGAACACATTGAAATACAAGCCGACAACCGGCGGAATCAGCAATCCGTTATTTCCGAGCGCGGAATAGACTAAATCCATAATTATCATGCCGCCGAGCATGTTGCCGAAAAGACGCGCCGCGAGCGACACAGGAATTGCAAGGTCTGTGATTATCTTTATTGGCAAAACTATCGGCGTTGGCTGGGCAAGCGATTTTATGCGCCCGCCAATGCCCTTTTTCTTGATTCCGTAGATGTTTACAAGCACGAACGTCACAAGCCCGAGTCCTAATGTGAAGGTTATATCACTCGCGGGGGTGCGGATTCCGAAAAGCTCTACAACCGCACATCCGACGAGCAGAATGCACACCGTGAAAATGTAACAGCCGAGCATCTCACCCTCACCATGCACGTTCGAGCCGGCGTAGTTCATCGCCGTTTCGACCACAAACTCAATCGCGTTTCGAGCACCCTTAGGCTTGTCATCGTCAAGCTCTTTCAGTACGATTATGCGCGCCAGAACCGCAAGCGCTAAAAGCGCCGCCATTATGACCCACGTCCAGAGCACTGTTACGGAGATGTCGAGCCCGAAAAGCTCGTGCCGCGCCGCCCACGGGGAGAAATGCGACATGTCAGCGCCTTGATGTTTGCCGAAAATAATTGTTAAAATGCGGCCTACGGCGAGGTATGCGCTGAAAATCGTCACGACAAGTGCGAGAACTCGGTCGCGTTTGTTCTTCTTCGACGGGTCGGCGGCGTAGCGCGATGCCGCCGCTTTTCGCCAAAAGAAGCCTGCGACCGCGACAACAATGAAAACCGCAAGCAAAATAAAGTCGAGCATTACTTTTTGCGCCCCCTTGAAATTATACGGAAAATTGAGCCGAAGGTCAGCACCGCCGCTATCGCAATTCCCGCCCATAACAACGCCGCCGTGTATAAAAATCCGACTAACAGCAAAACCACAAACGGGAAAAACAACTGCAACACGCCGAGCAACAGAAACCCTGCGCCCGTTGCGACGCGCGCGACGAATTTTATCAGCAACACAAGCTGTGCCACGCCAATTACAAGCCCGATTGCGAGCCCTATTAAAATATTCATAACTTCCTCATCACCTTTGCTTTCGCATTCTACTCCTCTGATTTTGGAAAATCAAGTCTTTATTTCCATGAAATGCACAAAAATTCTATAAATATTTGCGGTTTACTCGTGATGTTAACTTAGATGTCAGGAAAACACCCTCTGCACCTATCGTTGCGGCGACCTCGCGCACCGTTAAAACTGCGCCCGTGGCGCTGTGACCGAAGAATATGACCTCGCTTCCGACACGCGCTCCGCACTCTGTCACGTCGACGTAACAGCAGTCCATATTCGCCCCGATAAGCCGACCACGCCGTCCGTCAATCAATATTGGCGCGCCAACGGCGCATAGCTCTGCCACCACGCCGTCGGCATGTCCAACGCCGAGAATCGCAATCTCTGTGGGGCGTTTTGCCTCAAATGTGCCGCCGTAGCCGAAGCGCTCGCCCGCGGAGAGGTGCTTGAGCGCGGTGACGGTTGAGCTCCACGTGCCGGATTCAGTGATTGTGCCGTCGTCCGCCGCGCCCTCCGCCGGAGGTCCGATGAACAGCCGCCGCCCGACACGGCATGCGTCTAAATGCGATTCCGGATACCACTCTGACACGTTCGATGCCGCCGCATGGCGTAACGGCGGGTTTATCCCCGCC
>JGI994J12354_10002945_pt1 | contig 16226 bp, 15 predicted proteins | sample IntmicLarv3ML3BL_FD_12354 | JGI IMG/M metagenome (IMG submission 12354) | reverse complement strand
AAAAATTGTCAAGACCCTCGTCAATGATCTCTCATCAACGATCGATCTTCTGGTGCGCTTCTTGTCTTACATTGTTTAATTTACAAGGTACATCTGTCTCGCTTACCGCCTGTCTCTTGCATCAAAATAGTCCCCTATTCGATCCTTCAACAGTCGCCCTCTCTTCCGCCTTTGTTCCTTCCCTGTTCCCTCCGTCGGCGTTTTCGCGGACCCTTAGATTAACATACACCCTTTACCCTGTCAATACTTTTTTTGAAAAATTTTTGCGGAATATTTTCAGAGCATTTCAAGCTTCCATATGCCATATGAATATACAACTCGGGTGGGTTGATTTTCTCAGGTCTGTACAATATAATTGGTGCGTATTCAGGATACGTTCGCATGCCGCGCACGCTACTTACATGCCAACTTGCACAACAGCCTACATTCTTGCATATTATCCTGCTTGCATACTATGACTCGCATGCTATCCTGTATTCAATCTTACCATACTAAACTCAATATACACTCTTGCAGTCTTAAATAGTCTCAAGCAGTCCTACAATCTTACAGTCTTACAGTCTTACAGTCTCAAAATATGCTAAATAAAAATATACCAAAATAAGGAGTCTACACTAATTATGCCTGTTCGCATCCCTGATTCCCTGCCTTCAAAAGATATTCTTGAGCAAGAGAACATCTTCGTCATTACCGAATACCGGGCGATCCATCAGGATATTCGCCCGCTCCGTCTGTTGATATTAAATCTCATGCCTACAAAAATCGTGACAGAGACCCAGCTGCTGCGTAAGCTTGCCAACACGCCCTTGCAGATCGAGGTTGAGTTTCTCCAAACCATCAGCCATACGTCCAAGAACGTCAGCAACGATCATTTGTCATCATTTTATACCACTTTTAATGACGTCCGCGACAGAAGCTTTGACGGCATGATTATTACCGGTGCGCCTGTTGAGAATATGAAATTTGAAGAAGTTGATTATTGGCAGGAGCTTTGCGAGATCATGGACTGGAGCTCACATAATGTCTATTCGACACTACATATATGTTGGGGCGCTCAAGCGGGTCTGTACTACCATTACGGCGTAAAAAAATATCCCTTGGAGAAAAAGCTCTCCGGGGTTTTCGACCACACAGTTATTAAGCCGCAATCTCCTCTCTTCCGGGGGTTTGACGATGTCTTTCACATGCCGCACTCTCGTTATACCGGTGTGCTGGAATCGGAGGTTCGTGCTGTTCCTGAGCTTGAAATGCTTTCTGTCTCGGAGATCGCCGGCGTGTTCGCGGTTAAATCTGAGGATAATCGCCGCGTTTTCATAACCGGTCACCCCGAATATGATGCCGATACTCTCGCACTTGAATACTTCCGCGATATTGAAAAAGGTCTGCCTGTTGAAATACCAAGAAACTACTTTCCAAACAACGATGTAACCGCCCCCCCTTCGGTTTCCTGGCGGGCACACGCGCAGCTGATGTACTCAAATTGGCTCAATTACTATGTATATCAGTCAACACCATATGATATAGCGCGAATCGGCACATAGACCGGTGCTTTTTATCTGTTTATTCTCTTCATCAAGTAATAGATAAGTAACAGCTAAGCAATACTCTGAATTTAACGATAATCTATATTATCTGATCCGTCAATTCTCCTCCGGCACTTTGTGTTTTTCAAGCAGAGCTTTCATGAGCTCGTGTCTTTGCGGGATTTTCCGCGACAGCGAAACCGGCTTATGTTCAGAGTTAATAAATGCGTGTCCGCTTTCTCCTTCAACCAACGTTTCGCCATTCTGGTTCAACACTGTGTATTTAATCCTGAAGCGAACTCCCGTGTATTGGGTCATACGGAGCCTGACTGTAAACCTGTCTCCGAATCGGGCTGACAGTTTGAATTTAAGGTTTATATCTGTAACAGGGCTCATTACACCGCAGCTCTCCGTGACAGTATAGGCAAGATCCATTTCATCAAAGAACTCCGTTCGCGCTTCTTCTACCCATCGAATATAATTTGAATGGTGAACGACCCCCATCTGGTCGGTTTCATAGTAAAAAACAGCCCGGGAATACTCGTACATTTGCGCAACTCCTTGTCTGACTTAAATAGCAGGAAAATAACCAAGTGTTTTCATATATAATACATAAGGTGAAGAATGGTTTAGGTATAGGTGATGTCACAAACCATCAGGAGGGAAAGCTTTGGACGCTAACAACGATAATAACGTAAATAAGGAAAACAGCACAAATCACGGCAGCAGTGAAAATAGCGCAAGTAACAGCATCGTAACCACTATGTCAATAAGAATGCAGGTGGAAATACACATGTATGAGCTAGGGCTCATGCGCGGGTTTTTACACAGTCAATATTTAGATGAGCCCTACGAGTTTTTCAGTTTCGTTCAAATGATAGGAAAAATCGATGAAATATTTGATTCAAAGCAATTCCCCCAAGCTTATATGTCGCCAAGATCCTTCAGCGGCAAGCGCCGGATTGAGAGGTCTGCCGAATTGAAGTCGAACGATTCCGCCGATGACATCCGCAAACAGCTTAGGGAAAATGAAAACGAAGTCTCTGTATGCACATTTAAAATCAGTGTCAAATTCAGGCAAAACGCGACATGGCAGGGTAATCTGGCATGGGTTGAGAAAAACCTTAATCAGGATTTTCGAAGTGTTCTGGAAATGCTGTCTTTGATGGACGAGGCTTTGCTTGATAAGGATAGCAATCTTTCGCACAACGGTTGGGATGATAATTGATATTTTAATGTATCATGTACATGGGAATAATAAATATGTGAATCGGTGATTGCTGTGAATCGTCGATTACTATGAGTTGGGCGTTACTTTAAGAACCAGCGATTGCTTTGAACTATGTTATTTCTTAGAATCAAGCCAGTGCTGTTAACCGGTGACGGTGTTGTCTGCGGTGCTGCCGCCTCAGTCTCCGTTTGTGTCTCTGTCTGCGCCGTCGTCTGTATCTTTGTCTCCGTCTCCGCTTGTTTCTCTGTCTGCGGCGTCGTCCTTGTTATTTGAGTCATCGGTTCTTTCCGCATTGATCGGGTTCGGGTTGTCTGCTGTGTTATCTTCATAGCTTGAATTGCCTGCATTGTTTGTACTGTTGGGCTCCGATGGAGCTTCATCCATGAGAAAGGGTATTTCAAGCCTTATCATCCCATCAGCACTATATACAACATACTTTCTCAGCCCAAAGAATAATGAAACAAACGCAATTATCAGAATCACAAATACAGCCACGACTGTACGAATGAGAATTCTAAGGACACGGCGGTTGTTATAGGTTTTAGGTACGTAGCGCTTCACTCTTATGTATTCCTCACTGCATTTTGCTTTTTATTACTTTGTTTACTACACTCTGTTTTTCCTGCCAGCTCACTTGCCAGCCTGCTTACTTACTATCTGACTATCGTGCTTCCCTTGCTATTTTACTTGCTATTTTACTTGCTTTCGTCCATAGCATTTAACATATTCACACGGCGGGAGTGCCTTCCGCCTTCAAATTCGGTATTAAGAAACACCTCGGCTATCCTTAACGCTGTCACCTCCGCTGTGACATGCGCGCCGAGAGCAAGAACATTCGCATCGTTATGACGCTTTGTCATCTCTGCCATGTATGTATCCGTACAAAGTGCCGCCCGTATACCGGGCGTTTTGTTTGCCGCAATCGAGATTCCAATGCCCGTACTGCAAATGAAAATCCCTTTGTCACACTCACCCGACGATATTGCACGGGCTGCGCGGGCTGCAAATTCGGGATAGTCACAGCTTTCTGTCGAAAACGTGCCAAAATCTTTGTACGCGAGCTCATGCAGCTCCAAGAATTCCTTAATTTTCTGCATCAATCCATATCCGCCGTGGTCGCAGGCAAGAGCAATCATAATATTCGTCAATCCTTTCGTGCGAGTGTTATCAATTGAAGTGTATGATCTTTGCGTGGTATTTTTATGCGGCACTTTTGTGTTGTTCTTCTGTGCGGTGCTTCTGTGTAGTACTTTTTTTGAAAAAGCACTTTTTATGCTTTATTATAGTTCGGCATAATTCAACGTGCTTCGACAGGCTTTGGTATAATCCATAATCCTTCATGCTTCGGTGCAATACGGCATTGTCCGGCAGTGGCAGAGCTTAGGTAAACGCAGAATAAATCGGATTGCTTGAGTATCTTATAACTTCAAGCACTTGGGGTTATTAAAGCTGCACAAGTAGCTTTTGCGAAAAGCTGATTAAATCAGTGGTTACTTAGCATTTACATCGGCCACCAGCCGGGGATCCATTTGAGAAGATATCTGAAATACCACTGCGGTGCGGATACTCCGGATATTGTGGGAAAGAACACTACGAAAAGGGCTCCTGTCGCAGCCGTATAGCCATAAATAGCCTGTAAGTACCTGCCGCGCTTTTTTTCGTGAATCGTATTAAATACATGCCCGAGGGCAAGGACAAGAAACACAGTGCTGGGGAAATAGTGATATATAAACAAAACACGCGTTATCGGTATCCACGGAACTATTTGCGACAGGATAGCCTATCAGTATGAACAGCGCTTTGAAATCCTTGTGGCGCACCACCCTGTAAGCCATCGCAATCATCGCCAATAAGCCGCCCCACCAAACCAGAGGATTCCCAAAAGCCGCGAAAGACGAGCGCATACTTCCGGTGTATGTGTTAAAGTAAAGGATAGGTCTGATGTCGAGCACCCACTGCCACCAATACGCCGAATATGGGTGTGTCGCAACAAGCTTCCCATGATAGCTGAGCATGGAAACCTGATTTTCCCAGATGATCTTATAAAAATCGGCATTCCAGAGCATTCCGTTCGCTATTGTCATATCCTTAGCCCATCCATACGGGATGTAGCTCAGACAATAAATGACAACCGGTACGATTCCAAAAAACACAACCGACAGCAAAATCGTTCTTACCAGATATACTGCAAAATTTGCCTTTTTATTTCCGCCGTAGTTTTCACTGTTTTCGCTGTATTTATTATGTATATTTCGTTCGTTCTGCCCATCGCCTTCACTAGGCTCGCTATTCTCACCAAACTCGTTATGCTTGTTATACTCATTACGTTCAATTTGCTCGCTATTTTCAATGTANACATCTCGCACAGCTTGATCGCTGTATCCATTTTGCTTATTGGTCTCATCACGCAGGGTGTGCTCATCATTTTCGCTATAGCTATTGTTACTGTTACTGTTGCTGTCATTGTCGTTGCCACTGTTACTGTTACTGTGCTTATAGTTCCCGTTTTGTTCATCGCAGTATCTGTAATACAGCACAAGTCGAATGACATAGATGACCGCAAGCCCGATTCCCGCATAAACCACAACCCATTTTGATGCACAGCCTATACCGAAGAAAAGCCCGGAAAGTGCCAGCGGCGTGATACTCTTTCTCAGCGGCGCATCTAAAGCATTCGTTAAGTAACGATACATAAAGTAATAAGCCAGCAAAATAAAAAGCACAGCATATGTGTCAATCGTGGCTATCCGCGTCTGCGTATAACGCATGAAGTCAAAGCCAAAAAGGAAGGTTGCGCAGGTGGCTATCATAGTTTTGCCGAACATATTTTTGAGCAGTATATACATTATTGCAAGCATCAGCACGCCCAGGATTGCTCCAATGAATCTCCATCCGAACGGCGTCATCCCGAACACTGCTACGGATAGCGCAATGAACTCTTTTCCAAGCGGCGGGTGCGTAGTCTCATAGGGGTATATGCCGCGTAAGAATTCATACGCTGTTCTGCCATGATATATCTCATCAAAATACATACTATTCATGTATGTCGCTCTGCCGGGAATCAGCTCCTGTTCATCAAAAAGCTCCGGCGCATCGGGGCACTTGAGCTCGGCAGCGGTTATCAACCCGCCGTCTTTTCTGTATATTGCAAGCTCTCCCAATTCCATCGGTGTTCTTGAGGATGTAATGCGGATATATCTGACGGGAGCGTTTTCTTTATTAAGTATTGCGCTCCTCCACTTGAACAAATGCGAATGCGGCTGATCCATCGCAGGAGACGGCGACGCTGAGGATGATGGTGTCGAGGTTGATGACGATGAGCTTAATGACGACGAGGATGATGCTGCTGAGCCTGTTCCGGCGTTTGCGCTTGAGGTCGAGTTTGAAGAGACTGAAGATGTTGAAGAGGCTGTGCTGTTATTTCCGCCTTTTGATTCTGCTTCTTTTTTCTCTGCCTCAACCGGTTCAACCTCGATTTTCTGCTCTACCCAGCTTTCGTCGTTCCCCGCAAATTCAAGCTTATAATTCCCTATCCACAAGCCTGTGTAGAACATAATCGAGCCGATTTCCTCTTCTTTTCCCAAATCGACAGTGATGCTGTTCTCACCCTTGGTAAATTGATGAAAGCTCTGCGGTGCAACCGTATCACCCAGAACCCACAGCGCAAGAAACAGGAAAACAGCGATGATCACAATAAGCGGCGCGGCATCTGCTTTTGTCCATCGGATAACGCGTTGAGAGGGAGAAGCGTTTCGGTCTGTCAAGGTGGTATGTGATCCATTCAGCTGTCCCAGCAAGGGGACCGGACGCACGTTTATAATAAAGGAAGAACAGCATAAGGCCAGCCACAGTAATGACCGGAAAAACGATCGACGGTTCGATTGTCCTTAGTAACGCAATAAGTTGTTGCAGTGTGTTCACCTCCGCATGCAGGTTAATGATACCAGTTTTACCACCTCTTGACAAGGGCATTGTAACACGATATCATGAGGTCTGTTTTCCTTGAGGTTTCAAAAGGAATTTCTCCGGCATTTCTTTAGAGTTTCTACGGAAATTCCGAGATTTCTTTGTGACTTTCGTGGGTTCTGTTATGATTCTCCGTCGTTTCGAAAGGAATTTGTTAATGGCAAAAGGAAAAAATGTTGAGCAAATTACCGATATGGACGTTGACTTCGGTCAGTGGTTCACCGATGTTGTCACAAAGGCTGAGTTGATAGACTACTCCGGTGTTAAGGGTCTGTTTATTATGCGGCCATACGCATATGCGATTTGGGAGAACATTCAGGCTGTTCTTGACGGTCGTTTTAAGGAGCTCGGGCACGAGAATGTTTCAATGCCTCTGCTCATTCCGGAGAGTTTGCTGCAGAAGGAAAAGGATCATGTCGAGGGCTTTGCTCCCGAGGTGGCATGGGTAACTCACGGCGGCGAGGAAGAGCTCGCCGAGCGTCTGTGCATACGTCCGACATCCGAAACGCTCTTTTGCGACCATTGGAGCCATATCGTTCACTCCTGGCGCGATCTGCCGATGCTCTACAATCAGTGGTGCAGCGTGCTCCGCTGGGAAAAATCCACACGTCCTTTGCTGCGCGGCAGGGAATTCCTGTGGCAGGAGGGGCATACGCTTCACGCAACGGCACAGGAGGCTGAGCAGGAGACACAGCAAATGCTCGATGTCTACGCCGAGCTTTGTGAGAAATACCTTGCAATGCCGGTTGTGAAGGGCAGGAAAACAGACAAGGAAAAATTTGCGGGTGCGATTGCCACATATACCGTTGAGTGTATGATGCATGACAAGAAAGCATTGCAAAGCGGAACATCTCACTATTTCGGGGATGGTTTTGCGAGGGCCTTCGACATTCATTTTTCCGACAGGGACAATAAGCTTGCTTATCCGCATCAGACATCGTGGGGCGCTTCGACACGGATAATCGGCGGTCTCATCATGACGCACGGCGATAACAACGGACTCGTTCTGCCGCCGATGATTGCACCGGTTCAAGTCATCATTATCCCCATAGCATCTCATAAACCCGGTGTTCTCGAAAAGGCGGATGAGCTTGTCCTGCGTCTAAAATCCGCAGGGGTCAGAGTAAAGCTTGATGCATCCGATCAAAGCCCGGGCTGGAAGTTTGCCGAGCATGAGATGAGAGGCGTTCCTCTTCGCGTCGAAATCGGTCCAAAGGATATTGAAAACGGGCAATGTATGGCAGTGCGCCGAGATAACGGCGAAAAGCTGACAATCCCTCTGCCCGAGCTTGAGGCGGCAATCCCGAAGCTGCTGAACACAGTTCAAAATGATCTTTATGACAAGGCGTTTGATAACCTGAAGCGCAACACCCGCCCCGCAGCTTCGATGAGCGATGCGAAAGCCGTTCAGGCGGAGTACGGCGGATTTATCAAGACGATGTGGTGCGGCAGCGAAGAGTGCGAGCTCAAGATGAAGGAGGAGGTCGGCGTGACCTCACGCTGCATCCCCTTTGAGCAGGAGCATGTGTCCGACACCTGCCCCGTTTGCGGGAAGCCCAGCGACACCATGGTCGTTTGGGGCGTAGCATATTAAAACAGCTTCCGGTTGCAGCATTCCATCAGCAATCCCATCTGCAGCAGCGATCCCGTCAACAGCAGTGATCCCTTCAGCGATTCCGTTAGCAGCAGCAGTCCCGTCAGCAGCATGCTGATACAGTTGACAGCACAGGCGCGGTGTTATATAATCAACCGCCGCGAATTTCATTTATTTGTGATAAATAACGGAGGTAATTTCCAGTGGTAAGAACATATCAGCCTAAAAAAAGGCAGCGCTCAAAAGAGCACGGCTTCAGAAAGAGAATGGCAACAAGGAACGGACGTAAAGTCCTCGCACGCCGTCGTGCAAAGGGAAGGGAAAAACTCTCGGCGTAGGCGTTAAGGAGTTACGCTTGAAGTTTACATCGTCACTGAAAAAAAACAACGAATTCAAGAGGCTTTACAACAAGGGAAAAAGCGCGGCGTCAAAGCACGCCGTCGTCTATTTCAGACGTAACGGCCGGATGACCGGAAACCGTTTGGGTATCACCGTCAGCACAAAGCTTGGCGGTGCCGTCCAGCGCAACCGTATTCGACGCCGTCTTAAAGAGATTTACAGGCTCAACGAATCAAGGCTCGCATCGGGCTATGATATCGTTATCGTTGCCAGAATGGCAAGCCGGACAGTCAGCTTTAGGGAGTTGGAAGCCTCTGTTATGTCACTTTTTAACAAGCTGCAGCTTACGCTTACGGGGAGCAGTCAATGAAACGGATACTGATTTCATTTGTGCTTTTTTATCGAAGGCGAATCTCTCCGTTTTCAATCCCCAGATGCAGATATATTCCGACATGCTCGGCGTATGCTTTGGAAGCTCTCGAAAAATACGGAGCCGCTAAGGGTTCATGGCTTGCTCTGAAGCGGGTGCTTAGATGTCATCCCTTCCGTAAGGGCGGTTATGACCCCGTGCCGTAGCTGACTGAGCAGACTTAATTTACATAGTTGTTTGATGCCTATTTCCCAGCTTCCCGGTTTCCCGATTTCACCGGTTTCCCGATTTTCTTTATTTTCTCGATTTTTCTTTATTTTTCTTTATACATTTTCGCTCTTCCCATTTTCCCTTAATTCTTAATCATTTATCACCAGATCGGAGCCATTGATGAGCGCTATTGCAAGACCGTTCGGCATGCTGCTGATGTTTCTTTATGAACTCGTCGGCAACTACGGATTGGCAATTATTTTATTCGCGGTTATTGTCAGAGCAATTTTGTTACCTTTCCAAATGAAAAGCAAACGCGGCACCATGCAATCCATGAGACTGCAGCCCAAGCTTGCCGAGCTTCAAAAAAAGCACGGCGCAAACAAACAAAAGCTTAACGAAGAAACAGCTAAACTATACAAGGATGAGGGCATAAACCCCGCGTCAGGATGCCTTTGGGGATTTTTGCCGTTACCGATTATGTTCGCACTCTTTCTGGCGATCCGGCAGCCGATCACAATGATGATGGGTGTGGCTCCGGAGCTTCTTGAGGAGGGCGGCGCTATACTCAACAAGCTGCTATCCATACCGGCTTGGGAGAATTATTCGACACTAACCAGCTATTATGTACAAATCGATCAGGCGCAGTTTATCACGGAGCATTTCAGTCAGTTTGCCGATTTAAGCGCAAGCCTGCGCCCAATGACCTTTAACTTTTTCGGCAATATAAATCTCGGTGTGGTTCCGAATTGGAAGTTTCTTTGGGATGCAGGGACAAACTGGTCGGATGTGACAAACTGGCTGCCCGGTCTTATCCTTTTCCTTATTCCTTTCCTATCGGGCGGTTCGCAGCTTATCTCTTCGATAATCAGTAAAAAGCTTAACCCCACCCCGGCGACACCGGACGGACAGCAGGGCACAGCCGGAGCCATGCAGAGTATGCTTTACCTTATGCCGCTAATGTCGGTTTATTTTGCTTTTATCACACCTTCGGCGCTCGGTATTTATTGGACCATCGGATCTATCCTTCAAATAGCGCAGGACATATGGCTGACGAAGAGATACACCAGGATTATTGACGCTGAGGACGCGGTCAAAAATGCGGAAAGAAACAAGCGTGAAGCAGAGCTTGAAGCAAAGCGTCTTGAATCCGAGCGCAAAAAAGAAGAAGGCATTATTGAGCAAAATCAAAACACTTCAAAGCAGAAAAAACAGCGTGCCGAAAAACAGGAAAAAACCATGAAGGCCGTTGAGTGGCAGAAAAAAGATGCGCCTCCCAAGGGCTTTGAGCCGAGTCGGGAGGGTGACAGACGTTTTGCCAGGGGTCGTGCCTACGACCCTGACAGGTTCCTGCACGCAGGTGAGGGCAACGACGAGGGTGACGATAGTGAAGCTGCTGACAGTGAAGGATTTGACGGCGGCGAAGGAACAATCGGCATCGCCGCAGCTGCTACCGCAGAATACGATGCGCCCGTCAGCGATGATGCACCCGACGGCATTGACGATATTGACGTTACGGATAATACCGATGAGTCGGACGATATCACTATTAACGACGATATTGATGATATAGCAGAGATTGACGATATCAACGAAGTTGATGACGCTGATGACAGCGATGATAAGGATGATTGAACATATATCAGTAAGCTTCAACACTTAGGATGAATACTTAGGTTCAACACTAAGGTGAATGCTGCTAAGGACAATTAAGCATCAGCACAAAGGTGAATACGCCAAGGAGTGAGCATTATGATAAAATCCGTTGAAGTAACCGGAAAAAACGAGGACGAAGCGATTGCATCCGCATTGGATGAGATAGGGCTTTCAAGAGACGAGGTATCCGTCGAAATCTTGGAGCGGGCAAAAAGCGGTTTTCTTGGACTCAAGAGCACACCTGCCGTTGTCAGGATAACATATGAAGTGGCGGATGAAACGGTTATTAACGGTGACCGCAGTGTTAGTGTCGAGGGCTTCTTAACCGGTCTTTTTGAGCGTATGGAAATCGACATTAAGATGGAAATCAAAGAGGACGACGGCGCGGTGAATGTCACCCTTTACGGGCAGGATCCGGGTGCAATAATAGGCCGCCGCGGGGAGACTCTTGACGCAATACAACGCCTTACAAACAATGTCATTAACCGAGGAACCACCGGTCGTATGAGGGTCAATATCGACGCCGAAAATTACAGACAGCGCCGGAATGAAACTCTCGAAAACCTCGCAGAGCGGACTGCCGGCAAGGTTATGAAATACCGCAGGAGTATGACACTTGAGCCTATGAACGCATATGAACGGCATGTAATTCATACAGCTCTGCAGAGCTACGACTATATTTCTACACATTCCGTCGGTACAGAGCCAAACAGAAGGATCGTTGTGTCATACGGACGCAAGAGCACTGATGGCGGCCGCGAGAATACCCGTGAGGGTAACCGCGAGGGCTTCCGCGGCAACAGCGGCGGGCAGCAGCGGCGTTCACAGCAGCCTGTGCAGGGAATATCTCAACAGGCGCAGGATGAGCAGCCGGCACAACCCGTACAGCAACACGCGCCACAGCAATCGCAGCAGCAGTCACAACAGTCAAATCCGCAGCANCAGGCAGAACAATCTCCCCCCGAAAGGAAATATCGGGAGTGGAGTTAACNAATGTTAGCTGCGATAACAGCAGCAGCACTAATAACAATTAAATTATCATATCTTGATAGGAGGNAAATAACATGGTTTTTGANACAATTAAGGAAAAGCTTGCAGCACANTTTGAGGTTGANCCGGATACGATCACGCGCGANACCGATGTCATGGAGGATTTNGGCGCCGATTCACTTGACCTCGTCGAGCTTATCATGGCNCTGGAGGACACATACAATGTCAACGTGACTGACGAGGCTGTGTANGAGCATAAAACTGTCGGTGATATCGCTGACTTTATNGAGTCTTTGATAAACAAGTAANCAATAAAATGACTTATTACGGATTAAATGATTTANGAGAGATGTTCCTGAAATTCTACGAAGAACGGGGACATCTTCGTCTGCCCAGTTTTCCTCTNATTCCGCAGGGGGACAAGTCGCTGCTCNTNATTAACTCCGGTATGGCTCCNATGAAGCCGTGGTTTACAGGTGANCAGGAGCCNCCAAGCAAGCGTGTAACGACATGNCAAAAGTGCATTCGCACCGGTGATATCGAAAACGTCGGAAAGACCTCGCGCCACGGCACATATTTTGAGATGCTGGGGAATTTCTCCTTCGGAGATTATTTCAAGGAAGAAGCCCTCACCTGGTATTGGGAGTTTCTGACTAAGACTGTCGGCATCGACGAGGAGCTTCTCTATCCGTCTGTTTATGAAGAGGACGATGAGGCTTATAACATCTGGCGTGACAAAATCGGAATACCTCCGGAACGCATCTGCAGGCTCGGCAAGGACGACAACTTTTGGGATCACGGCTCCGGCCCTTGCGGTCCGTGCTCTGAGGTATATTTTGACCGCGGTGCGGAGAATGGCTGCGGCTCTCCTGACTGTGCCCCCGGCTGTGACTGCGACCGTTTTATCGAGGTCGGCAATAACGTATTCAGTCAATTTAGCAATGACGGGAGCAACAACTACACCGAGCTCAGCCAGAAGAACATTGACTTCGGCGGCGGGCTGGAACGTCTGGCTGTAATCTGTCAGGGTGTGGACAGTCTTTTTGACGTTGATACGATAATGAAGATAACAAACAAGGTCTCCGAGCTCACGGGCAGGAAATACGGTCAATCACACGACACCGATGTTTCCTTGAGAATCATTACAGATCATATACGCTCGGCTACAATGATGACGTGCGACGGGGTGCTGCCCTCAAACGAGGGGCGCGGCTATGTGCTGCGCCGCCTTCTGCGCCGTGCCGCAAGACACGGCCGGATGCTTGGCGCGCAGGGCTCTTTTCTCAGCGAGGTTTGCCTTACTGTGATTGAGGAAAACGAGGGCGCCTATCCCGACCTTCGCGAGAAAAGCGGATATATAACCCGCGTCATCAGCGTTGAGGAAGAGAATTTCAGCAAGACCATCGACACCGGAATATCAATACTTTCGGGGCTTATTTCGCAATACACCGCGCGCGGTGAGAGCCTATTGTCAGGTGCCGATGCTTTTAAGCTTTATGACACATACGGATTTCCTATTGACCTTACGATCGAGATCATTGCCGAGCAGGGGCTTTCTGTTGACTCAGAGTCTTTTAACGAGCATATGGATGAGCAGCGCAAGCGCGCCCGTAAAGCACGTGAGGCTCTCGGCGACCTCGCCTGGGCAAGTTCAGATCTTGGGCTTGACGTCGCCAGCACTGTGTTCACGGGTTACGAGGCCGCGACAAGCGAAAGCTTGGTTCTGGCAATTGTGGCTCAGGGTGAATCCTCGGCTGTTATTCGCAGCGGTGATACGGGTATCCTTGTGCTTGACAGGACACCTTTTTACGCTGAGATGGGCGGGCAGGTCTCCGATTTCGGTACGATAACGTTGACCGGAGCGGCTATGACAACCTCAGGAACGCTTGCTGACAAGCCCGGGATACTCACAGATATGTCCGTAACAGCTGAGGAGACTTCCTCCGCTTCAGCAGGGAAGGTATCCGAAGCGTCTGAGCTTCTTTCCGCAGAGCTTCTCTCCGGCGAGTCGGCTTCAGCAAATCACTCCCTTGCACAGTTTGATGTTACCGGCGTTCATACCGACGGGAACGGCAAATATCTGCATCACGGCACGGTACGCTCCGGCGAGTTTAACATTGACGACCGTGTCATCGCTGCAATTGATGTCTCACGCCGTCAGGCGGTCATGCGCGCGCATTCTGCTACACATCTTTTGCACAGTGCACTGCGGGCGGTACTCGGCGATCATGTCGCGCAGGCAGGCTCTCTGGTCGAGCCTGATAAGCTTCGCTTTGACTTCACTCACTTTGCGGCTATGACGTCTGATGAGCTTGAGGAAGTTCAACGTATTGTAAATGATGATATCCTCTCTGGGCTCTCTGTCACAGTCGATGAAATGCCGATTGCTAACGCCAGGGAATTAGGCGCTACGGCTCTCTTCGGAGAGAAATACGGCGATATCGTGCGCGTGGTTCGGATGGGCGATGAATCAACCGAGCTTTGCGGCGGTACTCACCTTGACAACACCGCAAAAGCAGGCGCGTTTCATATCGTTTCAGAGTTTTCTGTCGCATCCGGCGTCAGAAGGATCGAAGCGACGACAGGCAAAGCCACNCTGCAGTCNCTNGANTCTGCAAGCCGTTCTCTNTCCGTTCTTGGCGGNATGCTGAAGGCAAACACNCCNGAGGANATCACAGGAAAGCTCGAGCAGAATATTTCGCTTCTCCGTGAACTCCGCAGCTCTCTCGAAGCCGCCGTATCACGCGAGGCGCGCAGCGAAGCTGCACGAATTCTCAGCGGAGCAANGAAGATTGGCGGNNTGCATGTTATCGCAACACTCATTGAAGATGCAAATGTTGATATCGACAGACTCAGAATGATTGAGGATGCCCTGAAGGACTGGGAAGCAGGCGTTGTCGCTGTATTCGCGGTGGTAAAAGACGGGAAAATCACAGTTATGGCAGCCTGCGGCAAAGCTGCCGTCGAGAAGGGCGTCAAGGCAGGCGATATAGTACGCGAGGTGACAAAAATATGCGGCGGCTCCGGAGGCGGTAAGCCCGATTTCGCCATGGGCGGCGGCAAAGACCTCGCAAAGCTGCGTGATGCAATTGATGTCGTCGATAAGCTTGTTCAAGCTGCGGTTGGTGAGTAGAAAGTGGTACTGATTGATGAGTGATTGTATTTTTTGCAAGATAATGAACGGTGAGATTCCCTCGGATCGTGTTTATGAGGACGAATATGTGTATGCGTTTCGCGATATCGCTCCTCAAGCGCCCGTACACATTGTCGTCATCCCCAAGGAGCACATCGTCTCGGTTGCGGAGCTTACGCCTGAGAATTCATTTCTCGCTGCGAAATGCCTCGAAGCGATGCCAAAAATAGCCGCCAATGAAGGTCTCAAGGGCGGCTTTAGGGTTATTTCTAATTCAGGAGCCGATGCCGGGCAAACTGTTTTTCACCTGCATTTCCATCTATTGGGCGGCAGGCCGCTCGGAGAGAGCCTGGTGAAATCGTAAGCTTATTACGCTGAGCGTGATATTGTTTTCAATTTGTGAATCGACTTATTATTTGTAAGGGCTTGTTGATGTGTATCGGTAAATATTATCTACTCGGCGGAGATAATATAGTTATACACCGGCTGACCGCCCGGAATTATTGAAGCCTCGGCACTTGGGAATACCATGCTTATGCGCTCCACTACTGATGACGCTTCATCGTCGCCCACATCCTCACCGGCAAACACAGTGATGAACTCAGGGGAGAATTCTTTCAGCGCTGCGGCGACCGAATCGATAACATCCTCGGTCATGGGTCCGCTAGTTATCAGCGAATCCTCAAGCAGTGCAAGGTATTCACCTTCTTTAATATCGTATCCGTCATAGGTTGAGTCACGCGCGGCGCGTGTAATGAGAACAGTATGCACTCGCCCCGCCGCCTGCGTCATGTGCTCGGCTATGTCGTCGATCTCATTTGCGTCGTCAGCTGCAAGCAATGCCGAAACACCTTGCGGTATGCTTCTTGTCGGAATAACGAGCACACGTTTCTCTGACAGCGGCATACACTGCTGCGCTGCCATAATGATATTCTTATTATTCGGCAGGACGAAAACGGTCTCTGAAGGCGTGGCGTTAATTTTTTCAAGGATATCCTCTGTCGAGGGGTTCATTGTCTGCCCGCCGACGATTAGGTTATCGGCGCCCAGGTCCTTGAATACCTCTTCGATACCGGCGCCTGCGCAGACGGCAACTATACCGTATGCTTTTTGTTCTTCTGATTGCAGGGCCTCCTGCAGCTTTGAGGATGGCGGCTGTTTCTCCTCCGGTTTCTTCGGGGGAGCGGCAGCCGTTTCGTTAACGAGTGTCTCGG
>JGI994J12354_10002944_pt1 | contig 16229 bp, 17 predicted proteins | sample IntmicLarv3ML3BL_FD_12354 | JGI IMG/M metagenome (IMG submission 12354) | reverse complement strand
CACCATGACATTGTTTCAGGATTAGAACCATATACCAAAGGAGTTTGTTCGATAGTACCTGCTAAAATTTCAGCAAATATATCTGGAGGCAAGTGCCAGCCTTCTTCAATTCCCTGCATTGTAAGTGAAAAATACTTTTGAAAATCTTCCCCAGAATCTACGCCAAAAGATTTTCCGCTATCATCAAAATATTGAATACCCTCTGCTCTAAGTAAATACTCAATCCAGTTTTCTCCGAAACCATATGGCAATGAAGTCTTATATCCAGTTTTCCCCTGAATTATTTTACTTATTTCAATGAATTCATCAACCGTCATATTATCTTTAATTGTAACACCTGCTTCTTCCACAATTTTTTTATTGTAAACAAGCGCTGGTGCATTAATTCCTATAGGAATTGCATAAATTCCATCACCTACCCTGCCAGAATTAATAACACTTTCTGGAACATCAGATACATCTAAAGCTCCGCTTTCAATATATGGAGTTAAATCTTCAAGCAAACCATTAACCACATACATTTCTAAATACTGATAGTCCATTTGAACTACATCTGGAAGCATATTTCCAGCCGAAGATGTAGATAATTTTGTCCAATAATCTCCCCACTCTGAAAATTGTCCATCAATTTTAACACCTGCATTTTCTTGTTCAAATAAATCAATCGCCTTTTGTGTTCTTTCATTTCTTACCTGATTACCCCACCATGCAACTGTCATCGCTACTTCTGATGAACTGCTTCCAGCATTTGTTCCGCCCTCTGTTGCTGAAACATCTGTTGTTCCTGTTCTGGTACAGCCCGATAATGCAGTTGTTAACATAGATGTTAATAATAATGCTGTTAATAACTTTCTCTTCATCTGAAACTTCCTCCTCGTAATTATATGGTCATAGCTTTTCTTTACCTTTTCTACAGGTTAAGCTATGCTTGTTCTTAGATACTGTGGATTGTTTATTTCCTCTTGTCACTTGATGGTTTTATAAAGGCCAAAACCACAGTTTCTTTGTTCATTTGTTAATTAGTTAGATACCGCATAGCGGTTTATTTAGAACGAGGTCACAATCACAAAGAACATCTGCGGTCCCAAGCCCTAAAACAGTGTCAAATATTTTATATAAAGACTAGCTATTAAAAGTCAATTTAGTCTTTACAAATTGATTATTGATAAAATCAATTATATATCTATAAACAATTATTTTATACCAAAAAAACCGACTTTATGAGTTAAAAAACCGATAGTTTTATATAGTTTTAAATCTGTTTAGATGTAATATTTATAAACTATTATTTTATTAATTTACTGAATTTAACTTCTCCTTTTTGCCATTAAAAAATATCCCCAGTCATTCGCTAATCTATGAACAGCGGGGATATAGTATTTTTTTAACATTTTAAGTTTTTTATCTAAGATATAATTAAATAATTATACAATTTTTTCTAGCATACTGATACATTTGTTCTTCTTCCAGAAAGATTTCATCATATTGGCTTTTTATCTTTCCAATTTTAATATCTTCTATTAAATCATCAAGAAATTTCTTAAAATTAGAATTACTATATACCAAACGATTAATGGTATCCCAATCAAGTGTTTCCTTTTCTTTAGCTGAAAAAAGTATCTCACTTTGCATAAAATGTTCAGCATCTAAACGTATAACACCTATTCCAAATGCATTATTAAGACGACGCATTTCATCTATTAACTCTGGGTCATCTGCAATATTTAATGCTACCAGATAACCTTCATTTGCCCAACTAGAATTTGAAACTGCCTGAAAATAATATTCTCTGAGATTTAAAAGATTGATGTCAACTTTCATTTCAAAAGAATATAGCCTATATGGATTTACTTTTAACATATCAAAAAGCTTAAGAGTATTTTTAGTATATGATTCAAATGGGAAATGTACACCAACAATATCTGGATGCAGCCATTTATTTTTACCGCTCTTTTCACGCTTTGAAACCTCATGATATATTGTTTTAGTATAACATTTAAAATGTTCATCAGAATTAGCAAAACTAGATAGCAAGATATGTAAATCTCTTTCTACAAATTTATGCTTTTGCGAAATTTTTCTTTGCTTTTGCTTTTCTTCATATACTTTACATCCTACAGTTTTTCCTTTTAATACAAATTTAGCAGGACGTTTGCTTACCTGTTCAAACATGGTATTTGCATTATTTTTTATATCGACATAAATTCTAGCTGCAAGGGTACGGATTGGTGTTTTTCCTGAAGATGATAACTTATCTAAAAGTCCTATTTTCTTTGCTACATCCCACATTTCTTCAACAGATAATGGTTTATTTTCCTTTTCTAATACATCTTTTGCTAAAGTTAAAAAACTATATGCCATATATTAAATTATCCTTTTCATATTAATTATTTTTATTGTCTTTACCACCTCTTTGCAGCATACAAATATGGTTTTGCAATAATAATTTTTAGTTCTTCTTCGTCAATGTTATTCTTTCATTAATTCCAAACTTATAATCTCTTGTTCTAGTTTTACATTTTTTCAATCATATAAGTAATTGTTTCAGTATGAGGATTTATTAATTCTAACTCTTTTAGTCTAGTAATATCTCTATCTGATAAACAAAATACAAATCAAATAATATATTTTGCAGCATACATCTAATATTAATTTGATTTCAGCATTTTCTTTGTTAAAAAACCTATAAGGAAATTCGGCAATAAGTACGATGATAAAACAAGTAGTTTATTATAAACTCCCAAAATTACAGCTTTCTTATTGAACACCTTTTGAGTTTCGCAATCACCTAATATAGTAGCCATTGAGTACACTTCATGTCAAGAAATTTGATTATAAGTTTATTTTTTAGTATTTATTTTCAATATATAATTTTGAAAAAAGCAATTTATGATATTACTTAAGCTGATTATCGTAATGTATTTAATATGTTTTTACTAAATAATATTTCACAGTCTACATCTTTTAGGATTAGTTAATAATAACATAAAATTTTTATAATTAATAGAATTTATCATAAATTGGATTTGAGTGCTTTGACCAATTCAGCTACAATCAACTGCATAGCAGTCAATCCAACTATCCATATCCAATGTATTCCACTTAATGGAACAACTACAAAAAGATTCATCAATGGTGCGATTGTTGCAACTGCCAGCGTCATAAGCATAGAACCAACAGCACTAAAGAAAATATGTTTATTTGATAAAAATCCAACTTTAAAAATTGAATATTCACTTCGTACATTAAAAATATTGATTACAGAAGTCCATGATAGGACAACAAATGCCATGGATACACCCACTGCATAACTTGGTGCAACTACATCACTTACCTTGACATTCATTCCAACCCAGAATGCAGTCAATGTTAAGATAACAAACAGTGAACCTCGAAATGCAATCGTTTTACCTAATCCACCTGCAAAAAGCCCCGCCTCTTTACTAATTGGCTTGCGTTTCATAATATCAGCAGGTGCTTTTTCTTGGCTAATAAACAAACCTGGAATCCCATCACTTACAACATTAATAAATAGTAATTGCAGAGCCACAACTGGCGGTCCCCACCCTAAAATAACTCCAATTAACATAATAAAAATCTGTGCAAAATTAACACTTAATAAAAATGAAACTGTTTTACGGATATTATCATATGAAGTCCGTCCCTCTGCAACGGCATCCACAATAGTTGCAAAATTATCATCTGTAATCACCATATCTGCCGCATTCTTCGATACATCTGTCCCTGTAATTCCCATTGCTGCTCCAACATCCGCCGCTTTAAGTGCTGGTGCATCATTAACACCATCCCCTGTCATGGTGATTACCTCACCTAGGGATTGCCATGCTTGCACAATGCGAATCTTATCTTCTGGACTTACACGTGCATATACAGAAATATTACGAACTTTCGCACGTAGTTCTTCTTCACTCATTGCTTCTAGTTCAACACCTGTCAAAGCAGTGTCACCCTCTTTATAAATGCCAATTTCTTCTGCAATAGCTTTGGCTGTTAAAATATGATCTCCTGTAATCATAACTGTTTTTATACCAGCTTCTTTAGCAACACGCACAGCTTCCTTACTCTCTGGACGCGGCGGATCAATCATTCCAATCATTCCAACAAGCTCTAAATCTACCTCTAAATTTTCAGGCGACAAATCTTTTGGTATTTCCTCCCATAAGCGAATACCAACAGTAATTACACGAAGTGCTTTTTGTGCAAATGTATCATGCACAGCAACAGCCTTACTATTAAATGCGCCCCCTGCTTTAACTGGCAAGCGATCAAATGCGCCTTTTGTAATCTGCAAATAACCATCTGCCGTCTTGTGAAGTGTTGTCATCAATTTACGGCCCGAATCAAATGGAATCTCATGGATACGAGGATACTTTTCTTCTAAAATTGTACGTGTTAGCCCTTTATCATGAATGAGGCGGACAATTGCCGCTTCGGTTGGATCCCCTACAATCACCTCTTCTCTTTCAACTATATTAATGACAGCATTTGTACAGGCACCTAAATATGAAAGCATCTGCATTTTATCATCATTAAAATCTTCCTCAACTGCTTTTGGATTATGGTCAACATGCCAAACACGCTGAATACGCATCTTATTCATCGTCAATGTTCCGGTCTTATCTGAACAAATGACAGAAGTATTCCCAACCGTTTCAACAGCAGGAATTTGTTTAATAATAGTGTTCTTTACAACCATGTTATATAAGCCATGTGCAAAAATCATTGTTACAATAATAGGCAATGCTTCTGGCACTGCTGCTACTCCTAATGCAACAGCAACCAATAACATATCTAAAACAGATTCACCATGTGCAAGTACACCAATTCCAAAAATCAATGTTCCTGCCATTAAGGCAATCACACATAATTGAATTGATAGTTTTTTTAAACGAATTTGCAGTGGTGTCTGTAATTTTTCTGTATTGTTAAGAAGTTTTGCTATTTTTCCCATTTCTGTTTCCATTGCTGTTTCAACAATCACAACAGTCGCACGTCCTGCTGTCACAAGGCACCCAGAATAAACCATATTTAATCTATCACCAAGAGCTGTATTTTCATCAATAATGACTTTGTGGTCTTTTTCAACAGGTACACTCTCACCTGTTAAACCCGATTCATCTACCGCTAATGAGCTTGATTCGATAATACGGGCATCTGCTGAAATCATATCTCCTGCAACCAACTCTACAATATCACCTGGCACTAAATATGCTGCATCAATGATTTTCTTCTCACCTTCACGAATCACAGTTGCTTCAAAAGAATTCAACTTTTTTAAAGCTTCAAGTGCCGCTTCTGCTTTACCTTCCTGACGAATACCAAGAAATGTATTGATGACAACCACACCAAGGATAACCCAAACTTTGGCCCACCCTTCTCCATTTACAATAGCAGTATAGGCAGCAATCCCAGCGGCTACTAATAGAATAATTGCTGATATTTCGAGTATATGATGCATAATTTTTTGAAACATAGTTTCTTTTTTCTCAGCCTCAAACTCATTTAACCCATATTTTTCTATTCGTTTTTCAACTTCCATTTCACTTAAGCCTTTTGACACATCTGTTTCTAACTTAGCCACAACATCAATGACCGTTTCTTTAATCCACAACATTTTATTTCCTTTCTGCAACTCTGCCTAACTTTACATTTTACGAAGTTCCTACTTTCTTTTATTATAGCTCATTACCGGACTAAGTACAATATAATGCTCGATATCCAATCATTTTGCCTAATATTCCAATATTATCAAAACATTATTTTCCTTTTAAGAAAAAGATACTTATACTCTAAATTATTGGTATATTTTTAAAACTATTTTGCAAAAAACATAGACCCGTATATAATATCTTACTCAAAATGCGAAAAAAACTATTTAATAATTTCTTATTTTCATTTTAAACCTTGAATAAATACAAGTGATACAGTTGTAAAAATATTTAACAAGTTCTTATTTTAATTTCAAACCTTGAATAAATACAAGTGATACAGTTGTAAGAATAATTTAACAAGTTCTTATTTTAATTTCAAACCTTTAATAAACACAAGTGATACAGTTGTAAGAATATTTAATAAGTTCTTATTTTAATTTCAAACCTTTAATAAACACAAGTGATACAGTTGTAAGAATATTTAACAAGTTCTTATTTTTAATTTCAAACCCTATAATAATCTAATTATTGTTGTGAATTTATAATAATTATTTACGCAATATGAGAATCCACTCCAAAAATGCTAGTAGTTAATATATCAAAAAACATACTTTTGCTTCAAGTATTTTATGCACTGTATATTTTTATTCATTATTGTGTTCTATACCTTGAAATGTAAAAATAAATATATCCTTATATACTAATACCCACATAAATAAAACTTGATAACTTACTTTAAAACTTCTTTAAAGTATAGCCAATACTTTAGGTAATAATGAACTGTCAGAAAACATACAAACCAGCTTGCTATATACTCATTACTACTTGATAATCATATTTTTGTGCATTAATACTTTTTGATAATGCCATATTAATAGAAATAATAGATGATACTACCCCAACAAACATCAATCCCCCTAGCGTCATCATTGTTACATTCATTACAAATCTACCTCTGTTTTCCATCGACCCACGAATTGACAATAGAATAGGTCTTGACACTTTATTTCCAAACCATGCAGTAATTCTATCCTTTTTCACAATTTGTACACTACTATTTAAGTTATTAAGGGCTTCCTTCACTGTAATTGACAATCCTTTGCAAATTAGTAAAAAAGCTAACATTAGGGGGATAATAATTATCAAAATGCAAACGATGAACATCATGCTTATCGGTATATCAAAATTATGGATTTTCATATTCCCAATTGATAAGAAAAATGCTGATAAACTCTTCATTGCAAAATAAGACAATGGTAAAGAAATAAGTAAATTTCCAACAATTAACAATAAAGCTGCACTTAAATAGACCTTAATAATCTCTTTTGTTTGTGCACTCATTGACTTTAGTATGCCAATTTGTTTCACTTGTCCTGCCAAAATAGTACTAAATAGACTACTCACAATCATACACCCAAACAAAAATACAACAACAGAGAAAATTTGAAAGATAAATAGTGCTCCCTTATATTCCTCTCTGTGCATACTAATACCCGGTGTGTCAGATATTAACACCATATGCACTTGATATCCCGATTACTCCAACTGATAAATTAAGGCTTATGTGGAATCCAAAATTTGAGTGCGGTCATAAGGGTTATCTGATAGTAAAAAATCAATCTGATTCATAACCAGTCCCATATCTTGTAACGTTTTAGGTGAAACATACGTATACACTTCATCGTGAATAGACGGTGGAGGCTGAGATAAATCGTTAACAAATCACGCAATCACATATTCTTTTGTTTTCCCATCTGGCAGAGAAATAACAATGGTGTCACCTAACTTTGCTCCAGCAACACTCAGCGCATCACTATCAAGCAAAACTTCCCCTTCACTTGGAATAAAGCTACCTTCTACTGGAAATATAATATTTATTTTTCTTTCAGCATAATCTAGTGCAGAAAATAACTTTAATGTCTTTTTTGTTCCATCTGGACGAGTCATTAACATTTCATATGCTGCTCCAACTTCAAATCCTGCTATACTCTTTTGTTCTTTGAGCATTTCTAATAATGGTTCATCTGCACGATCAACTAAAATACTCGCTGATGCAGGAACCATTGCATTATACTCTACATCAAGTTCACGATTAATCACTTCACGAGTAAATGTAATTGTCACAAAAATTGTTGTACCAACAATCATTGCAATAAGCACTGTAAAGATGCGGCTACTCTTTCCAAATAAATCCCGAAATGCTTTTTTATTTAGTAACTTCAATATTATCACCTCCTAATAACAAGTTTTGTTCTTCTATAATCACTCCATTTTTTAACAATATTTGTCTTATTACTCCTTTAATTGACTCTCGCTCATGTGTTACCATAATAATCGTTTTGCCCTCGCAGGCTAAAGAAGCAAATAAATCAAGAATAGCATTGGCATTTTCAGAATCCAAATTTCCTGTTGGTTCATCAGCAATCAAAATCGGTACTTGATTAGCTAATGAACGGGCAATGGCCACACGTTGTTGTTCGCCACCTGATAATTCTGCCGGCATTTTATTAGCATGTTTTTTCATTCCAACTTTTTCAAGAAGCTACATTGCTTCCTCCTTACTACTAGAAGCATTTTTTCTTACTAAATCCATTGGCAATAGAACATTCTCAATAACAGATAAATTCGGTATTAATTGAAAAAATTGAAATACAATCCCCATAGTTTGTCCTCGCCACTTAGCCATTTGATTTTCATCTAAATCAGTAATATTTTTATCTGCAACTTCTATCTTGCCACTTGTTGGGCGATCTATTCCTGTTAATATATTAAGTAATGTTGATTTACCGCTTCCTGAACAGCCTGTAATAACAACAAATTCGCCTTTTTTGATTTCAAGATTAACCGAAAGTGCTGTAGAAATAATTCCTCCCATTCCATATTCCTTTTTAATATTCTGTAATTTAATCATTTATTTATCTCCTATACTTTGTAATAAATCCACTTTACAACATAAACCTTTGAATTACCTTTGAATTTAACAAAAGTTTTCAAAGGTAATTCAAAGGTTTATGATATACTATATACATAGGAGGTGGTAATATGCGGATTTTACTTGCTGAAGATGAACAACGTTTATCAGATGCTTTAGTGTATATTATTAAGAAAAATAAATATGCTGTTGATGTTGCTTATAATGGAATTACTGCTTTTGACTTAGCATTGAGTGGTATATATGATGTAATTATTCTTGACCGCATGATGCCAGGTATGGAAGGAGTTAATATTCTTCGTCAAATGCGAAAAAATAACATCAAAACACCAGTTTCTTTCTAACTGCCAAAGACTCTATTGAAAATCGAATTGAAGGCTTAGACGATGGCGCTGATGATTACCTTATAAAACCTTTTTCAACCGATGAACTAATGGCTCGTATTCGTGCTCTTTCTCGAGGAAATGAAAACAAGTTTATTGGCGGCGAAATATCAATTGATACCATTTGTATAAATCCACAAAAATTAGAAGTCACTATTTCTGAGAATATCATCACCTTATCAGTCAAAGAAATGCAGTTATTGGAGTTATTTGCTCGCAACAAAGGTCAAACCCTAACGAAGGAACAAATACTCAATAAGGTTTGGGGGTTAGATAGTGAAGCTGAACTTAACAATGTCGAACTATATATTCATTACCTTAGAAAAAAAGTTCCATTTTCCAATACTAATTTTATCCTAAAAACAATCAGAGGTGTTGGTTATTGCTTATTTCTATTGGTGCCTTTATTGGCTCTCCTAGCAATGATCCAATAACTATCAATCAAAGTATGTTACAGGTGGCGTTAACTGGTAAGCTACCAAAACAACAACTTAGTAATTATCGTAATAGGCAAGGAGCCCTCGCACGAATAGAATTGGATAACTCTAGAAATATCAAAAATATAGACAGTCAGATTTCCCTTAATGATGTGAATTATGACTATATAGTACAACAAATTTTAAGTAGTCCTAATAATAGCGGTACTATTAAAGGATATCATGGGCAGGATTTTCTTTACTTATATATAACCCTCAAAACAACAAACACCCCTGTTATTATTGTTGAAGAAATTCTCTCAACAACTGCCTCTCTCAAAAATTTTATTTTTCGCATTACCCCAACTTTATTACTTGTCCTTGCCTTAGTTCCCATTCAAAGAGCTTGGCAACAACAAGCAGCTTTTACTGCTGATGCCTCCCATGAGCTTAGAACACCACTATCAATCATTCAAACCAACTTAGAATGTGCAATTGATGATACCAGTGAAACTATTGGAGAAAATATGAACTGGCTTGATAATATCAAATCAGAAACAAAGCGTATGTCTACATTAGTTAATGATTTACTCACACTCTCAAGAAGCGATAGTAATGAACAAATGCTATTAAAAGAGAATATTTTCTTTGATATACTTTTACAAGATACCTTGAACATCATAATTCCATTTGCCAAGCAAAACAATATTTCCATACAGAGAAATATTAAACCAGATTTACAGATACATTGCGATAAAGAGCTACTTAAACGTTTGATTGTCATTCTTGTTGATAATTCTATAAAATATACTCCACAAAATGGTATCATTAAAGTATCCGCTATAAAAAGTAATAAGGATATTATTTTCAAAGTTTCTGATACTGGCATTGGTATTGCACCCCAACATTTAGACAAAATTTTTGACCGTTTTTATAGAGTTGATGAATTTCGCTCAAGTAACATTGAAAGCTCTGGTCTTGGTCTTTCTTTAGCAAAATGGATTGTGCAAATGCATAGTGCCACTATCTCTGTCAAAAGCCAAATAAATGAAGGTTCCGAGTTTACTGTTATTTTTCACGGCTAACTCACATTGTAAATCACCATATTGTCTATCACCAGCAATATACATGCTAGATTTAACAAAAAATAGTTAAATATTGTAAAATAATAATAAAAAAGAAAGAACTAAAATCAAAAAATATTCCAATATATACAGATGAATTCAGAAAGCAAATAGTCAATTTATATCATAGCGTAAAGACATCAATGGAAATTCTCAAGAGAATGTGGAATTATTAAGACAAGCCTATATAAACAGGAAAAAATGATAAAAACAGATGATGAAAAAGAACTTATTCGCTTAAGAAAAAATAAGCAGTTGTTTCTTGAAAATGATATTTTAAAACAGGCAGGCTCTGATAATATCACGAAAAGATCTATTTATCAGAGCAAACATAGGTAAATGCAACATTAGTGCCATGTGCAAGGGCTTAAAAAATATCGAAAAGCACTTTGTAATTGCAAGCCAACACATAAAACTTTGCAAAAAATTAGACATGAAAATACTGTAATCAGCGAATTTAAGAACAGCAAAAATAATTATTGAATAAGAAAACTTAGCTTTTCTTACTATAAAATATTCTCACTTCTAGGTAGATAAGTTTTGTTATTTAACTGGAAAACGACTTAAAAACTTGATTACAACCTATAACTTTTTAAGTAACAAGTTTTGTTATTTAACTTTTCTACCTAGAAGGATGCATATCAACACATTGCTACTGCTACTTTTTATTGATTAAAAACACCTGACGGATTTGAACCAACGGTAAGGGAGTTGCAGTGCATAATCGTTATAAAAAAGTTGATTTAACAGTATTTAGTTGGTGTAATGTTACGGAGATTTTTAAGCAAAAAGAAGAAATTCAAATTGTTAAGGTCCCTAAATCTTTTAAAGAGGAATAATTTGTCTAATAAAATTTAGTGAGGTATTCAAATGATTAATAGAACAAATATAGATAACAAACAAAATAAAGATACTTTCCATAGTTTTCATTATTTAAAAGAAGAATTAGTAGATTTTCGTGAGAATGATAGACTAAGGGTTCCAGTGGTGAAGTCTTATGTATGAACACCTGCTTGATAAAAATAACAAACCAACACCTATACAAGTCAAAGAATACTTGGGTGAAAATGGTGTCAAACATCTTTTAGCATTGAAAAATTTTTTACAAACAAATTATCATTTATTAAAAGAAATGCGTTTTCCTTTTGGGCATAGTTATGGGTGGGGATATAAATATAGTCATAAATCCAGCCATTTGTGCTATATATTTTTTGAAAAAGGGGCATTTACTTTTACAATACAAATAGGCGATAAACAAGTTAATGCAGTTGAAAAATATTTAAGTGACCTATCCTCAACAGCACAAGAACTTTGGAAAAATCGATATCCACGTGGTAACAATGGCGGTTGGGTACATTATAGAATCTTGTATAACTATGAATTAAATGATGTTTACAAATTCATCAGTGCAAAGAAAAAACCTATTATTAACTGAAAAGCTCCATAATAAATAATTGACAAAAGATTAATAGTAGACTCAGCAAATTTCAATTTAAAGGAGAAGATAAAATGACTGCAAGAAAAAAAGTAGAAAAGCTACACATGTTTAACATTAGGTATGCTGAAGAAAAGGATAAATCATTTTGGCTTACTTTAGATAAAGAATTAAGCGAAAATGAATTTATACTAAAAGTTCGTGATAAGCGTGGGTTTATTATTTGTGATAATGAAAAACCAGTTGGAGTAATGAGATATAATTTCTGTTGGGATATTGTACCTTTTCTTACATTTATTCATATTGATATCCCTTATCAGAAAAAAGGGTTAGGTAAGCAGGCAATGTTATATTGGGAAAATGAAATGAAAAATCTTGGCTATAAAATGCTTATGACCTCAACACAAGTTAATGAAGAATCACAACATTTTTATAGAAAACTTGAGTATATTGATAGGGGCAGTATTTTTCTGGATGGAACACCATTTTCACAACCTCAAGAAATGTTTTTAGTGAAAGTTATTTCAGTGGAATAAAAATGATAATAAAAAATTAGAGATAATGGGTGAATATGGAGTATAACTATAGGTATAATTTAGCTAAAGGTAAAATGAATACTTGCATCTTACATGAATAAAAAGAAATAAGAATTTACAGAAAAGATATTATGAACTTAGAGTTTTAGAATTGGTGGTATGGATAAGCAACCCTAAACTGAACAAAAATTAGTTTAATTCTAAACGTTTATACTGCATAGGTGACAAATAACTCAAAGAATTATGAAGCATAAAATTATTAAACTAATTAACATAATCAAAAAGCAAAGTGGAAAGTTCATTAAGACTTGAGAAGATTTTGTTAAAAGCGAACTCTGTTTTAATTATTTTAGTGTTTGTCAATTAAAATGTATAATTTTTGAAATACTGGTGGTGATTCCAGCAGTATTTTTTTAGCTTCTCACTGGTTTCATGAGGGGTCCCTTGCCTACCCTATTTTACACTCCCTTATTTATACATAATAGCTTCCACAACTAAGTTATCGTAAGGACAGCCTTTTTTACTTAGGGAACATTTGATATCAACAATAGTTAAAATATTATCAATAACCTTATTTTTTAATTCACTTCCCCTGTCAATATGGAATATCTTTATGTCTGAAAGAGATACTTTAAAATCAATGAAATGACTTTGTTACAAGGTTCATATTCTTTTTTCACCAGTAGCAAACCCTATGATTTCACGTCCTGCAATATCAAGCAACAGGCATATATAATGCTACTTTCCAGATAAGTTTAAACATGTAAGATTACTTGCTATCACTTCAAGATGTTTCCTTTGATTAAATTTTCTGCCAACAATGTTTGAGGTCTTATCTTCATTAGGTTTGGTTTTATGATTTTTGAACTGTTTGATTATGTAGTTAGAAACAAAGCTATAATTTGCCATAATTCTGCCTATTCGTTTTCTTGAAATTATATATCCTTTTCTTTGTAAAACAATTCTAAGTTTTCTTATTCCATAATTATTTCTGCTGCTCTTAAATTCACTTATTACAGCATTTTCAGTTTCTATTTGCCTGCATTTTTGTGAAGCCTTATCTACCGGTTTGTAATACACACTACTTCTTGATATTTTTAAACATTTGCACATGGCATTTAATACTGTACTTACCTATATTTGCTCTGATAATGGCTATTTTCGTGACATTATCAGAGCTGCCTGCTTTAAAATATCATTTTCCATCAATAACTGTTTATTTTCTTAAGCGAATAAGTTCTTTTTCATCCTCTGTAAGATTATCTTTTTTTCTAAAAGATCCACTGTTTTTATCATTTTTTGCCCATTTATATAGGCTTGTTTTGCTAATTCCATATTCTCTTGAGATTTCCATTGCTGTCTTTTTGCTACAATATAAATTTACTATTTGCTTTCTGAATTCATCTGTGTATATTGGTATACTTTTTGACATGATTTTCCCTCTTTCCTTTATCTTTTTATTTTACATGTTCAACTCTTTTCTGTCCTATTTAGTATAGCCATTCCAGTTATATTCCTATTACTTTTTTCGCAATTGCAAAATTGAAACAACTTTCTCATCAACTTGTAATGTGTTCGGGCGTAAATTAAGAAGTTCCTCTATATCTCTCGCATATAAAGTCACTCCATCTCTTTTTAACAATTTCAGTATATCATTTGCTTTAAGCACATTTTGTTCCACTAATAAATCTACTGCCCCTTGGAAAATACTCTCACTCAAAATGTAGGGCTTATCTCCCGGTTCTTTCATCCTCCACCCATTTTTAGAAACCTGCCTCATTAAATATTGATACTGATTATCTGTAATGATTTTCAACTGATGTGTTCTATATATCATCGCTTGTATTGACACTTTCCATTTCTTTTTCAAAAATTGGTAATACTGCAAGTCCGTAGGATAAGCAGAAATGTCCTTACTAAAACTATTCTTTGGTAAAAGAAATGCACTTGCAAACATATTTGCTTGACGTTCTCGTGCCTTGAATTCTTCTTTAGTTATGGCTTCTAAATCTTCACTCCAAGGATGTAAAAGAATATGCCCTAATTCATGCGCCATATCAAATCTAATTCTTCCCTCTGGTCTATTTCCTAACACAACAGCAATGAAATATATATCACTTCCCGATACAATAGTTCGTTGACTAAATGCATCTATTTTGTTCTCTCCTGTGTCCACTCCTGTGATAATAATACCATTCTTCTCTAGCAAGTATTGTAAATCTCTAACTGGACCTGTTCCGATTCCCCAATATTCTCTTACTGTTGTGGCTATATCCTCTATTTCTTGAGTTGCTTTGATACTTTCGCACTCAAAAACATCATCGTAACCTTCAAAATTCACAATAGGCAAATTCATTGTTGGGAAGGAAATATACTCTAAGAGTATTTCATACATTCTTGCCACATACTCTAATTTAATACTTTGTGCAATTCGATCTTTTTTATTAGCACTGGCCAGAGAACGAAAATATGTTGTTTCTGTCTTTGCTATATAATTATCTTTTTGAAAAAAATAATCATAGGGAAATCTCAATTCCTTTGATAGTAGTGTTACCTTTTTATGATCTGGTGTATTATTACCATTTTCATATAATGAAAGTGACTGCTTGCTAATTTCCGTCCTTTTTGCCAACTCAGTAAGTGTCATACCTCGATACATTCTGGCCGTTCTTAATCTTTCACCATAAAACTTCTTCTCTACCATTTTAATATCTCCTGAATTTATTTTTTTCAGGCTTGCTTTTCTAGCTCACGAAGCTGTGGCTGCAAACCTTTCTTAACTGCCAACAACCCTTTCTTGTCTTCTATATTTTCCTCATCTACTCCTTCAATAGCCTCAATGTCTGTAAGCCTTGCAAAATCTGGCTTAATATATTTCGTGATTGATACTTCATCAACAACATTGAAATTCTTATCAAGAAGCTTTAACTTAATACTTTTTATTTCTCCATGTTCAGCTTGATATACAATGATATAATGTCTATAATCTTCATTTTTATCAATCCTCCCTTGGCTTATATTCTCAAAGTCTTGCTCTAAAGCCTCTCCATCAAAAATCGTAATACCTAATTCCTGTAATGTCATTTGTTGGTATTGTGCGATACACTCTCCATTTTCAACATATAATACTGTCTGTAAATAATGCGGTCTTTCGCGATTTTTCTTTTTAGGGATACTGCTCAATGTTTCTTCCGTCATAATAGAATATGTGATGTGACCAATTCTGTCAACTACTATTCTTCCTGACCAAGCATATCTCTTAAATGGCACAAGGTCAATACCATCTGTTATTACATGGTTCCTCAAATTAGTATTGATATAATCTCCCTTCGTAAGCCCAATTCCATTAGTCGTTTCTAAGTGACTATCTCGTAGATATTTAGGTACATCCTCCACAATTGCCTTGTCTATGCAATAAACAATTTTTCTAAGCAGGCTATCATTTTCAATGATTTTTTTATTTCTATTCACGTTCAACAAAATTACCTCCAACTTTTATTATGTTTGTAATTTTTACATAAATAATCATTTTTGTCAAGTGTTTTTTTGTTTTTTATTCTATTTGTCTATTTTTTCACTATTATCCTATTCAAACTCATGTAGCAAAATCAAGTGAAATCCAACCCACACCCAATTTCAAATGTCCCCCCGCCTTAGAGCCAGTTCCGCTTTTTGTTTCAACAATGGTAAATGTACCTTTGCCTGTTTTCGCACCATCCGTTTTATAGTTC
>JGI994J12354_10002943_pt1 | contig 16232 bp, 15 predicted proteins | sample IntmicLarv3ML3BL_FD_12354 | JGI IMG/M metagenome (IMG submission 12354) | reverse complement strand
GCTGCACAAGCAACACGCTGGACGGCGTATCCGACCGCGATTTTTGCATGGAGCTTGCGGCGGCGCTCTCCATCATCATGGTGCATCTCTCGCGCTTTTGCGAGGAGGTCATTCTCTGGTGCTCCTGGGAGTTCCGTTTTGCGGAGCTGGACGACGCGTTTTCCACTGGCTCCAGCATCATGCCGCAAAAGAAGAATCCCGATATCCCGGAGCTGGTGCGCGGCAAGGCCGGGCGCGTGTTCGGCGATTTGACGGGGCTGCTGACCATGATGAAGGGGCTGCCGCTGGCATACAACAAGGATATGCAGGAGGACAAGGACGCGATTTTTGACGCGGTGGATACCGTCAAGCTCTGCTTAACCACGCTGGTGCCGATGGTTCAGACCATGCGCTTCCGCCCGGAGACCATGCGCGCGGCGGCGGCGGATGGCTTTATCAACGCCACCGATTGCGCGGACTATCTGGTTTCCAAGGGGCTGCCCTTCCGCGATGCCTACAAGGCCACGGGCGAGCTGGTGGCGATCTGCATTGAGAAAAACACCACGCTGGAGGCATTGCCGCTGGCGGAATACCAAGCCGTCTGCGCATTGTTTGACGAGGGTGTGTATGAGGCGATTCGGCTGGAAAACTGCGTAACCCGGCGCGGGCTATAAGAACGGAGGAACATCAATGAAACACCTACTGAAAATGCTGGATCTTTCCACGCAGGAAATCGTGGATATTTTGGATTTGGCGGACAAATTGAAATACCAGAAAAAACACGGCATTCCGCATCAGCGGCTCACGGGCAAGAGCATGGGCATGATTTTTGCCAAAGCCTCTACCCGCACGCGCATTTCCTTTGAAGCGGGCATGTTTCAGTTGGGCGGTCAGGCGCTGTTTTTGAGCGCCGCCGATATGCAAATCAAACGCGGCGAGCCGGTGGAGGACACCGCGCGTGTCCTCTCGCGCTATCTGGACGGCATCATGATTCGTACCTATGAGCAGAGCGAGGTGGAGGCGCTGGCGGAGTTCGGCGACATCCCCGTCATCAACGGCCTGACGGATGTGGCGCACCCCTGCCAGGTGCTGGCGGATTTGATGACCGTGCGTGAGCACAAGGGTCTGCTGGAGGGCCTGAACATGTGCTGCATCGGCGACGGCAACAACATGGCAAACTCCTTGATTGTCGGCGGACTCAAAACCGGGATGCGCGTGAATGTGGCAACGCCCAAGGGCTACGAGCCGCTGGACGCGGTGCTGGATTTCGCCAAGGATTTCAGCGGCTTCAAGCTTTGCCGCGACCCGATGGAAGCGGCGGCGGACGCGGACGTGATTTTCACGGATGTGTGGTCGTCCATGGGCCAGGAGGCGGACAGCGAAAAGCGCCGCCTGGCATTTGAGGGCATCTATCAGGTCAACGACGCGCTGCTGCACGGTGCGCACGCGGGCTGTATGGTGCAGCACTGCCTGCCCGCCCACCGCGGCGAGGAAATTTCCGCTGAGATTTTTGAGAAACACGCCGAAGAAATCTTTGACGAGGCGGAAAACCGCTTACATGCGCAGAAGGCCGTGATGTGTATGCTGATGGATGCGTGTTGAAGAAATGTATATGAGGATAGTTTCTTTTGAATTTGCCACACTTTGTTGTACGTAAATTTCTATTGGCAAGGTTGTGATAAAGAAGTCGCAAGGTATGCAAAGGACGAAAAGCAGAGGAGCGAAAGGGAGTTTTTATGCATTAAAAAGACTTCAAATCAGCGTTGCGCATAATGCGCATAATAAATTTTATAAATTTATTTTTTTTGGTAAATATGTTGACTTTCTTTGAAAGACGTGATATACGTCAAATGCATTCGAATGTTGTGATGAGATATGTGTGGGCGTTTTTGGATTAATTGGTTGTTGTTGCGTTCAGAATTGTTCAGAAAATGTCGCACACAGGGGAGAGAAAGCGGTGATATTAGGTTTAACACTAATGAATAAAACAGAAGTGTCATGTATTGAGAAAAACGTACGCTAGAGATGGTTAAAAGGAGGTATAAATCATAAGGTTCTATAAACGATTTTTTTCGTTGTCCTTTCTTTTTTGTTGATTTGTAGTATTGGATCGATTTATAGTTATGCGGTCAGTTGCGAATCGTACTACTCACACAATACCGAACTAAAAGGCGCAATTGCTTATGCGAAAAGCAAGGGTGAACCATCATCGCACCATACCTGTTCACAGCCGGATTGGCCTCCATTCTGTTGCAACGGAACAACTTAGTTTTCAGGGCATAAGTTTTACCCTACACATTCCGGTTCGTCTGCAACCAGCCATGTGAATGAAGTAAGAATCATAGCTCGTTGGTTCAATCCTGATACGAAGCTGAGCAAGCCTATGAGCGGCTCGCTATCCGTTTCTGACACGTGGACATCAGGCGGGTCTGTAGGGATTGAAATTACTGGAGCGTATAAAGGTTTTGGTGCAGCTGTAAAAAAAGAATACAACTGGTCTTATGCTCAGGACTACACGAAAGTGCTTAACTATCAGGCATCTGTTTCTGCCAGAAAAACGGGACTGATAGTCGGCTATATCCTTGGGCGATACGAGGCTGGTGCGGCTGATGGATTTGTTGCGTGGATTCGGACATCGCACAAAACGTATATGGTTCAACAGCCAAAATCTATCGGTTGGTTTTACGCTCAACAATAAAAAGTGCAATTTGCTAAATAGTGCCTTGGGGGAAAGACTTTGTAACATTTATTGTAATAAGTTCTTTCCCCTTTGTACTACACGGTCAAATTTCTTGAAAATTCGGTTTAAGGATGGATGCTGTTTTGAAAAAAATATTGCTTGCATTTTATATCGTGCTTTTTATCGCAGTGTGCATTTTGAACGCTACCAATGCGGCGGAAAAGACTGCTCTCTCCGCCCCAGTAATGATGAAAAGTTATTTTTTTTTCACTTACCCGCCTGATGAAAGTCATCGGCTTCATGCAATTTTATATGATAAAGCGCCCTCAAAGTTTGCATTTGCAGAAAATTATCGCGACATTTCCATTGAAGATAAGGAGATTTCCCTATCGGTTGGCGTTCCGACTGAGGTCAACCATACAGAAGTTTCCTATCAAGGGAAGATGGTTAGCGCAATTGAAATCGTTATGCGTGTTCCCGAAACCAATGTGGATTTGAAGGGTGCCTCCTTGAATATTCGTCTGAACGAGGATGCTATACACACCTTTCCCTTTGGTGATATTCTATTTTCAGAGCCAGACGAAAACGCCGGGTCTGCCGTTGAAATTATCGGAAGGCAGAGCATTATCAATAATGAAACCAATATTCCCGAAGCGGCAGGCTATGTACTTTTTCTCGAGGTTCATGAACCTGTCACTTTGACGCGGTTTGATTTTGGATTTTCGCAGTACGGTATTGATAAAACGGCGATACAATGCGAACCCCTGGAGGGTGACCCGACACAAATAGCGCCCCCCATAAGAAGAACCATAGTTGAAAAAACTGATTTTTCGTTACCCTCGCTTCATTTGAAAGAGGGGCGGTATACGGTGTATTTCCCATTTACGATCAACACCGAAAACCCGTATTGCTTGTGGCAGTTGGGCGGTCGGCTTTACTACAACCAAGGTGCCGAAGAGCGCTATTGCCCCATTGGCGCTATGACATTTATGAATATTGACTATACTTCTAAAGATGTTATACAAGGAGTTGAGTTCTATGAATAATACAGCCGGAATAAGGTTTGAAGGTGTGACAAAATACTATGGCAAAAACATAGGCATTCAGGATGTAAGCTTTACAGTTCCTCATGGAAAAATCACGGGAATGATCGGGAAAAACGGAGCGGGAAAAACCACTTCTTTGAAGGTTTTGACGGGGCTTATCCCAAAATATACGGGAGCGGTTTCAGATTCACGAGAACATCAAGAAGACGTTAATATTTTGCAAAAAAGCGTTGGGTTTTCACCTGAAAAGCTGGAGCTGTACGGCTTGCAAACCGTTTGGGAATTTTTGACGACACTCTCGCGCATACGCGGGATAAAATCAACCGTTTATAAGCCATATATTCAAGCTGTGCTCTCGTTGTTTGAGATTGAAGCGTATAGAAACACTTACGTTACGGCGCTTTCCAAGGGCACGTTACAAAAGCTCGCGTTCATTCAAACCTTTCTTCACACTCCGAAAATCGCAATTCTGGACGAACCAACCTCTGGAATTGACCCTGTAGCAAAAAAGAAAATGTTTGATTTCTTGGCGCAATACAGAGACCAAGGAAACACCGTGATTGTTTCGTCTCACAGGCTAGACGAGTTGGAGCGTTTGTGTGATTATGTTATAATTCTGGATAATGGTCTTCTTCTCTGTGCAGAGCCCATGCAAGCGATTTTGGCGGAAAAGGGGAGCTTGGAAAGCTATTTCATTTCTTGCGTAGAAACGGAGGGAAGCTTATGAAATATGTAATGCTATCCTACGACCATCTCATCAAGATGCTCACGAAAAAAACATTTGCACTGCTGGGCATTGCGGTTTTTGTGAGCGCCGTGCTTCCGCTCCTTTTGACCAATCCCTTTGGCCTTTCCGACGCGCAGGCGGCGCTCGCAGGGGATTATTATGCGTTGAAATATCTCGCGGATTTTGAAACTTATTTGATGCTGTTTTTTCCGATTTTTGCGGGCGTTTGTTATGCGGCGTTTTATACGGATTCGATTGCGAAAGGGCGGGAATATGTATATCTGGTTGGCGGCGTAAAAAGATTACACCTGTTCCTAAGCAAGCTAATCGCAATGCTGCTGTTCTTTTTCCTCATTTACAGTTTTTGTTTTTTTGTGTTCGACTTGTTTTTCCTGCTTTTGGGCGGGACTACTCATTTGGCGATTCTTTCTTTTGTTTGTAAAATCGTGTTAAACTCCACCAGCATTGCAGTTGTAACCATCTTATTAGCGAATACTGGGAAAAATATTCTTATCAGCCTGATTCCCAGTGTCTACTATTATGTGCTTCATTTCACGAATTCTTCTCTCGGCAACAGGGGTGAAAGTAATGCGGTTTTTCAAGTGATGCATGGTATTATGCCAATTTTCATCTTTAAAGAGTCTGCATTGCCCGAGGGCATCGGAACTGATATGCTTACCTTGGTGCGCAGTCCGCTTTATGTGGTGGGCTATATCACGGTGGTTGCAGTACTGGCGCATTTGAGTTATCGGAAAGCGGATTTGTAGCACGAGGGCTGCATGGTGCAGCACTGCCTGCCCGCCCACCGCGGCGAGGAAATCTCCGCCGAAATCTTCGAGAAGCACGCCGAAGAAATTTTTGACGAGGCGGAAAATCGCTTACATGCCCAAAAAGCTGTGATGTGTATGCTGATGGAGCGCTGAAAATATCAAAAATTCCCGCCCCGATTTTTTCAAAAATCGGGGCGGGTTTGTTTTTGGTGTTTCCGGTTGCAGGATGTAAAGTTTTCGGGTATCGCCGAAAGCTTTCAAAAATGCGCTCTCCTAAAAATCACAAACCGCGTAGAAATTTTGCTTGGGCATGCCGTTCACGTCAAAGAGCATCGGCCAATCCTTTTTGCCGTCGTAGGTGATGACGGAGTGAGCATCATCCAAGCCCCAGAAGGTCACGCCGATGATGGTGTCCTTGTTCTCGCGCAGCTCGCGGAAGAAAGTCTTATACTTGTTGATTTGCCACTGCTCCAGCCATTTGGGCACTTCGTCTGTGGTTCTTTGGCGGGCGATTTCGTAGATTTTGATGTCCAGCTCCGTGATTTCCACCTTAATCCCCAGGCCCTTGGCGGTTTTCACGATGTCGTTCAGGCAGTTGAAATTAGGGTCAAACAACACAGTGCTCACGGTGCCCATATGTCCCTGCAGGCCGATGCCGTCAATGCGCACGCCCTGCTTCTTCCAGCGGGTGACGCAGTCGATGAGGTTGTTCGTTTTGCCGGAGTTGCCCAGCACGAAGGTCTCATTCACGAACATCAGGTCGTTTGCATCGGAGTATTTGTCCGCCAGCTCAAAGGCCTTGGTGACGAATTCCTCGCCCGCGATTTTGAAGTAGTTGGTCTCTTCCTTCAATTCCTGCGAACGGTTATAGTGGAAGGGCTCATTCACCACATCCCAGATGTCAATGACATCGCCGTAGCGTTCCATGACGGTTTTGATGAAGTCCTCCATACGTTCGAACAGCACTTCCTTGCTCACGAGCGTGGTGCGGCTCGCGTCCGTCCAGAGCATCCAGGTATCCTGCACGGGCCACATGAGGGTGTGGCCGCGCAGGCGGATACTGTTTTCGCGCGCAAAGTTTGCGAGCGCGTCCATGCCGTCATAGTTCCACACGCCCTCCTCGGGGTTCAGCGCGGATTGCTTCAGCTCCCACTCCGGGGTGATGGAGTTGTAGTTTTTCTTGATAAAGTCCACAAGCTTGGGGTTGCTCAGCTCGTGGGAATACACGGCGGCACCGATGGGGAAATAATCCTCATATACGCCGGCAAGCCCCGGATAATCGGGGTCACCCAGCTTGGCGGAATAATCGAGCGACGCGGCGGTGTTGCCGGAAAGGCAGATCATCAGCGGCAGCAGAACGGACAATAGCTTGTAGAGCAGTTCGGGTACGACATCAAACATGAAATGGTTCCTCCCTTTTGTGGATTGGTTTTGACAGGTATAGTGTAACCCGCGGGGCAAGGTTTGTCAAGGAAAAAGCACAATAAAAAAACTGCCGTATCACCAAGGTGACGCGGCAGCTTCTTCAGCATAGTGTTATGCCCACAGGTGCAAGGGGATTAGCCCTGCTCCTCCCGCTGCTTCGCGAAGCACTCGCTGCAATAAACGGGTCTGTCCTCACGGGGTCTGAAAGGAACTCTGGCGGTTCCGCCGCAAGATTCGCAAGTTGCCTCAAACATCTCGCGCTCGCCACGGCTGGCGTTCTTTCTTGCGTCGCGGCAGTCCTTGCAGCGCTGGGGCTCGTTTACGAAACCCTTTTCTGCGTAGAACTCCTGCTCGCCGGCGGTGAATACGAATTCGTTTCCGCATTCCTTACAGTTGAGTGTTCTGTCTTCGTACATGTGTTTTTTCCCTCGCTTGAATAAAATATTTGCCCTTGGTCGGAATCGCACCGACACCTTTGAGTGAACAACGCTCTGCTTTAAGCTACTGCGGGCATAATGTGGAGAAAATTCGCCTTTGCTGTCTGATGACAGCAATATCGCTTCGCGATACCGACCGAATTTCCGCGCGCTCCGAGGGGAGTGAGATGCTGCCGTGCACTTTGGGTTCTCTTGGAGAGGGGGTGTTTGCGCTTGATATTTGTGGGATGCTGCAACATCTCCGCTTGCCGGGAATGGGATGTTGCCGATTTTGCGCTTTTGGGGATTTTGGGGATTGGGATGTTGCTGTTGCTCCGCTTGTGGGATTTTGGGGGACGAGTTTGCGGTTGTTGGGTTTGTGCTTTTTTGGGTTGCTTATGTTCTTTTGCTTAGCTTGGTTCGGATTCTTTGCAGGGCGTTGTCTACGGATTTGGGAGTGGTTTGCAGGGCGGCTGCAATGCTGCTGTAGCTTTCGCCGTTGAGAAAGAGGGTCAGAACCTTGCGCTCGAGGTCGGAGAGACTATCCGCGAGGAAAGACATGAGCTGCGCTGTCTCCTCCTTGGCGGAGATGATGTCCTGCGGATCGTTCGCGCCTTGTGCGCTGTCGGCATCCTCCAGCGTGATGCTGGTGTTCAGCGGGGCGTGCTTGCCGCTCATGTGAGAGCGCAGCGCGGAAATGATGCGGTTTTGGATGCACACTGCGGCAAAGCTGCGGAATGAGGTTCCCTGAGCCGGTTTGTAGTGGTTCACTGCGTTCAAAAAGCCCAGCATGCCCTCTTGCAGCAAATCCTCCGGTGGAACCGCAAAGCTCCGATACGCGGTGGCCTTTGTGCGTGCAAGCGGCATAATCCTCCGAATCAGTTCGGCCATGGCGGCATCGTCTCCCTGCGCGGCCAGCACAGCGAGAGCCTCGTCCTCACGGGGCAGAGCGCTCATGGTCTTCAACTCCGATGCAAACAGTTGTGCCCATACATAATAATACCGCAAGAATGATTTGTCAACCATTATTTTTTGCAAAAATTTCACAATAATTTAATTTATACGAAAAAGCACAAAATGTAGTATCCATAAGGACGGAAATCACGATATATGACAGAAATTTTTTTTTGCTTTGACCGTTTTTTTTGCGGTATGCCGCCCTCTTCCCGGTGCGGAAGCACGCAGGGAAAGGGCGGCACAAAGCGAAGCCGCTACTCCGGTTTATCAGGATTGCGGAAAATCTCCTGCCAGTTGGGCGGCAGCTGCGGCGGTTCGGGCAGGGGCACCTTGGGGTCAGCCTGCAAATAGGGACTGAATGGGCTTGGCGGCAGAGGGGAGGGCGGCATGGGCGGGATGCCCTCTTTTTTTTGCCGTCTCTTCTGACGGCGCGGCAGCTTGGGCAGGGTGTCAGCGGGCGGTACGATGGGGGCGCTTGGCGCGGGCTTGCGGAAGAGCGGCAGCTTCACTGCCGCGGTGAACAGGTCGCCGTCCACGGTTACAACCAGCTTGCCGCCCTGGATGGTGCACAGACCGTCCGCAATGGAAAGCCCCAGGCCGCTGCCGTCGCTGCTTCTGGCGCTGTCGCCGCGCACAAAGCGCTGGGTCAGCTCCTGCACAGGCACATCAATCGGGTCGCGGGAGATGTTTTTCATCAAGAATATGCCAAAGCCGTTCTCTTCTTGGGTGGAGAGATAAACACGCGTGCCAGGCAGGGCGTATTTGCGGGCGTTCTGGAAGAGGTTTTCCACCACGCGCCAGGTCTTTTGGCTGTCCGCCAAAACGGTGATGGGCGTTTCCGAGGCGGCAAGGCGCAGCTCCAGATTCGCGTTGGTGAAAGCATCGCTGTTTTCGCCCACGGCCTGCATGGCAAGCTCTCCGAGGTTCACGCAGACGGGGTGCAGCTCTACCGTGCCGCTGGTGGCCTTGGAGGCCTCCACCAAATCCTCTACGAGGGTTTTCAGGCGGGCGGATTTTTCCTCCAGCACTTCCACATAACCGCGCGCGTCCTCGTCTGGCAATTCACTGCGGCGCAGCAGATCCACATAGGTTACAAGGGAGGTCAGCGGCGTTTTCAGGTCGTGCGAAACATTGGTGATCAGCTCCGCCTTCATCCGCTGCTCGCGTGTGGCCGCCTCCACGGCGCGGTTCATGCCCTCCTGCATGCTGGCAAGGTCGTTCGCAAAGCGGCGCAGGAGCCAGAAGATGCGGCGGGGGTTGAGCTGCGCAACCGGCTTGCCCGCGCGGATGTCCGCCGCGGTATCCATGATTTTGCGCAGGGAGTTGAGAGCAAAGATACCAAGCAGCAGACCTGCAGCGCCCAAACCGAACGCCAGAACGAGGGACGCTCCATCGTTATAGCCGACGTAACCGAAGCCGAACAGCAACAGGGAGTAGCCTGCAAATGCCGCTAGGCTAAGGAAGTAAACGATACGCGCGCGCGGCGTTGCGTTGCGCAGACGCTCAAACCCTTTTCGCAGCAAGGCCTGGTATTTGTAGAGCAGGCTGTGCGTAAGGATGGTTTTGTTGCGATAATGGCGCAGCAGTGAGCAGCCGCACAGCATGAACAGCATCAGCCAAAAAAGCTGCTGCAGGAAGAACGGGAGAAAACGCAGACCGCTGATGTCCTGATAAAAACCGGAAAAATAATCGTAATGCGAAAAAGCGGTCAACGGCATTCCGTTTGGTGTAAGAAAGGCGTATCCGGAAATCAGCAGCAGCAGGGCGCTCAAATCACAGTAGAGAAACCGGTCTGCCCAGTGCATGGTGACCTCCTGTGGGTTGTCCCTGTGCCGTCCGGCGGTGAGAAAGAGATAAAGCAGGCACAGGGCGCAAACCACAATGCTCAGCAGAGAAAGCCAGAAGGATGCCGATACATGATTGGTTTCATCCAGATAATGATTATAAAGCGATGCTATCTTGTCGCTGGCGTGCAGGCTTGTTGGATTCACGCCGATATAGACATCATACGCGCGGTCAATGGTTTCGCTGAGCCAGAGATAGGGATCAATGGCGTTGGAATAGCCCGGTCCCTCTTTGGTGCTCAGATGCTGGCTTGCGGCAGAAACACGCTTGACTGAGGAGGGGCTGCGGCTGGCGGCAAAGCCGTTTGCGTTGGTGAGGGAGGCGCACCACGCCATTCCCACCACCGCGCCCGCGAAGTCATCCGTGGCCGCCGTGAGCGGCAGGTTGGTATACACCCGTCCGCTTTCTCGGTGAATCAGGGCGTATTTCACGTTTTGATAAGCGCCGAGTGTTTTTTCCAATTGCGTAAAGTTTGCCAGATAATCTTTTTTCTGCTTCGTGATATATTCCTGCATTTTTTGTTCAGCCTCTTTGCGCGTGTCTGCGTAAATATACCATTCGGAGAAATAATAGTCCGGGGAATGACTGGAATCGCCGGCGGCGACCGCCCGGTCGCGCTCATCTGCGCTTGCCGTGAAATCCCGCCACAGCGCGTCCGCGCGCGGCTGGAAGGCGGAGCCGTTTCGGGAGGCTTCCGTATCGGGATAGCTCCGCGCGAAGCGCTGCAGGCTGCCCAGCAGGTTGAACATCTCCTGCGCAAAGGGCTGACTGTCCCAGAACTCCACGGCGCTTAGGCCGTCGTTGAAGGTTGCGCCATGCTTCCCCGCAGCGTTGATTGCGTAGGCGCCGTGCCACAGGCCCACGAGCAGAAAGCTGCCCAGCAGAATCAGCGCGGCGATTTTGACGGATATGCGATAACTAAAGTTTTTCAATTTTGTAACCAATGCCCCACACCACCTTTAAATATTTGGGTTCCTTTGGGTTGATTTCGATTTTCTCCCGAATGCGGCGGATGTGAACCGTCACGGTCTTTTCTGCCGCTACGGCGGGCTCGTTCCACACCGATTCATAAATCTGCGTAGTGGAAAGCACCCGCCCCAGGTTTTTCATCAACAGCTGCATGATGCCGTATTCCGTGGCGGTTAGGCGCACGGGGTCTCCGTCCAGCAGCAGCTCCCGCGCGGGCACATCCAGCGTCAGGCCGCCGGTTGTGATGGTGCCTTCCCGTTTTTGCATGCTGCCCAGCGAGGTATAGCGGCGGATTTGTGACTTCACCCGCGCCAGCAGCTCCAGCGGATTGAAGGGCTTGGTCACATAGTCGTCCGCGCCGAAGCTCAGACCTGTGATTTTGTCGGTATCCTCACTCTTGGCCGAGAGCAGGATGATGGGGATGTTGGAGTTCTCCCGCAGCCGCAGGGTGGCGGTCAGACCATCCACACCGGGCATCATGATGTCCAGAATGATGCAATGCACCTCGTGCTGCTGCGCCGCTGAAATGGCCTCCCGCCCGTTGACCGCCCGCAGGATGCTATAGCCCTCCAGCTTGAGATAAATTTCCAGAGAATCCAAAATTGCCAGGTCGTCATCACAGATCAATACGGTATACATACGCGTTTTCCTCCTCAGGGAAAATCGTGGACCGATTGCCCACTGTCATTATTTTATCGGGTAATTCTTACGGTGGGGTACTGAAAATCTTACAAAATTCTTACGGTTTGGGCGAATTCAGGACGATGTCCTGCAAATCCGCAGCGGTTTCAACCAAAAAGTCCGCGCCCGCGTCCCGCAGCTCCGCCTCGCTGCCGCAGCCGAACAGCACGCCCGCGCAGGGAATGCCAACCTCGTGTGCGCCGTCCACATCAAAATAACGGTCGCCGACCATCAGCACGCGGCTGCCCGAAGGCAGCGCCAGCTCCGCCATGGCGCGGCGGATGATGTCCGCCTTGCTCTCGCGGATGTGGTCGGCCTGTGCGCCGCAGAGCACATCAAACAGCGGCGCAATGCCGATGCCCTCGGCGATGCGCTGAATCAGATGCTGCGGCTTGGAGCTGGCAACACCTGTGCGGATGCCGTGCGCGCGCAAACGCTCCAGCAGCGGCACGATGCCGGGGTAAAGCGTCAAATCAAACAGCCCGCCCGCGCTGTAATGCGCGCGGTAGAGCTGAATGGCGCGCTTGCTGTCTTCGTCCGAAAGGCCGCAAAGCGCCGAAAACGCCGCCTGAATCGGCGGGCCGATGAAGCGCAGCAGAAAGGCATCGTCTGCCTGCGGCAACCCCATTTCTGCCATGGCATGGCGCAGCCCCGCGAAAATTCCCGCCCGCGTGTCCGCAACCGTGCCGTCAAAATCGAATAATACCGCATCAAAGCGATGAGAAGTCATGGTATTGGTCTCCGTTTTCTTTTTGTATTATCATAGCACAATGGAAAGGTGCGCGCAACTCTAATCCGTCCCGCGCATACAATATCTTGAGGGGGAAAGCAGTATGATTACCATCACCCTGTGCATGATCGTCAAAAATGAAGAACAGACGCTGGCGCGCTGCCTGGAGTCCGTTCGGCCTGCCGTGGATGAGATTGTGATTGCGGATACCGGATCTTCAGACCGCACGCTGGAAATTGCGCGGCAGTTTACCCCACGCGTGTGGGAGATTGCCTGGGAAAACGATTTTGCCAAAGCGCGCAATTTTACCTATGCCTGCGCGAGTACGGATTATCAGCTCTGGCTGGACGCGGATGATGTCCTGCCGCCCACCGAGCTGGAAAAACTGCTGCATTTAAAAGAAACCCTGCCGCCGCAGACGGATATGGTCACTATGCCTTATCATACGCACTTTGATGCGGACGGCTTGCCGCTGCTGACGATGCGCCGCGAGCGGCTGACAAGGCGGGAAAACGGATACCGCTGGATGGATCCTGTTCACGAATGCATTCCGCTGCAGGGGCGCGTTTATCATTCGGATGTGATGGTGCTTCGCCAAAAGCCGCCGCAGTCCACGCCGAATACGCGCAATCTGGAAATCTACGAGGCGCGTGTGCGCCGCGGCGTTCGGCTTACGCCGCGCCAGAGCTATTATTACGCCCGCGAGCTGCATGAACATGGGCAGCACGCCCAAGCGGCGGAGCGCTTTTTGCAATACATCAACGGCGGTCAGGGCTGGCCGGAGGACAACATCGCCGCCTGCTTCTATCTTGCCGCCTGCTATACGGCGCTGGGGGCTAGGGAGCGCGCGCTGGAAATCCTGCTGCGCAGTTTTTCCTTCGGCCCGCCGCGCGCGGAAATCTGCTGCGAGCTGGGCTACTATTACCGTGACCGCCGCGACCTCCCCCGCGCCGTAGAATGGTTCACCTTCGCCGCCGCGCTGACCCCGCCGCCCTATGCGGGCTTTGTCTACCGCGATTATTGGGGCTGCATCCCGAATCTGGAGCTGTGCGTCCTGCATTATGCGCTGGGGGACAAGGAAAAAGCCGCCGCCTGCAACGAGCGCGCGGCGCAGTATAAGCCGCAGTCGCAGGCCGTGGCGTTTAATCGGGCGTTTTTTGCGGGCGGGTAGTATTACGTGCCGACATCCTCGCGCAGAATTTCCAACATGACCCTTGCGCCCAAACGGAAACCTGCCGCAAAATTTTCTGCGGCGGTACCCACGGCGACCTCGCCCTGTGCATTGACAAAATCAAGGAACAGGTCTTTTGCATCTCCTTGTACGAAACCGGGAAACGCCATATGAGAAGCGACCAACTGGCGGTGGTCTGCCGCTGTTTGAACCTAAGGGCCGACTATGTTTTGGGGCTGACGGATGACCCGCGCACACTTTTCAATAAAATTTGACTTCTCCGAGAAAAAAGAGTATACTAAAGTGTCAAACAAACTACACAATGCGAGGAGAAGGTTAGAACGATGGCAGAAGTGAAAAATCCGGCGGGCGAACAGAGCGATTTGCGGCTGGCCGTGCTGATTGATGCGGACAATGTATCCCACGGATATGTACACCTGATGATGGCGGAGGTGGCGCGCTACGGCAAGCCCACCATCAAACGCATTTACGGCGATTGGACGCGCCCGGAGGCCGGCGGCTGGAAGCGGGATTTGCTCGCCAACGCCATTACGCCCATGCAGCAATACAGCTACACCACGGGCAAAAACTCCACGGACTCCGCCATGATTATCGACGCGATGGACATTCTGTATACCGGCAGCGTGGAGGGCTTTTGCATCGTCTCCAGTGACAGTGACTTCACGCGCCTGGCCACGCGTCTGCGCGAGGCGGGCGTGCTGGTCATCGGCATCGGCGAAAAAAAGACACCGGAGCCGTTCATCGCCTCCTGTGACCGCTTTATTTATCTCGAAATCCTCGGCGAGGAGCAGGAGCAAGAGGAGAAGAAGAGCGGCACCGCAGGCAAGAAGAACGGCGCGGGACGTGCTGTGCACAAGCAACACAACAAAATCCCGCCGCAAATCCTAAAGCTCCTCGTCAACTCCGTCAACGATGTGGCGGACGATGACGGCTGGGCATTTTTGGGGGATGTGGGCAACCTGATCTTGCGCAAGCAGCCCTCGTTTGACTCGCGCAGCTACGGCTACCATAAGCTCACCGCGCTCATCAACACGCTCGAACGCTTTGAGGTGCAGCAGCGTGACACTTCAAACCGCGGGATAAAGCACATCTATATCAGAGATAAGAACGGAGGTCAGTAAATGCCGAAGAAAAAACAAAAATGGTTGAACACGGAGTTTTGCAAGCTATTGCTCGTTGGCGGATTCGGTTATTCTTTTTGCTACACCTTTTTGCTGGACTATTCCGTGGAGGGCATGAATATCTTTCACCGCAACTCCACCACCAGCATTACAGGGCTGGCACATCCGGCGCTGTTTGCGGTTTATGCGGTGTTTATGGGGCTTGGGCTGTTTGTGAATCTGGGCTATGCACGTGAGCGTTACCGCTGCAAAAACCGCATTGTAGCGGCGCTGCAATACGCCGGCCTGGCGGGAATGCTGGTGGTTGCGCTGGTGGAGACCGATTTGGCGCATGGACCGAAGTTCTACGTCCACACCGTGGGCGCAGTGATTTACGCGGCGGCAAACGGGTTTTGTCTGTTTTCCATGATCGGTGTAAGCCGAAAGAGCCATGACCGAATGCGTCCGCTCTTTTACTTCGGCTTTGTGTTCATGGCGCTGACGATTACGGGCTTTGCCACAAAACTCTGCGGATTTACGGAAAGTGCGCCGACGCTGACGGCGATGGTGATTTTGTATTTTGTGAATTACACGGACATGTTTTTTGGCAACCGAAATGACGGAGCCAAACAAGCCGGGAAAGAAAGGAAGGCGGTTATATCATGAAAAAAGTTCCGGCATTATTGCCCCTCTCCAAAAGCGAGGAAGTCTGCAAGGTTCTTTTGACGGTTACATTCGGCTACATTTTTTGCTTTCTGTTTCTGATGGACTACACCAACCCGGAGATGAACATCTTCTACCGGTGGTCCACCACCAGCCAGTCGGCGTTGCGCCATCCGATACTCTTTGCAATTTATGGCATGCTGATGCTCATAAGCTTTTTGGTGAATCTCGATTATCTGCGCCGCCGCTATGAGGTGAGCAGCAAAATCGTTGCCGTACTGCAGTATCTCGGCTCGCTGGGGATGCTCGTAACACTTTTTGTGAAAACAAGCCAAGAGAAGGATCTCAAGGGAATTGTGATGTATGAGGTGCACCAAAAGGCCGCCATTGTGTTCGGTGCGGCAAGCGCTTTCTGCCTGTTTGGCGTGATTCTGCTGCTGTACAAAAAGTCAAAGCGCTTTCTGCCCTTTGTCATCGGCGGAATTATCTTTATTGTGACGGTTATCCCGGCGTTCATATTTAAGCTCTGCGGCTTCGTCGAAACCGCACCTACGATGATTGCCATGGTGGTGCTGTATTTCTTGAACTTCTCGCCAAAACCCCTGCGTTGGATTGGGGAGGCAAACGGCTCCGCCGCAAAGCCGAAGGCGGAAAAGAAAAAAGTAAAGGCATAACCCGAATCTCAGTTTGAGATTCGGATAGAGAGGGGCGGCAAAAATGGCATCCGCCGCAAGATTTTTGACGGAACTATGGGAAAATAACTCGGTGCAGCAGGGCTTGCAGACCCTGATGCAATTGGGTCTTGCGGCGTTGCTCAGCGGTATCATCGGCTTTGAGCGGGAGCATTCGCACCGCCCGGCGGGCTTTCGTACGCATATACTTGTGGCAGTCGGCTCCGCGCTGGTAATGACGACCTCGTTTTTCATCTTTGAGCAGTTCAAGGGGCAGACCAACATGGATCCCGCGCGTTTGGGCGCGCAGGTCATCAGCGGTATCGGCTTCCTCGGCGCGGGCACGATTCTGCGCGAGGGCTTTTCCGTCAAAGGGCTGAC
>JGI994J12354_10002942_pt1 | contig 16235 bp, 13 predicted proteins | sample IntmicLarv3ML3BL_FD_12354 | JGI IMG/M metagenome (IMG submission 12354) | reverse complement strand
GAGAGCAATTTGGCAGATGAGGCGATACAGGGGATTAGTAAGGATATGGCATTTGCAAAGCCAAATCATGGGATTGCTTTTTCGCATTCCCTCGCAGAAATTATAATAAATGGTGACAGGAAATGTTGTGAAAAGGATACAACAAATACAAGTGAGGTGAAAAAGACGATGTATAATGCGATTTATGTAATTGTTGAAAAAGGGAACGCAGAAGATGTGGTGGAGGCAGCTACAAAAGCAGGTGCAAGAGGTGCGACAATTCTAAATGCAAGAGGTTCTGGAATCGAAAATGCACAAAAATTCTTTGCCCTTGAGATTGAGCCAGAAAAAGAAAAAATACTTATTATTGCAAAAGTAGAACAAAAGAATCAAATTGTTGAGGCAATTAATACGCATCTTGAGGTGGAAACACCAGGGAGTGGAATTGTTTATGTGTTGGAGGTAAATGAGGCGTATGGATTGCAGTAATAAGAGATAAAAGAATACAGTTATATAAATCACCCTGTTTAGTTGGAAAACTTATACGGGGTGATTTTTTTAGAGAATAATTTGTGAAATAAAATTGACAAAGTTTGATTTATAGAGTAATATTAAAACACAGTTTACTTTAACGGTAAAGTGAATCGTGTTTTTGAAATAATTACGATTTATATTAAAGACAAAAAGCAATACTAGACAATAAGTATAAAATGAAATTTGCATAAAAATATACAGATGAAAGTATGTATCATTAAAGGAGATAGCATGAAAAATCGAATTAGGCTTGAAGATATAGCAAAAAAAGCAGGTGTGTCAAAAATGTCAGTTTCACTTGCTTTACGCAATGATCCATCTATTAGTAAAGAAACAATTAAAAGCATAAAAAAAATAGCAGATTCCATGGGATATGTGCCAAATAAGATTGCGCAAAGTTTAGTTAGTGGAAAGAGTAATACACTTGCAGCTATTGTTGGTGGAAATTTGCATGATGATTATCATAATCAATTCTTAAGAGGGGCGATTGATTATGCGATTAGTAGAGGCTATACACTTACCGTTGGATTAACTGAAAATGATAAAAAACTTGAAGCAGACATCATTGAGAAATTTCGTCAGATGATGATAGATGGATATCTTATATTTCACAGTGGAGATAGTTCAAATTACAAACAGTTAGTTGAAGAACAAATTCCATTTGTTATGTATACAAAATATTTTGAGAGTTTAGACTGTGACTATGTGATATGTGATGATGTTAGGGGTGGATATTTAATGACGAAACACTTCATAGAACTTGGTCATAAGAATATAGCATTTGTATATGATATTGAATTAGAGAAATCTTCAGAAGTTGTAAATAGAAAAAAAGGTTATCTAAAAGCATTAGAGGAACATGGTATGGAGTATATAAATGAAATGATAATTCCATATCATTATAATCATTACAGTTTTGATAATAGTAATCCAGAAGAAACAAACTCTGAATTAGTAGAGTGTTTAAAATCTGGCGAAGCACCAACAGCAATATTTGTGTGTAATGATGTTGTTACCTCAGCATTTTATATAACTATGAAAAGCATGGGATATAAAATACCAGATGATATTTCCATAGGTGGATATGAGGGAATATATCTTGGTACGATTCTTGACCCACCATTAACAACAATTTCGACACCGATTCGTGAAATGGGCACAAGAGCTTGTGAACGACTCATTGATAAAATTGAGGGAAAAATGCAAATGAATGATATTTCAAAGGTGCTTTTGGAACCGAAACTTACTATTAGAAATTCTACGAGGGGGAGGTGAAATACAAAAAGTGGAAAAGTAAGCTAGGTTTCGTGTAGCAATAGAAATAACCGAGCGAATGGCTACAAAAAATGAAAACATATCAAAAATCCTGCTGAATCAGGAAGTGATATGTTTTCGTGGTAAAACGATATTCCTAATAGAGTATACCACAGTAGCAACTATTCGTAAACAGCCTTATAAACTGAAAAGGACTCGGACAACGAAAACGGAGGAAAAGAAAATGAAAAAAATGCTTACATTATGTTTCATAATTGCTATGTTTGCAGGTATACTTTCGGCATGTGCTTTAGGAGAAAAAGAGCAAGCCAATAATTCTACAGGAATCTCAGATGTAAAAGATGGAGAAGAAATTGTGATTCGATATATACAATTTCAACCAGAGTATCAGACAGCGGCGATTACGCTTGCTAATGCGTATATGGAAGAAAATCCAAATGTTAGGATTGAAGTTGTGACAGCTTCCAATACATATTTTGATAATTTAAAAACAACTTTGATAGCAGGCGAGGTACCTGAAATATTTGTGACAGAGGGCTATAACAACATGAAGTCTTATGAAGAATATATTACTGACTTGTCAGACCAACCTTGGGTAGCAGATATCAAAGAGGCCGCAAAGGCTTGTATCACATTAGATGATAAAATTATGGGAATGCCAATTACTATGGCAGGAGAGGGTATTGTATATAATAAGAAAATGTTTGCAGAACATGGCTGGGAAATTCCAAAAACTTTGAGTGAATTTGAAGAATTGTGTAAAACGATTGAGGCGGCAGGAATTAGACCACTGTATAATCAATTTGCCGATGATTGGTTACTTGGTCAATTTATCAGTGCAGCAGGATATGCATACATACCAGATGTGGATACTTTCACGAATGATCTCTACGCTGGTACAGTAACACTAGCAGATAATGAACAAATGAAAAATAATTTGCATGTATTAGATATCCTTTTGAAATACGGACAAGATAATGCTCTAGCCGATGGGTGGAATGAAGTTTGTACAGCATTTGCAATGGAAGAAAGCGCTATGTTATTTGAGGGAGAATGGATTTGGAATACAATTTACGAGATTAATCCCGAGATAGATGCAGGAATGTTTGCAATACCAACAACAGAAAACCCAGAAGATACCAAGATGATTGTGGACGCGAATGGGTTGTGGCATGTTGGCAAGGGATCTAAAAATCCAGAGGCGGCGAAAGAATACCTAAACTGGATTGCAACAGATGAAGTTGCGAGAGAAATTATGAGCAAAGAATTTAAGGTAGTTCCAGTATTTGAGGGCTGGGAATACAGTGCGGATAATCTTCTTTCAGAATCTACAATCGAATATATGAATGCGGGAATGATTTATCCTTGGTCTTGGCCGATATGGCCAGATGGATTCCGACCATCAGCAGGAAAAGTATACCAAGAATATATTTTGGGGAATTTGGACGCGAGTCAAACATTGCAAGAGTTAGACAAAATTTGGACGACACTAGCGAGTGAAAGAGAAGAATAGCTTAGAAAAATTGTTAATTATAAAGTGGTCAGTCGGAGAAAATTATATGATTTCCAACTGGCCATTAAAAGAAAGGTGATACAATTATGTATAAAAAGATCAAATCTCAGGCAGAGTTTTGGAGCTTTGTTGCACCAATTTTTATTCCGTTTATAATTTTTTATATAATTCCAGTTTGCATGAGCATTTTTTATTCTTTTTTTGAATGGAATGGGATTAGTTCATCAATGAAATTCATAGGAATTGATAATTATAAAGAATTATTCATGAATGACTCTAACTATTTTCAATCGCTAGGCTTTTCTCTGCGTTTTGCGGTGTTAAGTGTTGTTTTAACAAATGTATTTGCGATACTTACAGCGATTTGGGTGAGCAGCAAATTAAAAGTGGCAAACCTAATGCGTGCATGTTTCTTTATGCCTAATATTATTTGTGCTATTGTAGTAGGGTTTTTGTGGAAATTTGTTTTTAATCAGTTGACGAGTACGCTTTTTTCAATGACACAATTTGATGTATTTAAAATGAAAATATTAGCATCTAGTGGAGGTGCATTTTTAGCAATACTTGTGGTATCTTTGTGGCAAGCGATTGGCTATAACATGATTATTTATGTTGCAGGATTAAGTACGATTGATGAAACACTTTATGAAAGCGCAGCAATAGATGGGGCGGGAGCAGTTGCAAAATTTTTTAAAATTACATTACCAATGTTAATGCCATCTATTACAATTTGCTTATTTAATACTACAGCGCAAGCTTTTCGCTTATTTGATATTAATATAACATTGACAAATGGAGCACCAGGGCGCTCTACAATGGGATTAGCACTTGATATTTACAATACAGCATTTACGCAAAACAGAATGGGATATGGTTCGGCAAAGGCAGTGATATTATTAATTATTGTGATGGTCATCACAGTGATTCAACTTTCCTATACGAAAAAGAGGGAGGTGCAAATATAATGAATACACGAAAGAAAAGAATATTTCAAATAATAAGAGAGAGTATTGGTATCATTGTAGGGTTATTATTTCTTTCACCGGCTTTACTAATTATTATCAATGCGTTTAAACCACTAAGTGATATTTTGAAAACACCATTTGCATTACCAAAAGAATTGTACATTGATAACGTGACATATGTTATTGAAAATATGAAATACTTTAAGGCATTATCAAATACTTTAATTATTGCGGTTATTGTAGTATCGGTGACAGCCATGCTTAGTTCTATGGCAGGGTATAAACTTTCGAGACATGGAGGGAAGATGAGTGCAATTATTACAATGCTGTTTCTTTCGTCCTTGCTCATACCATTTCAAAGTATTATGATTCCAATCGCAAAAATCACATCTATGTTGGGGATTGGTAATAGTATGACGGGATATATTATCACGATTATTCCGTTGTATGCACCAATGGGGATTTTTATGTGTATGGGCTTTGTAAAAACAATACCAATGAGTTTAGAAGAAGCGGCAATCATAGATGGCTGTAGTCCGCATAGTGTATTTTTTCGAGTGGTATTACCATTGCTAAAGCCGACGATTGCAAGTTTGGTTGTACTGTTTAGTCTTTGGATTTGGAATGATTTTGCATTGGCAAATATGATGCTTAAGACAGAAAGTAATCGAACATTGACAGTTGCGATATATGGATTTTTTTCATCTTTTCAAAATCGCTGGGACTATGCGCTTACAGCACTAGCGCTGTCTGTCATACCCATTGTCATTTTTTATATTTTTATGCAACGCTTTATTGTAAAAGGAGTCAGTGCAGGAGCAATAAAGGGTTAGTAACATTATACTTGAAACTTACATAGAAAGAGGGAATATACATGAATTTTAATGGATTGGGAATGGGACTTGGAAATATAACAAGACTATCAAAGGCAAAAACACGTTCAATTAGTGCAGAAAATTTTACGGGAGAAAAAGGAAAAGGGGGAATGTCCACAGATGGAATTAGTGTAGCTTGTGCACGAGATTTGGGTGCAGGGTGGAAGATATCGCCAGCCATCACTTTAAAAGCAAACACTACGGCTACATTGGCCCAAATAGAGGGTTCTGGTGCCATTCAACATATATGGACGACTTGTGCACCAGAATATTGGAGAAGTTTGATTTTGCGATTTTATTGGGACGATGAAAAAGCACCATCTGTGGAAGTTCCTTTTGGAGATTTTTTCTGTAATGGTTGGTGTGAAAGAAGTATTGTAAATTCTATGCCGATTGCTTCGTTATCAGCAGGTGGTATGAATAGTTATTGGGAAATGCCATTTCGTAAGGCAGCTAGAATAGAAATTGAAAATATTGGTTCAAATGATATTGAACAGTTTTTTTATCAAATCACATATGCGCTAACAGAAGTGCCAAGTGATTGTGCATATTTTCATGCACAATGGAAACGTAGTAATCCAGTAGCATATAAAGGTGTGCATACTATTTTAGATGGGATAAAAGGTCAAGGGCATTATGTAGGTACTTATATGGCATGGCAATCGAATAATAACGGTTGGTGGGGAGAAGGAGAGCTGAAATTTTTTATAGATGGTGATGAAGAATATCCAACTATATGTGGAACAGGAATAGAAGACTATTTTGGTGGAGCTTGGTCTTTTGAGGGGGCAAATGGTAAATACGAAACATATTCCTCGCCGTTTCTAGGCTTTCATCAAATGATAGAACCAGATGGATTTGCACGTTCACAGCAAAGATTTGGTATGTATCGTTGGCATATAATGGATCCTATTCGATTTGAGGAAGAAATTAAAATTACAGCACAAGCGTTAGGCTGGAGGTCTGAACAGAGATATCTTTCATTACAAGATGATGTTGCAACAGTTGCTTATTGGTATCAAACAGAGCCGCATGTTGCGTATGGAACGATTGGAGAGAAAGATGATTTGGAAGTGATTTAATGGAAAATATGTATTGGTTAAGGAGGATTACATGGCGAAATCAAGATTAATTGGTGACTATCCAGTTATTGGAATTAGGCCAATCATTGACGGGCGACAAGGACGCTTAAATGTCCGTGCGTCGCTTGAAGAACAAACAATGAATATGGCGAAATCGGCGGCAGAATTATTGAAAAAAAACCTGCGGTATTCGAACGGTGAGATGGTTAAGGTTGTGATTGCGGATACAACGATTGGTGGAGTTGCAGAGGCGGCAGTATGCGAAACGAAGTTTAAAAAAGAGGGTGTTGCCATTACGCTAAGTGTAACACCGTGTTGGTGTTATGGTGCAGAAACAATGGATATGGACCCTATGACGCTTAAAGGTGTCTGGGGGTTCAATGGAACAGAGCGTCCTGGAGCAGTTTACTTAGCAAGTGTGTTAGCGACGCATTCACAAAAAGGGTTACCAGCATTTGGTATCTATGGGCATGATGTCAAGGAGGCAGACGATACAAGTATTCCGATAGATGTACAAGAAAAGATTTTAAGATTTGGTCGTGCGGCAGTTGCGACGGCAACTATGCGTGGTAAATCGTACTTGCAAATTGGTTCTGTATGTATGGGAATTGGTGGCTCGATTATCAATTCAGATATGCTAGAAGAGTACTTTGGTATGCGCGTGGAATCGGTGGACGAAGTGGAGATTATTCGTCGAATGAGCGAACACATTTATGACAAAACAGAATTTGACAAAGCGTTAGCGTGGACGAAGAAAAACTGCATTGAGGGGTTTGATAAGAATCCACTAGAAGTGCAAAAGTCAGCGAAAGAAAAAGAAGAAGAGTGGGAATTTGTTGTTAAGATGATGTGTATCATCAAAGATTTGATGAATGGAAATGCCAATCTCCCACAAGGCTGTGAAGAAGAAAAACTAGGACACAATGCCATTGCGGCAGGTTTTCAAGGGCAAAGACAATGGACGGACTTTTATCCAAATGGTGACTTCTCAGAAGCACTTCTTAACACATCATTTGACTGGAATGGTATTAGAGAACCATATATTTTGGCGACTGAAAATGATGTATTAAATGGTATGAGTATGTTATTTATGAAATTACTCACAAACACAGCACAAATTTTTGCAGATGTTCGTACTTATTGGAGCCCAGAGGCGGTTAAGAAAGCAACTGGTTATGACTTAGAGGGGATTGCGAAAGAATCACAAGGTTTTATTCACTTGATTAATTCGGGTGCTGCATGTCTTGACGCAAATGGACAAGCAAAAGATGCGAATGGAAAAGGCGTTATCAAAGCTTGGTATGAAGTGACAGAGGAAGATAAAAAAGCAATTCTTGGAGCAACAACATGGAACGCCGCTGATAATGGATACTTTCGTGGTGGTGGGTATTCTTCGAGATTTTTAACAGAGGCTGAATTGCCTTGTACCATGATTCGCTTAAATTTAGTAAAAGGCTTGGGTCCAGTATTGCAAATTGCAGAGGGGCATACCGTTTATTTGCCAGATGAAGTTTCGGATACATTGTGGAAACGAACAGATTATACGTGGCCTTGTACATGGTTTGCGCCAAGACTTACAGGCAAGGGTAAATTCAAGACAACGTACGATGTGATGAATAACTGGGGGGCTAATCACAGTGCAATCAGTTACGGGCATATCGGTGCAGATGTTATTACGATGGCGTCTATGTTACGCATTCCTGTATGTATGCACAATGTGCCAGAGGAAGATGTGTTTCGTCCGACAGCATGGAATGCATTTGGCTCAGATATTGAGGGGCAGGATTATAGAGCTTGCAGTGCCTATGGACCGATGTTTAGAAATATGCGTTAGTATCTGATAATGTGTATGGAGGTATAGTGATTGCACTTACCAAGAGAAAAAGCGAAGAAATAAAGAAAATGGAAACAGTAAAGTAAGTATAAAGAGGTATTAGGCTTTAGAGAATATGAAAGAGTTGACAATTCACATGATGTTGAATAGTTGGCTCTTTTTTTGAATTTAAAGCAATAAACAAATATCGTGTCCCTACCCCTTTACATAGTAGCAAATAAGAAATATAATAAAAACTACCAAACATAATACACTAGACAAGCAAAAGGAGAGCAACATGGAAGAATTTGTAGTATTACAAGATGTGCAAAAAATCTATCGCATGGGTGAAGTAGAAATTGCAGCAGTAGCAGGCGTAGATTTTGAGATACAAAGAGGTGAGTTTGCAGTGGTATTAGGAGCTAGTGGGGCAGGGAAAACCACTGTTTTGAATATATTAGGAGGTATGGATAGTGCGACTTCTGGCAGTGTAAGGGTAGATGGAGAAGAAATCAGTGCCTATACACCAAAACGCTTGACAGGATATCGCAGAGAGGATATCGGGTTTGTATTTCAGTTTTACAATTTGGTTCCGAACTTGACAGCGCTTGAAAATGTAGAATTGGCAACACAAATATGCAAAAATCCGTTAGAGCCAGTAGAGATTTTGGAAGAGGTTGGTCTGGGAGAAAGGCTGGGGAATTTTCCAGCACAACTATCTGGCGGAGAGCAGCAAAGAGTGTCGATTGCGAGAGCATTGGCGAAGAATCCCAAGTTGTTGCTCTGTGATGAACCAACAGGAGCACTTGATTATAATACTGGAAAGGCAATTTTAAAATTGCTACAGGATACATGTAGACAAAAAGGTATGACAGTCATTTTGATTACTCATAACTCAGCAATTACACCAATGGCAGATAGAGTTATCAAGATGAAGAATGGAAAAGTAGCAAAGATGACAACGAATGAGAATCCACTTCCAGTAGAGTATATAGAATGGTAGATACATATATGAAAAGACAAAATGCAATGCAAAAAGAATTTTTTAGAGAGATTCGAAAAGGGTTGGGAAGATTCTTGTCGATTCTTTTTATCGTAGCACTTGGAACAGCTTTCTTTTCGGGAATACGTTCTACAGAATCAGCAATGAAACAAACGGGAGATGCGTATTTTGATAATACAGCTCTTATGGACATCAAAGTGGTCTCTACTTTGGGTCTGACAGGGGAAGATGTGCAGGCATTAGAAGAGTTGGCACTTGTGAAAAGAGCAGTTGGAAGTTATTCCGTAGATGTACTGCATACCACACAAGAGTACAAAGAAGTGTTGCACATCATGGCATTTATGGAGGAAATGAATGGCTACGTACTAACACAGGGAGAAATGCCAAGTGAGCCAGACGAGTGTTTGCTTGATTACAACTATGCGAGATACAATGCACTTGAAATAGGTGATACGATTACGCTACAGTCGGGTACAGAAACTGACTTATTGGAAACATTAAAGCGTACAACCTATACCATTACAGGTTTTGCCAACACACCTCAGTATATGTCATTTCAACGTGGAAATACAAACATTGGAAATGGTGAAGTTGGAGGCTTTATGGTGGTAGCGCCACAGGAGTTTGTAAAAGCAGATATTTACACAGAAATATACATACACGTGGAGGGTGCAAAAGAAGAAACTGCCTATTCGGCTAGATACGAAGAGTTATTGCAACAAGGAATGGACGAAATAGGTGAAATAGAAGATGAGCGGCGCGAGGCAAGAAGAGCAGAAATTGTAAAAGAGGCAGAGATTGAACTTGCAAAAGCGAGGGAGGAGTATCAAGAAGAAAAAGCGAAAGTAGAACAAGAATTAGCAGATGCATTTGCGAAAATTCAAGAGGCAGAGCAAGAGTTAGCAGATGGTAGAGTGCAAGTCGCAAATGGCGAAAGAGCATTACAAGGTGCAAGAGAACAGCTACATGCAAAACAAAAAGAAGTGGATACAGGGTGGCGCGAATATCATACAGGTGTAGCGGAATTAGAACAAGCAAAGCAAGAGTATGATGCAGGATATATAATGTATGAAAATGAATATGCATTAGCGATGCCAAAGATTGTAGAGGGAGAAGAGAGCCTTAAGCAAGGAAGAGCACAATTACAAGAGGAACGAAATCAGTTTGAGGAAAGCAAGGCATTTTTAACAGATGAGCAAATTGTGATGTATGAAGAAGAATTAGCAGTTGCAGAGCGAGCTTTACAGGTTGGTGAAGAAGAGGCAAGAGTAGGGCGAAATGCTCTTGAAGATGGTCGAAACCAACTGTTGTATGCAAAGAGGCAGTTGAAAGAGGGTGAAGAAAAATTAGCATTGGCACAAACGCAATTAACAGATGGACAAAAACAAATAGATAGTGCGTGGGGACAGCTTGCACGTGAAGAACGAAATCTTGCAAATGCAAAGCAACAAATTGCTGATGGAGAACTGGAATTACAAGAGGGAAAGCAAACATATGAAGATGGTCGCAAAGAAGCAGAGGCAGAATTTGCGAAAGCAGAAAAAGAACTAGAAGAGGCAGAGCAAGAGATTGCAGAAATTGAAAAACCAAAATGGTATGTTGCAGATAGAGATGTATTGTCGGAGTACACATCATTTGGGGACAATGCAACGCGTATGCAAGCGATTGGAAGAGTCTTTCCTGTTATTTTCTTTATGGTCGCAGCGTTGATTAGCTTGACAGCAATGACGAGAATGGTAGAAGAACAAAGAATGCAAATAGGAACCTTAAAGGCGTTAGGATATGGTAAATTTACGATTGCCATGAAATACATCTGTTATGCTCTTTTGGCAACTATATTTGGAAGTGCATTAGGTGTTTTGATAGGGGGAAAATTATTCCCATTTGTTATTATTTCAGCATATACTTCATTATATGACGGACTCACAGAAATTATTGTACCTTACCATGTACCATATGCATTGTGGGCGTCGGCTATAGCAATAGCATGTACGCTTGGTGCAACACTGATTGCAACCTATAAAGAACTGGCAGTACAACCAGCTACTTTGATGAGACCACCCTCTCCGAAAATGGGGAAACGTGTATTTTTGGAAAGAATAACATTTATTTGGAAACGATTAAATTTCACATGGAAGTCGACAGTCCGCAATCTTGTTCGTTATAAAAAACGATTTATGATGACAATATTGGGAATCGGAGCCTGCATGGGCTTGATGTTGATTGGGTTTGGACTTCGAGATTCGATACTGGATATTGGACGTTTGCAGTTTAAGGAACTTGAACATGCGAAAGCCACACTTTACTTGCAAGAGGATTTGCTTGAAGAAGAACGTCAAGTGATATTAAGTGAAGTGGAGAAACAAGAAGATGTTTCTCATTTCATGGAATTTTATATGCGAACCTCGACGTTGGCACACGAAAAAATAGAAGAAGATGTTTATCTTATGGTACCAAAAAGCCGAGAGGATATGCCTATATTTTATTCTTTCCGTGATCGTATCAGCAAAAAAATCTATGAACTTGATGATGATGGAGTTATATTGACAGAGAAAATAGCAAAGACACTCGGGGTACAAGTTGGAGATAATCTAGAATTACAACTTAGTGATTACGAGGAAAAGACGGTACGCGTATCTGCTATAACAGAAAATTATTTAATGCATTATGTGTATGTGTCGCCAGCACTCTATGAACAATTATATGAAATGAAACCTACTTATAATATCATTCAATTAAATATAAAAGAAAGCAAAGAAGAGGAAGAAATTTCCCGAATTGGAGAATCTTTATTAGAAACGGAGAATGTGCAAAGTGTTTCCTATGCAAACACCATGATGGGAGCTATGGACGATGTGCTTTCAAGTTTGAATTTGGTGTTAATTATCTTAACTGCCTCAGCAGGTTTATTAGCTTTTGTTGTTCTTTATAACCTGAATACGATTAACATTAATGAGCGACGACGTGAATTAGCAACCATTAAGGTTCTGGGTTTCTTTGACAAAGAGGTTTCCGCGTATGTATTTCGAGAAAATATATTACTAACTATTCTTGGAATGCTCGCAGGCTGTGGGTTTGGAAAGTTCTTGCATTACTTTGTGATTACAACGGTAGAAGTAGAATTACTTATGTTTGGAAGAAATATTAATGCTATGAGTTATTTGTATAGTATGGCATTTACGGTTATTTTTTCTATGTTGGTAAATGCAGCGATGTATTTGAAACTAAAGAAAATTGATATGGTAGAGTCATTGAAAAGTGCAGAATAAGAGTAACAAAGAAAAATGTTTATTTTATAACACATGCGTGGAGATAGGAGGAAAATTATGCTTAATAAAATTAGAGAAACAGCAGAAAAAATACAAGAAGAATTGGTGCAGGTAAGAAGAGAAATTCACAAACACCCAGAAGTAGGATTTGCAGTTCAAAATACAAAAGCATTGTTAAAAGAGAAGTTGATTGCATATGGTTATGAGCCGAAAGACTGTGGACAAAGTGGACTTGTTGCACTTGTAGGAAAGCCGACAGGTAAGACATTTTTAATTCGTGGAGATATCGATGCACTACCTATGCCAGAGTTTGCAAATCTTCCCTATAGATCCGTAGAGGATAATAAAATGCACGCTTGTGGACACGATTTACATGCAGCTATGTTACTTGGTGCAGCGAAAGTGCTAAAAGAGCATGAAGAGGAACTGGACGGACAAGTAAAGATTATCTTTCAGCCAGCAGAAGAAATTTTGCAAGGTGCAATGGATTGTATCGACGATGGTTTATTAGAGAATCCGACCGTAAATGCAGGTATGATGCTCCATGCATTTCCGGCACCAATGATTCCAACGGCAGTATTATTACAGCAAGAGCAGGCGTTGTGCAAGCGAGTGCAGATTGGTTCGAAGTGAAAATTAAAGGAAAAGGCAGTCATGGTGCTATGCCAGAAATGTCAATCGATCCAATTAATGTGGCAGTTCATATTTATACAGCATTGCAAGCGATTACAGCAAGAGAAGTAGGCTCCGAAGAACGATTTGTATTGACGATTGGAGAATTTTCAGGTGGAAGTGCTGGTGGCTCGAATGTAATTCCAGAAGAGGCGTATTTTAAAGGAACCTTACGTGCCTTAAACGAAGAAGTGCGAACATTTGTAAAAGAGAGAATGGTTAGTATTGCGAAAAATATTGCGGCTGCATTTCGTGCAGAGGTAGACGTGGTATTTACAAATGGTTGCTGTGCTAATGTAGTAGATGAGAAGATGTTTGCATTTTCCAAAGAGGCGGTAATTGAAATGCATGGTAAAGATAGAGTATTGCCTTGTCCATATGAATTGCCACTTATGAGCAGTGAAGATTTTGGAGAGATTGGGGCGCGTGTACCTACTACTGTAATGTATGTGGCAGCAGGCAATTCTACGTATCCTGTGCATAATTCTATGGTAGTCTTTGATGACGCTGCATTGAAAGAGGGCGTTAAGACTTATGCATATGTGGCATATAAGTGGTTGCGTGAAAATAAAACGACAGAAGAATAAGGCAATGGAAAAATAAGACAATCGTGGTTGCATGAGAAGAAAGTGATGGGAAATGCGACAAAAATTAAGCAAGGAGAAAATGCAGTTGTATTTTCTCCTTGAATTCGTTACAATAAAAGAGTCTAAGCATAAGGGGATATGTGATACGTCACAAAGGAGAAGTATATGCAAAAGACGAAATGGAAATATAATTTGTTAATGAAACTGTGTTTTATCTTGTTATTGGCAGGGTGTAGTAAAAAAGAGGAAACCACCTTGAAAAAACTAGAACCACAACAAGAGGTGGTGCAACAAGAAGAAACGCAAGATGGAACGCAAGACGATAGGCAAGAGGATACAAGTACAAAACTACAAGGGGACATTGTTGTGCATGTGTGTGGCGAGGTGCTAGAAGAGGGCGTCTATACGTTACCAGCAGGAAGTCGTATTTATCAAGCGATTGAGCAGGCAGGTGGAATGACTGATTTGGCAGCTAGCACCTATTTGAATCAAGCAGACTTTTTAACAGATGGACAGAGCATTGTTGTGCCATCAAAAGATGAGGTCGAGCAGGGTCAATTTGCAGTGCAAACAGGAGTATTTCAAGAGCAAAATGCAGTGTCTGGTAAGGTGAATATCAATACAGCAACCAAAGAAGAGTTGATGACTCTAACAGGGATTGGCGAATCGAAAGCGATGAGTATTCTAGATTACCGAGAAACAAATGGGAAATTTCAAGCGATTGAAGAATTGAAAAATATATCAGGTATTGGCAATGCAACTTTTGAAAAATTTAAAGAGCAGATTACAGTGTTGTAAGTTGGGAGAAGTAATATGGGAAATAAAATCTTAGTAGTAGATGATGAAAAATTAATTGTCAAGGGGATTCGCTTTAGCTTAGAGCAAGATGACATGAAAGTTGACGTTGCATATGACGGAGAAGAAGCGCTAGAACTAGCAAGAGCAAATGCATATGACCTGATATTACTAGATGTTATGTTACCGAAGTATGATGGTTTTGAAGTGTGTCAGCAGATTAGAGAATTTTCTGATGTTCCAATCGTGATGTTGACAGCCAAAGGCGATGATATGGATAAAATCTTAGGCTTGGAATATGGCGCAGACGATTATGTGACAAAACCATTTAATATCCTAGAGGTAAAGGCACGCATTAAAGCCATTATACGTAGAGCGAGTAAAAAAACAAAAGAGACAGAGCCAGTCAAAGAAATTATCAAAGGAAACTTTAAAATTGTCTGTGATAGCAGGCGTGTATTTATAGGTGAGCGAGAAATTAATTTAACAGCAAAGGAATTTGATGTTATGGAACTTTTGGCAATGAATCCGAACAAAGTATACAGTCGTGAAGATTTATTGCGCCTTATATGGGGTACGGAATATCCAGGAGATGCAAGAACGGTCGATGTGCATATTCGAAGACTTCGTGAAAAGGTTGAAGAGAACCCAAGCGAGCCAAAGTATGTTTATACAAAGTGGGGAGTGGGTTATTATTTTAGGGGTTAAGATTTTTTGACCAAAATAAAACGCTGTAAACACTGTGTTTATGGGGTGTTGCACGATTTGGCGAAAAGTGGAAAAGTATCATAAAATATCGTAAATTGGTACAAGTTGGTGTAGAATTGGTACAAAGATTGGTACAAAGAAATAAATGTGATGTGAAGAAATACTATTAAAACTTAATGTTAGTAGAAAGGAGTAATCTCATGGAAAATGATAAATCTGTGCAGTTATTTGAAGATAAAAAGATACGTACCTCATGGGATTCGGAAAAAGAAGAATGGTATTTTTCTGTAGTTGATGTTATAGCTGTGCTAACGGAAAGCCCGAATCCTCAAACATATTGGCGAGTAATGAAGAAACGTTTGAAAGATGAGGGGAATCAAACCGTTACAAATTGTAACGCTTTGAAAATGATAGCCAAAGATGGTAAGGCACGTAAAACAGATGTTGCAACTACAGAACAACTTTTTCGTATTATTCAGTCTATTCCATCTCCTAAAGCAGAACCTTTTAAAACATGGCTTGCCCGTGTTGGTGCAGAGAGAATAGACGAAACGATAGACCCTGAACTTGCCATTGAACGTGCTGTTGAAACCTATCTAAAAAAAGGCTATAGTGAGGAATGGGTACACCAGCGTATACTTGCTATTCGTGTACGTAATAACCTAACTGCCGAGTGGGATACTCGGGGAGTGAAAAAAGGTGTGGAATATGCTATTTTGACTGATGAAATCACAAAGGCATGGGCAGGACTTGATACGCGCCAGTACAAAAATCTCAAAGGACTAAAAAAAGAAAACTTACGTGATAACATGAGTGATTTAGAACTGGTATTAAATATGCTTGCAGAAGCAACCACTACGGAATTGTCAAAAACAATAAAGCCACAGACTTTTTCTGAAAGCAAGAAAGTGGCTATTGATGGTGGCAGTATCGCAGGTAATGCAAGACGTGAAATCGAAGAAAAAAGTGGACAACCTGTTATCACAGAAAAGAATGCATTTGATTTTACACAAATAGTAGATTCTATTGTTGAAGATACTATGAAAAATAATAAGTAAAATGGGTACAGAAAAGGTTCTAGAATTAGTGTTTCATGGCAACAGTTTTACAAGGTTAGGAAGTGGTTATCATTTTAGGTAGTAAAATTTTTAGAAGTTTACGTGTA
>JGI994J12354_10002941_pt1 | contig 16237 bp, 12 predicted proteins | sample IntmicLarv3ML3BL_FD_12354 | JGI IMG/M metagenome (IMG submission 12354) | reverse complement strand
CCACCGCCCCGGCGGCGGTGGCCGTCCACTGGGCGGTGGGGGTGCGCTGACCGCCGTATTCCAGGGGATAGCGGTACTGCCGCTCGGCCGAGCAGAAGTGCGAGCCCGCCGTGGCCAAAATGTTGTGGCCGAAGCCCGAATCGACCAGGGCCGCCCCCATCAGAAGCCCCTGGGCCATGGTGGCGCACGCGCCGTAGAGGCCAAGGAAGGGCAGCGCCAGCTGCCGGGCCGCGTAGGCCGTGGCGATGCACTGGTTGAGCAAATCGCCCCCCAAAACAGCCTCCACGGCCTCGTTTTTGAGGCCGGCCTTGGCCAGGGCCGTGCGGCAGGCGATTTCAATCATCCGGCTCTCGGCCTGCTCCCAGGTGGGCATCTCGAAGCGGTTGTCGGCCCCGATATGGTCAAAACCGCGGCCCAGGGGGCCGTCGCCCTCCTTGCTGCCAGCGCACGATGCCCAGGCCCGCACATAGGCGGGCCTGCTGAGAAAATAGGTGTCGCCCCGCCGCATCAGCCCGCACCTCCTCCTATATAATAAAGGACGCCGTAGATCACCGAGGCCGAGATGCCGTAGACGAGCACGGGCCCCGCGATGGTGAACATCTTGACGCAGGTGCCCAGCACAAAGCCCTCGGTTTTGAACTCGATGGCGGCGGCCGAGATGGAATTGGCAAAGCCGGTGATGGGCACCAGCGTCCCCGCCCCGGCCCGAAGGGCCAGCTTTTCGTAAAGACGCAGGCCGGTAAAGAGCACGCCGAGGAAGATAAGGCTGCATGATGCCGCCGTAGCGGCCTCGGCTTTATCAAGGCCGAGCCGGCCAAAAAGCGATACCATACCCTGGCCCACCGTGCAGATGAGCCCGCCCACGCAGAAGGCCCACAGCACGTTGCGTCCGCTGGGGCTCGGGGGCGAGAGTCCCTCATAGATTTCCTTGTACTGCGAGCGTGTCGGCTTCACGGCGATGTGCCTCCTTGATGGGGATGATGGAGGTAGTATGCGCGGGGGCGCTTAAAATATGCACACCCTCCCTTGTCATTCTGAGCGCGTCGCCGCAAGGCGGCGGGCGAAGAATCTTGCCCTTCATCTTTTTGAAGGCTCGCATAAGATTCTTCGGGCTTCGTCCTCAGAATGACAACGAGGGCCCGCAAGGGTGGCCCCGCCCATGCCCTTCCCCAAAATCGCGCAAAAAAAGAGCGGAGCAGTTCAGCCCCGCTCTTCCCTGTTCGATTGTTTTATAAGGCCAGCCCGGCCTCGAAGGCCTCCAAGTTCATGCCCAGCACCTTCTCAGGCAGCACATCCTCCAGGACGGCCTTCCAGTCGATGCCCTGCATGTCGAAGGCCTTGACCATGGCGCCGAAAAGCACCACGTTCATCACCCGGGGGTTGCCCAGCTTCTTCGCCATGCCGGCCCCATCGACGATAAGGCACTTGAACTTGCTCTCCATGGCTTCAACAGTCCCCTGGGGGTACTCGGCCAATCCCGCCGCCACCGGCATGGGTACGATTTCGTGGTTGTTGATGACGGCGATGCCGTCGGGCTTCAAAAACTCGGCGTAGCGCACGGCCTCCATTTTCTCGAAGGCCACCAGCACATCTGCCTGGCCCCGCCCGATGATGGGCGAGTGTACCTGCTCGCCGTAGCGCACCTGGGTCGATACGCTACCGCCCCGCTGGGCCATGCCGTGAACCTCGCTCATCTTGACATCGTATCCGGCCTGAACCAGGCCTTGGGTCAGCAGGCGGCTGACCAGAATGGTGCCCTGGCCGCCGACGCCCACCAGAAGAATGCTCTTGACATCTTTACGAAGTTGCGTAGCAACTTCATGGGGATTATCGCTGTAAGCGAATACCACGTTATTCATCTTATTCACCGACCTTTTCAATGGCATGGAAGGGACAGGCCTGGGCACAGACAGTGCAGCCGACGCACTGGGTCTGGTCGATGGTCGCCTTGCCGTCCTTCATGAACACGGCGGGGCAGCCCACCTTGAGGCACATCTTGCAGCGCTTGCACTTGTCGCTGTCCACCTGGCACTTGCCGATGTCGTGCTTCATCCGCTTGATGAGCAGGCAGGGCCGACGGCCAATGATGGCGACCGGCACGGTGCTGTCCAGCGCCTCCTGGACAGCGGCCTCGACGGCCTTGAGATCCTGAGGATCAATGATGAGCACCTTCTGATACCCGCAGGCAGCCAAGACGGCCTCGATGGACACCTGGGGCGCCGGCTCGCCCATGAGCGTGAAGCCGCTGTTGGGGTTGTCCTGATGGCCGGTCATGCCGGTGATGCTGTTGTCGAGCACCACGGGGATGACATTGCCCCTATTATAGATGATGTCGATGGCGCCGGTGATGCCGCTGTGGAAGAAGGTGCTGTCGCCCAGCACACCGAACACCTTTTTGTGCTCACCCTTGGCGGCGAAGGCCTTGCTCATGCCCATGGCCACAGAGAATCCGCCGCCCATGCACACGACGCTGTCCATAGCGCCCAGAGGCTGGGCCGCGCCCAACGTATAGCAGCCGATGTCGCCGCAGATGACATAGTCGCGCCCCTTGGCCATGGTGTAGAAGAAGCCACGGTGGGGGCAGCCCGGGCACAGCACCGGCGGACGGGCTACCGCCTCGCAGTCGGGCTTTTGCACCTCGGGCTCGCGGCCAAACACGCCGCGGCCGATGATTTCGGGGTTGAGCTCGTACATGGGCGGGATGTATTTCTTGCCCTCGCAGGGGATGCCGGCAGCCAGGATTTGCTCCTCCATAAAGGGCTCGAGCTCCTCGACGATGATGAGCTTGTCGACCTTGGACGCAAACTCCCGGATGAGGTTCATGGGCAGCGGATAGGTAAAGCCAAGCTTGAGGAAGGAGGTGTCCGCGGGGAAGACTTCCTTTGCGTACTGATAGGCGATGGAGGCCGTGATGACGCCCACCTTGGTGTCCTTCATCTCCATCCGGTTGAGGGGCGAGGCGTCGGCGTACTCGGCCATGCGGCGCAGCTTATCCTCCAGCTCGGGGCGATGGCGCTTGGCGTTGGCCGGGGTACACACAAACTTGACCACGTCGCGGGTGTAGGGCTGCTCGGCCACGGTGACGCGCTCGCCCGTCTCGACCAGGCTCTTGGAGTGGCATACCCGAGTTGTCATGCGGAAGAGCACCGGGATGTCGAACTGCTCGGAAACCTTATAGGCCTCCTTCATGAAGTCGAGGCATTCCTGGCTGTCCGAGGGCTCGACCATACCCATCTTGGCGAAGCGGGCGTAGTACCGGTTGTCCTGCTCGTTTTGGGAGGAGTGCATGTCGGGGTCGTCGGCGCTGACGATGACATAGCCGCCGCCCACGCCGTTGTAGGTGGCCGTGAAGATGGGGTCGGCGGCTACGTTGACACCGACATGCTTCATGGCGGTCAGGCTGCGCACCCCGGCGATGGAGGCGCCGTAGGCGACCTCGGCGGCCACCTTCTCGTTGGGGGCCCACTCGCAGTAGAGGTCGGCCTTGTAGTCGGCCAGGTTCTCAAAAATCTCGGTGCTGGGCGTGCCCGGATAGGCGCTGCCCACCTTGACACCGGCCTCCCAGGCCCCCCGGGCCACGGCCTCGTTGCCGGTCATGAGCTTTTTCATGGGTGAATCTCTCCCTTTTTTATATGGTTTTGCAGAGTTTCTTGTCGTATTGGCGATATACGCGGCGTACCGAGATCGTCACGCCCTACGAAGGGCCTAGCTCTACACCACCGCCGCGGCCCCAAAGGCAATCGACGCCAGCTTGGTCTCGGCCGTATCGCTCCGCGACACCAGCACGATGGGCACCTTGGCCCCCACAATAATGCCCGCTGATTTGGCATTCGCAAAATAAGTCAGCGACTTGCCCAGAGCGTTGCCCACCTCGTAGGTGGGCACCAACAGAATGTCGGCCTCGCCGGCCCCCGGCGCGGTGTAGCCCTTGTGCTCGCAAGCCCTCTGGCTGATGGCCAAATCGAGGCCCACCGGGCCGAAGACCGTCATGTTGAAGCCGCTCCACCGCCCCAGCATCCCGGACAGCGCCTCGGCATCCACCGTGGCCTGAATCTTGGCGTCGACCGCCTCGGCCCCGCACACGCAGGCCGCCGTCAGGGATGTGTAGCCAAGGGCCTGCATGGTGCGGGCGGCGTTTTCCAAAATGCCGGCCTTCTTCTCCAAATCCGGGAAGGTGTTCATGCCGCCGTCGGTGACATTGAGCAGCCGCCCGTGCCCTGGCACCTCGTAGAGCATACAGTGGCTGAGCAGATTGCCCGTGCGCAGGCCCAACTCCTTATCCACCACCGCTTTCATTAGGCTGCCGGTGGACATGAGGCCCTTCATCAGGAACCCGGCCCTGCCCTCACGCACCAAAGCCACCGCCTTGGCAGCGCTGTCGGCGTCATCGGTGGCCGGAATCACCTCGAAATCGGCGGGGTTCTCGCCCATTTCGGTCAAAATGGCGGCGATTTTCACCTCATCACCCACGAAAATGGGGCGGGCGATGCCCTCCTTTTGTGCAGCCACACAGGCGGCCAGCACGTCGCTGTCCTGGGCGGCGGCCACGGCGATAACGCCGCCGGCGCTCTGCTTGGCCTTCGTAATGATGTCACTAATGTGTTGCATGATAGCACTCCTTAAATCAATTTGCCTCCGGCGGCACAAGGGTGTTTTTGAAAAAACACCCTTGTGAATCCCAAAAACTTTTGGAAATTGTATTTCATACAATTTCTGAATTAGTAGCCATCAAAAATCGTGTGAAACACGATTTTATAAAGTTTGTCAGGTGTGGGGTGAAACCCCACGGCCTCAAGCCAGTCATCATTTAATAAACGCTGACCTGCTCACCCTGCAATACGCGCAGTGCGCCCATAGCCAGGGCGCGCATTTCCTCCTCGCCGGGGATGCGCAGGGTGGGGGCAATTTTACCCACATAGCTTGTGATGCGGTCGCAGAAAACCCGGCTGTTGGCGATGCCGCCGGTGTAGACAATGGCGTCGACCTCGAAGGCCATCACTGCGGCCATGGCCCCGATGTCCTTGGCGTGCTGGTAGGCCATGGCCTCAAAGATGAGGGCGGCCTCGCTGGCGGAATCGGCCAACGCGGCCTCCTCCACCTGCCGGAAATCGACGGTGCCCAGGTAGGAGAACACCCCGGCCTCGCTGCCGATGAGGCGCTTGACCTCCTGCTTCGTCTTGCCCGAGAAGCACAGATTCACCAGTGCGTTGGCCGGCAGAGCCCCGCCCCGATTGAGGCCGAAGCTGCCGTCATCCTTGACATTGAAGTTGTCGACCACCCGCCCCTTCTGGTGCGCCGCCACCGAAACCCCGCCGCCCATGTGCACGACGATGAGGTTCAAATCCTCGTAGGGCCTCCCCAGCTCGGTCGCGGCCAGCCGGGCCGCCGCCTTCTGGTTGAGGGCATGGAAAAAGCTCTCGCGCTCCATGCCCTTGAGGCCCGAGACCCGGGCCAGGGGCGACAGCTCATCCACCGACACCGGATCGACAAAGAAGGCCGGAGCCTCCGCCGGCGCGGCCAGCGCACGGGCCAGCACGGCGCCCAGATTGGAGGCGTGCTCGCCGTAGGGCGGGTTTTGGATGTCATGAATGACGGCGTCGGTCACCGCATAGGTGCCCGAGGGGATGTGCCGCAACAGGCCGCCCCGTCCGCACACGGCGTCCCAGCGGGTGTCCGCGTAGCCGTTTGCACGAAGGGTTTCTTCAATGACCGCCTTGCGAAAGTCGAGCTGGTCGATGATGCGCTCGAAGGGGGCCAACTCGGCGCCCGAATGCTCGATATTGGTGCGAAAAACCTCGTTTTCGCCCTCAAAAACCGACACCTTGGTGGACGTTGCGCCCGGATTGATGACCAAAATATGCATAAATGCCTCCTCATTTGTTCCGATATATAGAACCGTGTTCCAATTGTGTGGTAAAAAAAGAAAGCCACATACAACTTACCGTGTTTTGCGGCACTTGTCAACCGTATTTGATACATTTGTAACAGCGCGCACCAGTTTATTTACCGATTGTTTGCTTTTGGCATGATTTGCCCTCTTGCGAGGGGGCGGGATTGCGATATATAATATGATGATATCACATAAATAAAAGGAAATCCAACCCTATGAGCTTCATCTCCTTTTACAATGTCTGCAAAAGCTATCGCGTGGGTGACCATCTCATCCGCGCGGTGGATGGCGTCAATTTTGAAATTGAACAGGGCGAGCTGTGCGTCATCGTCGGGTCATCCGGCGCGGGCAAGACGACTATCCTCAATATTTTGGGGGGCATCGACACGGCCACCTCGGGAGAAATTCGCCTGGAAGGCGACCTCATCTCGGGCATGAATGCCGCCCAGCTGACCAAATATCGCCGCTATGATGTCGGCTTTGTCTTTCAGTTTTACAATCTGGTACAAAACCTCACTGCCCTCGAGAATGTCGAGCTGGCCTCGGAAATCTGCCGTGACCCCCTCGACCCCCGGGAGACGCTCAAGAGTGTCGGCCTGGAGGAGCGCATGGGCAACTTCCCCGCCCAGCTTTCGGGCGGCGAGCAGCAGCGGGTGTCCATCGCGAGAGCCCTGTGCAAAAACCCCAAGCTACTGCTGTGCGATGAGCCCACCGGCGCGCTGGACTATGTCACCGGCAAGGCCATTTTGCGCCTGCTGCGCGACACCTGCCGCGAGACCGGCAAGACGGTGATTATCATCACCCACAACAGCGCCCTCACCGCCATGGCCGACCGGGTCATCCGCGTGAAGAGCGGCAAGATTGTCGGCAACGACTTGAACCCCAATCCCATCCCGGTGGAGGACATCGAATGGTAGCCCGCAGCTACATCAAGTCCATCCTGCGGTCGATTAAGGGCTCGGTCAGCCGCTTTGTGGCCATCTTCGCCATCGTGGCCCTGGGGGTCGGCTTTTTAGCCGGCCTCCTTTCGGCGACCCCCGACATGCGACACTCGGTGTCGCTTTACTACGACGATACCCACTTTATGGACCTGCAAATCATGAGCAACCTGGGGTTAGTTCTGGAGGATGTGGACGCCCTGTGGGCCCTGCCCGGAGTCTCCAATGTGCGCCCCGGCATGAGCGTCGACCTGTTGGCCCTCACCGGCCTGGGGAACACCATCGTGGTGCGCACCCATGCCATGGACATGGACGAGAATGCCATCAACATCCCGGTGCTCAAGGAGGGCCGCTGGCCCGAGGGGCCAAGCGAGTGCGTCCTCGAGCACGAGGCCGACATCATGGGCGGCCTGCAGCTTGGCAGCACCCTCACCTTCACCGCCGACAATGAGAATTTGGAGGACACTTTAGGCGTCACCGACATCACGGTGGTGGGCATTGTCAGCAGCAGCTATTACCTCAACTACACCCAGCGGGGCTACACCACCGTGGGCAATGGCCGCCTGGGGGCCATCGTCCATCTGCCGTGGGACAGCTTTGTCACCGACTATTACACCGAGATTTACCTCCGGCTGCGGGACATGCCCGGGGATTCCTTCGGTCAGGAATATCTGGATCGCATGGACGCCATGGCGGACGCCGTCGAGGTGCTCAGCGAGACACAGAAATATGTCCGGCGGGACGCCATTCAGGACGACGCCCGGGTTGAGCTGGACGACGCCAAGCGCGAGCTTCAGGAGGCCGAGGACGAGGCCCGGGCCGAGCTGGCCGACGCCCTCATCGAGCTGGAGGACGGCGAGCGCGAGCTGGAAGAGGGCCGCGCCGAGCTCCGCGACGGCTGGATTGAATACAACGACGGCGTTGCCGATTTGGCCCAGGGCCGCCGGGATTACGAGCGGGAGATTGCCGATGCCGAGCTTGAGCTGGAGGATGGCCGGCGCGAGCTGGAGGATGCCCGCATTGAGCTGGAGGACGGCTGGGCCAAGCTGCTGGACGGTGAGCGTGAGCTTGAGGAAAACCGGCCTCTCTTAGAGGACGGCTGGCGCGAGCTCCAGGAGGCCATGACCGAGTTCAACGACGCCGAGCAAAAGCTCATTGATGGCCAGAAAGAGCTTGAGGACGCCCGGATTGAGCTCGACGAGGGGAAAATCGAGCTTGAGGACGGAAAGCGTAAGCTGGACGAGGGGAAAATCGAGCTGGCCGACGCCCGGCTTCAGCTGGATATCGGCCGGCAGCAGCTGCAGGATGGCCGCGACCAGCTTTCCGCCGGCAGGGCGGCGCTGGCCGCGAACGAGAAGGATTATCAGGATGGGCTGGCGGGGCTGGCGCTGATGGAAGCCAACCGGGATATGCTGAAAGATACCCTCGACATGCTGCTGCCCTTTACACAGATGGATGCGACAACCTTGAAAATATATGCCGGCTATTTTATTGCCGACCCCGCTAACCAGGCCTATGCTGATATTTATGCCGCCATGCAAGGCATTGTGTTTGCGGCATCTGACGGTGAAGCCCTTGGTATCATGGCCGGGCTTTATGGCGGCCTTGAAAGTGCTTATAATGACCTTGTCACCCTCTATGCCACCACCAAGCCTCAACTCGACGCTGCCGGCCCCATGCTGGCCGAGGGCCGCCGGCAGATGGATGAGGGTGCCCGCCAGCTGGACGAGGGCCAGGCCGACTATCGCTACGGCGTCAAGCAGTGGGAGCAGGGCGTCAAGGACTGGGAGCAGGGCGTCCTCGATTGGGAGGAAGGCCTCCTCGAGTGGGAGGACGGCGAGCGCCAGTGGCAGGAGGGCTGGCAGGAGCTTGAGGACGGCTGGGCTGAGCTTGAGGCCAACCGCCCCGATTTGGAGGACGGCATCCGTAAATACATCGAAAAAGAGCGGGAGTTTGTCGACGGCGAGCGCGAGCTGATTGACGCCCGCATCGAGCTTGAGGACGGCCAGGCCGAGTTTGAGGACGGCCTCTTGGAGCTCGAGGACGGCGAGCGCGAGCTGGAGGAGGCCAAAATCGAGGCCCAGGCTGAGTTCCTGGACGCCGAAATCAAGCTGCGCGACGCCCTCATCGAGCTTGAGGACGCCGAAATCGAGCTGGCCGATGGCGAAATCGAACTGGCCGACGGCTGGGCCGAGTATTACGACGGCCTCGAAACCCTGGAGGACGAGCTTCAGGACGCCCGGGACAAAATCGTCGAGGCCGAGGATAAATTGCGCGACATCGACAACCCCGAGTGGTACATCCTCACCCGTGAGGAAAACCCCGGCTACATCTCCTATCAGCGGGACAGCGAGCGCATCGGGGCCATTGTGCGGGTCTTCCCTATCTTCTTCTTCCTGGTGGCCACCCTGGTGGCCTCGACCACCATGAGCCGCATGGTGGAGGAGGAGCGGGGTAACATCGGCACCCTCAAGGCCCTGGGCTACGGCGGCGGGCACATTGCGGCCAAGTTTTTCTTCTACGCCACCACGGCCTCTTTGATGGGCAGCGCCCTTGGGCTGGCCGTGGGGCTGAGGCTCTTCCCCAGCGTCATCTACAACGCCTACGGCATGATGTACAATCTACCCCTCAAGGTGGCGGCCAACCACGGGTTTTACGGCACCCTCTCGACGGCGGCCATCTTTGTGGGCATCCTCTTTGCCACGGGCAGCGCGTTGGCGGGGGCCCTCAAGGAGAACGCCGCCTCCCTCATGCGGCCCAAGTCGCCCCCCGAGGGCAAGCGCATCTTCCTCGAGCGCATCGGGCCCCTGTGGCGGCGCATGAAGTTCACCCACAAGGTCACAGCCCGCAACCTCATTCGGTACAAGAAGCGGTTTTTCATGACGGTCGTCGGCATCTTTGGCGGCACGGCCCTGCTGCTGTGCGGTTTTGGGCTGCGCGACAGCATTTCCGACATTGTCGGCATCCAGTTTGGGGATATTTTCACCTACACCATGTCCTTCACCCTCAAGCACGACGGCGACCATGTGCGCGACCGGCGCATCATCGCCGTGCTCGAGGACAAGGCCCGCATCACCGATTACATCGCCATCCATCAGGAGAACGTGCGCATCCGTGCCGGAGCGCCGGGCAATGCCGGAACCCGGCAGGTGGAGGTGGCCCTGACCGTGACCGACGACCCCGAGGCCTTCGCGGGGTTCGTCAACCTATGTGACCGGGTTTCCGGCGCTCTGCTGCCCCAGCTGCCCTCGGACGGCGTCTATCTGAGCGAGAAGGCGGCCAATTCCCTGAACCTCAAGCCGGGGGACATTTTCAGCGTCGAGGGCGAGGACGGCCATCTGCTGGCCCTGCGCCTTGCGGGCATTGTGGAAAACTATGTTCAGGGCTATCTCTACATGACAGGCGGGTATTTTGAGGCCGTCTACGGCGAGCCTCCCGAGTACACCACCTTGCTGGCCCACGCCGACGACGCCACGGCGGAAATCCGCGACGCCACCGCCGAGGCCCTGCTTATCTCGCCCAATGTCAGCAGCATCGGCTTTGCTGTCACCCTTAGAGAAACCTTCGACGAGATGCTGACCACCATTGATTTCATCGTGCTGGTGCTCATCATGGCGGCGGGGCTGCTCACCTTCGTCGTCATGTACAACCTGACCAACATCAATATCACCGAGCGGATTAAGGAGCTGGCCACCATCAAGGTGCTCGGCTTCACCCAAAACGAGACGGCGGGGTATATCTTCCGCGAGACGACCATTTTGGGCATCATCGGCGCGCTGGTGGGGCTTATCGGCGGCGTGTTTTTGCACAAGTTCATCATCACCACCGTCGAGGTTGACAACATGATGTTCGGCCAGAGCATTCAGCCGCTGAGCTATGTGTATTCGTTTATCATTACGCTGGCTTTCTCGTTGGCGGTGAACTTGTTTATGACAGGCAAGCTGCGGGCGATTAATATGGCGGAGGCGCTGAAAGCGCCGGAATGAGGCTGACGCTCGATGAAATGCAAGCATTTTGTCGAATTAGGAACAAAGTTAACCCCCTTCGGGAAGTGAATTCCCGAAGGGGGTTTTTGGGTTTGGACGGGGATTTTGGCGAAGGTGTTGATGCTGAAAACCTCCTGCACAGTACCATCGATTAGCTTAAACACCTGAATGGGGGCGTAGACGACCGATTGCTGGGTGAGCAGCTCTGCGGCGCCGTCGCCGTCGATGTCGCACACCAAGACTGCGGTTTTGAAAATCTCCCAGCCCTGGTTGTACTCGTAAACCGGGCACACCATGAGGCCGTCGGCCCCATCCCACTGGATGGCCGAGTAATAGCAGCCGTAGTATTCAAACTCTGCCGCCGCTGCCGCCGGGGGCCGATAGGATTCATCGGCGGAGGCATGGTCGTCATCCAAGGGCTCCAGCGTCAGGGGGTAGGTCCAGACATCCCCCAGCAGCACCGGCTCGCCACCCTGGGGGAAGAGGGCCGCAAACTCATAGAGCACCGTGCCGTCCACCGGCGGTGGGTTGGGGATGACGCTCTCCTTGAGGTCGGCACCGTGCCAGACAGTATTATTTACGCTCACCACGGCAGACTCACCGCCGTCACCCAGCCAGTCGAAAAACCACGCGCCCTCAAAAATAATCGGCGTCTGAGGGGATTCCTCAGCCAAAAGCTTGGAAAAATAGGCTGTCCACTCAGGCTGCTGCGGCTGGTTTTCCAAAGTGTAGGCCTCGTAGCGCACCTTGGCCGGGAAGAACTCCCACTCCCCATTGGAGACCACGGTGCTCAATAAATGTGCCTGATAGCTGTGAAGCTCGGGCACCGTACCATCGGCGTACATGGTGGCAGTATCCACCACTGTCAGCACCTCGGGCTGCGGGGCGTCGCGGACGAGGTCGAGCTTTTCAAGAATCCAATCGTACCATCCGTAATAATCGCTGTGGCCGCTCAGTTGCTCGGCCCCATCCACCCGGTAGGAGACCGGGTAGTAGGTATCGCTGTTGTTGACCCAGGTGATGGCGACCTCGGGGGCGGGCGGTTTGGTCTCGGGCACCGTGATGGGCGTCGCCGTGGCCGGGGTGGTCAAGGCAACCGTGGCCGGGGCCTCGGTAGGCTGAGCGGCCTCCCCGCCGCAGGCTGTCAGCAGCAGGGCCAGCAAGAGGGCGGCGGCCAGTGGTTTTTTCATGGAAGTCCTCCTTGTGGTGGTGGGCGACAAGGGTAAACCCCTTTCCCTACGCGTGCGGAGGTGCCGCCCCGGCGTCCGTCGCGTCGAAGGCCTTTGATTTCGCCAGCAGCAGCAGGCCGCTGACCATCACGGCGCTGCCGGCTACCACGTACCAGTTGGCGATGCCGATGACCTCGGCCACCGGACCGGCGATGGCCAGGCCCAGGGGTACGCTGGCCGAGTTGACCGAGGAGATGAGGCTGGTAACCTTGCCCAGCAATCCGGGCTCGATGGTGCGCTGAATGTAGGCGAAATAGGGCACATTAATCCCCGAATTTACAAGGCCGCTGACGAACATGAGCCCGGCAAAAACGACAAACATATTCCCCGGCATCAGGCCGCCCAGGGCGGCTGTCATGCCCCACACCATCACCGAAATGGCGAAGAGTAAAAACTGCCGCTTTCCGCCGCCCCACAGGCCCAGGATAGCCGAGCCGATGAGCACCCCCGCCGAAAGGCAGATACGCACTGTGCTGTTGTGCCACACCCCGCCGCCGAAGTGCTCGGTGACCATGAGGGAGAGCAGCGAGCTCACCGAGTTGGCCATGGCTACCGTGAGCACCGTGGCAAACATGAGTGTCACCAGCTGGCGGTTGCCCGTCAGAGCCCGGAGGCCGACCTTCATGTCGGCCAGCACGCCGCCCGAGGGCTCGCCCGGGGGCACGGGCGGCACGTGGATAAAGGCCAGGCTGCCCACGGCCAGCACGGCGCCGACAATATCCACCGCCATGATGACCGGCATGGAGGCCACGCCCATCAAAAAAGCGCCGATGACCGGCCCCAGCAGGCCGGCCCCCGAACGGGCCATGGCCCCCCAGCCCCCAGCCTTGACCAAAGCCTCCTGGGGCACAAAGGCCGGGATGACCGTCTGATAAGCCGTGCCGTGGAAGGTGCTGCCCAGTGCCCGCAGAAAGAGGACGATATAGATAACCGGCAGGGTGACGACGCCGAGCAAAAAGGCGAGCGCCAATCCGGCGCTGACCAGCGCCACAAAGCTGTCGGCCAGCATCATGATTTTCTTGCGGTCGTAGCGGTCGACCCACACGCCCACAAAGGGGCCGAGGACGGCCTCGGGCAGAAAGCCCACCAGAGACGCAATGGACAGCGTCACCGCCGAGCCGGTCTCCATGGTCAGCCACCAGATAATGGCAAACTGGGCCGCCGACGAGCCGATGATGGAGAAAATCTGGCCGATGCTCAGGGTGATGAACTTTTTCTTCCAGTCGGTGGATGGGTTCATGGGCGAGGCCTCCTAATACGTGATAAGGGCAAGGGCGTTTGAAGAGGGAGCGTGGGTTTCGCCTACGGCGTAAACCCCATGAAGTTGCTTCGCAACTTCGTTTATTGAACGAAGTTTTTAAATTTGGGGCATCTCCTCCCCCAAACCCCCTCCATTTTCCCTTTCGCTGCTAGCTCTATTGTGCGGCATCGGGGCCACAGTGTCAAGGGCGGCTTTGCAGCGAAACTTTCTGTTGCCACTTCTTTCAAAAAGGTATAGACTATTGGTTAGGCCAAACCCCTTGGAGGCATCCTGTATGACAAAGCGCAAGCCGAGCACCTACCTCTACTTCCTCTTCTGCCTCCTGTTCCACATGGCGGCCTGTTTTGCCCACTCGGTGACGCCCATGCTGTTCAGCGATTTGGGGCTGGGCTCGTATATGTTCGGCCTGGTGCTGGCAGCCATGCTGGTGGTCAACTTCACCGTCTCGCCCTTTTGGGGCAAGCTCAACGGCACCATTCCCAGCAAGGTCTCTCTGTGCATCGGCTGCCTGGGCTATGCTTTGGGGCAGGTCTTCTTTGCCCTGGCCCGCACCGAGCTGCAGTTCACCCTGGCCCGGGCCTTCACCGGGCTGTTCACCTCGGCTTGCTATGTCAGCCTGCTCACCTATACCCTCAGCCTGTCGGACGACCCCAAGGAGCAGGGGGCCAACCTGACCATCGTGGCCACTTTGCAGATGGTGGGCAACTCCTTTGGCTACCTGGTGGGCGGATTGCTGGGCGAAATTTCCATCGCCACCACCTTCGTCGCCCAGGTGGGCACGCTGGTGGCCTGCGCCGCCGTCTTTTGGGCGGTGTGCCGCAAGGACCGCAGCCCGGCCCTGGAGAAGGGCTCCCTGGGCCGCATTGTCCGGCAGTCGAATCCCCTCTCGGCCCTGCTGGACGGGCGCAAGTTTATGACACCGGCGTTGATGATTCTCTTCATCTGCGTCATGATTCAGGCCATCGGCATCACCACCTACGACCAGTCGTCCAACTACTACCTGCGGGATGTCTTTGGTTTTTCCTCAGGCTACAACGGCGTCATCAAGGGCATCACGGGGATTTTGACCCTGTGCCTCAACCTGTTCATCACGGTCAAGGTGGTGCGGCGTTTCCAGCCGCCCCGGATTATCACGGTGCTTTACGCTCTGTGCTCGGTCTTCATGGCCGGGGTGGTGTTTGGGGCCAATCAAGTGACCTTTATTGTGTTTAACATCCTCTTCTACTCAACCGGCGCGGCCATTCTGCCCTTGCTCCAGCGGACGCTGACCCAGCGGGCCGACCCCCAGTACAGCAGCCTTGCCATGGGCTTTTACACCAGCATGACGTCCCTGGGCAGCATCATCGGGGCGCTGTCGTCAGGCCTGCTCTACGCCGTGACGCCGGGCGCGCCGTTTATGCTGGGGCTGGGCGTGTTTGTCATTGCGTTGTTTTTGGCAGCGACGAGATTGTAGCGCTGTATACCAATCTTAAAGTCTGTCATTCTGAGCACAGCGAGGCATCTTGCCCTTCATACCTTTGCAAACGCGTATACGATTCTTCGGCCTTTGGCCCCAGAATGACAATGCCCGAACATCACAAATACCACGGTTACCCAAACCAAATCACATACAAAAAGGAGACCTCACCATGCTGAAGACCAACAAGGATCGTCTGCCCATGACCCTCGTTCAGGCCCAGGCCGCCCCCTGCCGGGTGCGCAACGCCGCCGGCAACATGACCACCGACGGTATGACCCTCTGGTGCCAGGGCACCGGCGGCATCACCTACAACGCCCAGATTGGCGACATCTGCACCGGCTGGGCCGCCGACCATCTGGAGCCCGGCGTGACCACCCGCCACCCCGACGAGATTATCAACAACGGCTACAACCTGCTCTCGTGCATCGGCAACGAGGCCACCGTGGTCAGCGGTGACGCCAAGGGGGCCAAGGGCTTTGTCACCGGCAAGCACGGCGGCGCCGAGCATGTCATGGTGTGGCTGCCCCAGGCCGACATGGAAAAACTGCTCATCGAGGACAAAATCGCCGTCCGGGCCCAGGGCCAGGGCATGGAGCTGACCGACTATCCCGGCATTCTGCTGCGCAGCATGAGCCCCAAGCTGCTTGAGAGCATGAACATCACCGAGCTTCCGGACGGCAAGCTACGCATCGGCGTGGCCAAGATTGTCCCGGCCTGTGTCATGGGCTCGGGCCTGGGCGCCCGCAACAGCACCACCGGCGACTATGACATCACGCTCCACGACCCGGTGATGAATGCCCAGCATGGCCTCATGGATTTGCGCTTTGGCGACATCGTTGCCCTCATCGACGCCGACACCCGTTTTGGCCGCACCTTCCGCACCGGCGCAGTGACCATCGGCGTTGTCATTCACGGCGACAGCTACCTCGACGGCCACGGCCCCGGCGTCACCACCCTCATGGCCACCAAGGAGCCCCTCATCGAGGTTTTTGAGGACGAAAGCGCCAACCTCAAGACCTTGCTTGGGGTATAACTGCCTCCCCGCCCCCGGAGCTGCCACTCCGGGGGTTTTCATTCCCCCGCCATCTGTGCTACAATATCCCCGAGGTGAAGCCCATGATTGACCCCCTGCGCTTCGAGCGTGCCAAGGCCGAGGCCCTGCGGCCCGTCGATGACGGCGGCATCGGCACCCTGGGCGAGAAAACCGTCCACGCCGTGCTCAAGGCCTACTACCGCGAGGCCGACATGGCGGCCGAGGTCAAGCTGGGCCGCTTCGTGGCCGATTTGTGGGACGGCCAACGCGCCATCGAAATCCAAACCCGCAGCCTTGAGCGGCTCCTGCCCAAGCTGAACGCCTGGCTGCCGAAGCATCCTGTGCGCGTCGTGGTGCCCGTGGCGCGGCACAAGTGGCTCGTCCGCCTCGACCCCGAGACGGCGGCCGTGTCGGGGAAGCGCCGCTCCCCCATCACGGGCC
>JGI994J12354_10002940_pt1 | contig 16237 bp, 12 predicted proteins | sample IntmicLarv3ML3BL_FD_12354 | JGI IMG/M metagenome (IMG submission 12354) | reverse complement strand
GTGAGCGCCGTGCGTCTGCCGCTGTATAACGGCGTACTCAAGCCCGCCTGCTGCATTCTTGCCGCATTCTTCCTCGTGCGTACGGCCTTTTCTGCCTTGGGCGGGCAGCTGGGGCTGACGGCGGAGCTGGTATTTTTTGTCGGCGTGACTGCGCTGGTGTATTTCATCCTCCTGCGCGCCGTCGGCAGCATCAGCGGGGAGGATTTGCGCTGGATCAAAGCTGTGGTTGGGCGGGAGGCGGCGCGGTAAAAATTATTTTTGTTTGACTTTACAGATGCGCCGCCAAAAGGTATAATAAAAGGGAAGTGAAACAGAAAGAGAGCGGCGGAATGAACGAGACAAAAGATTCTACGATATTTTCTGAGCCGGAGCAGCGTTTGGCGGAAACGCTGGACGGTGATGCGGCCGCGCATTTGGCGGCGAGGGAGTATGCCAAGGCGGCGGAGAATTATCGGCAGGCACTGAAAATCCGCCAAAAACTGGCGGTGGACGAGCCGGAGGCCTTTGCGCCGGAGCTGGCGAAAAACTGCGCGGATTTGGCGTTTGCCTATGAGGCGCTGCAGCAAAATGCCGAGGCGGAAAAATATTACCGGCGCGCCATGAGCGTCTATGAGCAGCTGATGCTGCAGAAGCCCCGCACCTATGCGCTGGACTTTGCGGATGTTCAAAGCGATCTCGCGGTGCTGTATCAGCAAACGGCGCGCGGCGATGAGGCAGAGGAACTCTTTCTGCAAGCGCTGGCAATCTATGAGAAGCTGGCGAAAAACCAGCCCAGCGTTCTGGCGGAAAAACAGGCCTTTTCAGGCAAAAGGCTCGCCGATTTGTATATGGATACCGAGCGGGCAGTGCTTGCGGAACCCCATTATCTTTCCGCGCTGATGTATTACGAACGACTTGCCGCGCAGGAGCCGCTGAGCTTTGAGTTTGCATTGGCGGATGTCTGCTTTCGGTATGCATTGTGCTGCTGCTGCCTTGAAAAAGACGAAGATGCGATGGCCGCTCTGGAAAAAGCACGGTTTATCTATGCAAAAAACATTGCGGAGGATGCCTGCAGCCAGGCGCAGGCAACCTTGGTTGCGCAGGAAATCGATAAATTGAAAAACAAATCTGCGCCGCCGAAAGCGCCGCAGATGCTGCCGGAGGGCAGCTGGGAGGACGAGTGGGAAAAGGATTTGGAAGCGGAGGATGTATTCGGCAAGCGTTTCGGCTCGCTTGTGGAACGTCTGCGGGATAGGTTTAAGAGGGAATGAAAAAATGCAAAACCTGTTCCACGCTTAACTTTTGCGAAGGCATAAATTGCCCGGTTTCCGCATCATACAAATATGCGCGTTCCACATACACAAGACGTATCGGTGTATCGGCGGCTTCTGAGTGCAGCTCCCGGATACCGTAAAACAGCGCGTCCGTGTGGCCGTCCTTGTTGATGTCCGAATAGACGGCGCTCAGGCTGCCGCCGGTATAGACGAAGGAATAGCCGTAGCCCACTTCTTGCCCGGGGAGCGTGGGCAACCCAAATTGCCGCACGGTTTCCGCCCCGACGAAGTCCTCGCGGTGGGCATCAATGGTGTCCGCAAAAACAGCCTTTTTTGTGCCGTCCGCAGCGTCCAGTAAAATGCTTTCGCCGTTCCCTTGGTGCGAGGCAAGCTCCAGAGCCAGAAAATCCCCCTGTGACGTTTGAATCAAGTTATACTTGACCACCGCGCCCTCTGCGTCTGCGATTTTTCGCTTTTCCGTGAGGGTGCTTTCGTTTGCCTTGAGATACCACAGCGTATCCGCCCAATCCGTGCCTTGCCGAACCAGCAGGAAGCAAGCCCCTGCGTCCGTGGGAATAAAGGTCAAATTCGCGGTGTCACTCTCGCCGACGATGCTCTTCTCCCGCATCACCAGCGCTTGCAGGGATGTGTTTTGCGTTGCGCTCTGCGCGGTTGTTGTGTTTGCTGCGGAGGTGCTTTTGTCCGCCCCGGATGCTGCGTCGGTGCAGCCGGACAGCAGAAGCGCAAGCAGAATGAGCCCGAGACAAATTCTTTTCATATCGATATTCCCCCTTGAATTTTCGGCTTGCAAACGAATTGTACTATATTTTTCGCGAAATACAACCGTTTTCTGCCAAAAAATAGTTACAGTTTTGTAATGATTGTTGTTAGCGATTTGCAACCATTTTGCAAGGAGAATTCCTATATCTCCAACGCTCCCCCCACCAAAGCCAAAAACGCCGCCTCGTCCAAAATTTCCACGCCTAGGCTCTGCGCCTTCACCAGCTTGCTGCCCGCCGCTTCTCCGGCGAGGACATAGCTGGTTTTTTTGGAGACGGAGGAGGCCGTTTTGCCGCCGAGGCGCTCGATGATTTCGGCGGCCTCGCCGCGGGTATAGGAGGGGAGGGTGCCTGTTAATACAAAGGTTTTTCCGGCGAAGATGTCACCGGTTTTTTCTTTGAGGGAGCGCAGATTTAACCCGCGTTGCCGCAGGGCGTCCAGCAGCTCCTGCGTTTGGGGCAGGGCAAAATACTGCGCGGCGCTCTGCGCCATGATTTCGCCGAAGCCGTCAATTTTCAGGATATCGTCCGCACTCGCGGCGGCGAGCTGCTCCATCGTCTCAAAATGCTCGCTCAAAAGCTTCGCGGCCTTTTGCCCGATGTGGCGGATGCCCAGCGCAAACAACAGGCGCGCCAAGTCGTTTTGCTTGGATTTTTCGATGGCGGCAATCAGGTTCGCCGCCGATTTTTCCGCCAGACCCTCCAAGGTTGCCAGCTTTTCCGCCGTCAGGTCGTAGATATCCGCCGGGGAGCGCAGCAGCCCGTGGGCGTAGAGCTTCTCCAGCAGTGCTTCGCCCAGACCTTCAATGTCCATTGTGTCCCGCGCGCAGAAGTGAATCAGCACCCGCAGCGCCTGTGCCGTGCAGGACGGGTTCACACAGCGCCGCGCCGCCTCGCCTTCCTCCTGCACGGTCTCCGCGCCGCAGGAGGGGCAGCATTCCGGCAGCAAATAGGGCTGCGAATCCGCCGCGTGCGAAACCACCGCAATGACCTCCGGGATGATATCTCCGGCCTTGCGCACGATGACGCGGCCGCCGATGCGAATGTCCTTTTGGCGGATGAAATCCTGATTGTGCAGCGTGGCGCGCCCCACGGTGGAGCCTGCGAGCAGCACCGGCTCCAGCACGGCAGTGGGTGTGAGTACACCCGTGCGCCCCACGTTGATTTCAATGTCCAGCAGCGTGGTTTCCTTCTCCTCCGGCGGATATTTGAATGCCGCCGCCCACTTTGGGAACTTCCCGGTTTCGCCCAGCGCCTCACGCTGCGCAAAATCGTTGACCTTAATTACCGCGCCGTCAATGTCAAAGGGCAGCGTCCCGCGCAGCCCGCCAATGCGTGCCAGCTCCGCAATCACGGCATCCATATCCGAAAATTCGTTGTAAAACGGCACGACGGAAAGCCCCAGCTCCCGCAGCAAATCGAGGGATTCCTTGTGGCTCTGCGGTGTGGCATCGTCCCGCAGCTGCTGGATGTTAAAGACAAAAATATCGAGCGAGCGCCCCGCTGTCACGGCGGGATTTTTTTGGCGCAGGGAGCCTGCCGCCGCGTTGCGCGGATTCTTGAAGGGCTTTTCCTCGTGCAGCTCCTGCTGCGCGGTCAGGCGCGCGAAGACCTCGTGAGGCATATAGACCTCGCCGCGCACCTCCAAAAATTCGATGGGGCGCGTGAGCTTGAGCGGAATGCTGCGAATGGTGCGCAGGTTGGCGGTGACATCCTCGCCCGTGAGGCCGTCCCCGCGCGTGGAGCCGCGCACAAACAGCCCGTTTTCATATTCCAGCGAGACGGAAAGCCCGTCAATTTTCGGCTCCACCACATAAGAAGCCTGCGGCACCACCGCCCGCACACGCGCATCAAAGGCGCGCAGCTCCTCCTCGCTGAACACATCCTGCAGGCTCTGCATGGGCACGGTATGCGCCACCGGCTCAAACAGCCCGTCCGCAGAACCGCCCACGCGGTGAGTCGGGGAATCCGCCGTAATCAGCTGCGGATACTGCGCCTCCAGCGCCTTCAGCTCGTTCATGAGTGTGTCAAATTCAAAGTCGCTGATGTCCGACTCATTCTCCTGATAATATTGCCTGCTGTAAAAATCCAGCTGCCCGCGCAGCTCCCCGGCGCGGCGCTCGGCAAGCGTCAGCTCTGTCATTGCGGAAAATCCTCTCTATTTCTTTATCACAATCGTATTCACACTTTTCCCCGCGAGGGTGAATTCATCCAGCGAAATATCACTTTTTTCCAAGCTCTTAGTATCGTTGGTTTCATACATCTCCGCCGCGCCGCTGCCCAGCGACACCGTCACCGCCTGCTCCGTTTGATTGAGCAGCACCACGGCGGTATGTGTGGCGCATTGAAACGCCACGCCCTGCAAATCGGCGGGCAGGCCGTCCAGGCCGATGCGCTGCGCGCCGCGCGGGATGAATTTGGTGAAATGCCCATAGGCAAAATAGCGCTTGGGCAGCTTGAAGCTGCGCTCTGTGGGGTCAATGTAAATCAATCCGTCGCAGAAATCGTATTCGGAAACAGCAATCCACAGCTGCCAGGAGACAACATTCATGATGGAAAGATCCTCAAAGACCTCGTTGGCCAGCACCAGCGCGGACTGCATTCCGCAATCCTGCCCGCCGCGCATTTCCGTCCATTCCGTCATACGAATCGGGTCGCCGGGGAAGCGCCTGTCCATATACCTGCGAAAGCGCTGCTTCACGCCTTGGAGAAACGCCAGCGGCTTGAGGACATAGCCGTGGACATCAATGCCGTGAAGGCGCGTGCGGATGAGTTTATCCTTTAAAAGTGCGCGGGTGTAGGTCTTGTTCATGTAGCGCAAATCGTTCATTTCCGCGCCGGAGAGCATGACATCCTTCAATGCGGGACGCTTGTCCATCTCCGTGACGAACAGGCGCATCAGGCGGCGCATCCCTTGCGGATGATAATGGCAGCCCTCCTGCCCGGAAAGCTTCTCAATCCAAGGGCCGAACGGCTCGTTGACGGGCGAAAGAAATTTCACCGGAACACCCTCGGCGAGAAAATGCTCCGCCACATCCAGCATATAGGTCGCAAATTTCAGCTCGTTTTTGCGCGCGAGATTGGCGCGAAAGAGGATTTTCCCCTTCGCCGTGCCGGTGACTGTCCAACGCTCGGGCGGGGAATTCACAAACAGCGCAATTTCGCTTGCGCCGTTGCGCACCGCCTCCTTCATGCACCACACCGCCTCGGTGTCGCGGCTCCAGTCATAGCGGTTGTCGGGGGTCAAAAAGTCCGAAGCGCGGCGCTGCGGGTCGGAGAAATTTCCCTTGCCGGATTCCTTGGAGCCGCCGCCCAGATTGCAGCGGTAGATATCCATGCCCAAGCCGTTTTCCTTATGATAAAGCAGACGCAGAATTTCTTGGCGGAGTTCGTCCGGCCAGCCGCCCACCAGCTGCGCCCACCAAGCGCCGGACGCGCCGAAGCCCTCCATCGTCTGATGCGTTTGCGCCGGATTGATTTGGAGCTTGATTTGCATTTTTGGTACCTCGTTTTTGTTTTTGTTTGGGTTTATTATACCTTTATTTGTACGGTTTGTCTATAAAAAGATTCGGTTTCGGCGGACATGAATTCAGGGCACAAATGTGTTTGCTGTGTGGAGGGACGCACACCGGGCGCTCCCGAGGATGGTATACCTTCGTGCAAAGCCCTGGAGAATACCGCCCGTCAAACCCTGCGCGCAACACCGATTCGTTGGCGCTTGGATTTTGTGTGCAACGCCATCCGCACGGCATCGGGACGCTGAGACAGCGCCCCCTATACAAGCGTTTCACTCGCCGGGAAAGCCCCAAACCTCCGGCACCGCCCCCACAATGATGGTTTCCGCTGCACAGAAATCGGTCTCCACGGTTTCACAGCCGTTTTGACCGGGCAGGAGAATATATATCTGTGTGCGGATGTGCAGCAGGATGCGGTGGCGGGTCTGGTTGATGCCGGCGGAGTCGAAAGTATGCTCAAAATCCGTCTGCAAGCTGCCCGCCATGGCAAGGCGCACACGCAGCATCGGGCCGCGCCCGGCGAGAAAATCTACGCCCAGCGCGGAGCCGAGCGGGATGGAGACGCGGCTGCGGTTCAGCGCGTCCATGCACTGCGCAAGCCCCAAGGTCAGCTCGTTTTTCAGCTGGTTCAGCCGCAGGGCATTCGTCGTCACGCTCTGCGCCGCGCCGTTTTCGTCCGTGTGCAGCTGAATCAAATCGCTGTATACAGCAGAGTTTTCCGCGAGGATATCCGCCGCGCCTTGGTGCAGGGTCTGCACGGCGAGATTTTCGGCCTGCAGCGCGGCAAGGCTGCGCAGGGCCGGGTGCAGACGCGCGTCCAGCAGCAGCAGAACGGTGCAGAGCACGGCGGACAGCGCCAGCAGCTGAAACGGCAGGGGAGACCGCCGTGCCGGAAACCGCCGCCGCATCATGCCGCCAACTCCTTTCCTGCCTGCTCTCTTACCATTATATGTAAACCTGCCGAAAAAAGATTTACTTTTGCGCCCGGGTGCGGTATACTGAAGGTACCAAAAAATCAGGAGTGTTTATTTTATGAAAAAGAAAATAGCAGTATGCTTGGTTCTCGCGTTGGCAGTGACGCTGCTGTTCGCAGCCTGCGCGCCGACCCCGCAGGAGCAGATTCTAGGCAAATGGGCGGATTCCTTCGGTACGCGCAGCTTTGAATTCAAGGAAGAAGGCAAGGTGCATCTCACGTTCTACCGCTTCACCCTGCCGAAAACCGGGCGCTTCCAAATTCTGGATAGCTTGATCTCCCTGGTCAACCAAGGGCTCACGGGCGAGGCGGATGGCTCCTACACCATCGACAAGGAGACAAGCAAGCTCGCCATCACCTACACCATCTTCACCAAAACCATCCAAGATGAATATACTTTCGCCTTCCAAGACGGCAACCTTGTGCTGACGGATAAGGAGGACGGCAAGGCAACGACCTACTTCCCGCAGTCGGCGGATACCACCACCACCGCACCGACAACGGCCGCGCCGTAAAAAAAGGCTTGACAAATCCCGCAAAGGTCATTAGAATGGTAGGGTCTTAATACGAATATGTGAGGAGAATAGCGTATGAAACCATTCCCGCGCGGAGTCTATCCCACCATGGTCACGCCTTTCACGGCGGACAACAAGGTCGATTACAACGGTGTGCTGGAAATCATCCAGTGGTACACAAAGAAAAAGGTGGACGGCATTTTCGCCATCTGCCAATCCAGCGAAATTTTCTTTTTGAGCTTTGAGGAGCGGCTGGAGCTGCTGAAGTTCATCCTCGCGAACCGCCCGGCGGGTATGCCCATCATCGCCTCCGGCCATGTGGCGGACGACATCCCCACCCAGCTCAAGGAGGCGAAAATCCTCATCGAGGCCGGCGCGGATGCCTACATCTTCATCTCCAACCGCTTTGCTTCGCAGGAGCAGGACGACGCGCTGTTTTTGCGCAACCTTCTCGCCGCAGCGGATGTGCTGGACAATATCCCCCTGGGTATCTATGAATGCCCCTTCCCCTACAAGCGCCTGATTACACCCGATGCCATGCGCGAAATCGCCGCCACGGGGCGCTTCGCGTTTTTGAAGGATACCTGCTGCGACCTGCCACAGATTGCGCAGAAGCTGGAGGCCGCCAAGGGTACGCCCATGCAGATTTACAACGCGCATTCCGGCTCCCTGCTCGAAAGCCTGCGCCTAGGCTGCGCCGGATTCTCCGGCGTGATGGCAAACTTCCACCCGGAATTGTATGTGGAGCTGTGCAAGATTTATGACAGTGACCCCGAGCGCGCCCAGAAGGTTCAGGATTTTGTGGGTTTCGCCTCCCTCGCCGAGTGGCAGCTCTACCCCGTGAACGCCAAATACAACCTCATGCTCGATGGCGTGAAAATCAACTATTTCACCCGCTCCAAAAACCACAACGATTTCATCGCCCCCCGCAAAATGGAAATCGAGCAGATGTACAGGACGACGCAGCGGTTTATACAGTCGGTTTTGTAGAGAGACAACTCAAATCGCCCTCTTCCCGCGTTGCGGGAGGAGGGCGATTTAGATGTTAGATTTTAGCATCTCAACGTATCACCTTGTCTTCTGCCTCACTCTTGGTAAAGTCCAACCGCCTCATCAATCCCCACCGTAAACAGCATCCCGTGACCCGGCTCATCGATGAGCAGACCCTCGCGGATGGCTGTGGTGATGGCCTTCACACGCTCGTCCGGCGCGAGTATCATCACAATCTCCTTCTCCGGCTCAATGGGCATGGAGAAGAGGACGCTGTGGTCGTGTATCCCGGAGCCGCGCGCGTTGATGATGGTGCCGCCGCGCGCGCCCGCCCCGTTGGCGGCTTCAATGACCTCCTCCGCCAGACCCTTGTCCACCACCGTAAAAATCGCCTGATACATGGTTTCTTTCACCGCCTTATTTTCGTCAATGTCAAAATATTCGCAATGCCGCGTGCCGATAAAATTGTTCAGCGAAAAGGAGAATGCAATGCCGTGGTGCGGCTTATGGAAGGCCATCATCTTGCTGAGACAATGCAGGGTTTTGTGCGCAATCGTTCGCTCCACTGCCATAATCACAATTTCCTTGCGGATGTCGTTCAAATCCAGAAGATCCAGCAACCGATTTTTCACGGTGCCGCTGCCCAGAAAAATGGTGCCGCCCTTCACGCCGTGGTGCTTGGCAATTTTGAGTGCCCGTGAGCCGTGCCCGCGGTTGGTGATGCAGCAAATTAAGTCAAAATCAAACATGAGGGTTGTCACCGCCTTTTTTGATGGAGATCAGCTTCACAATCAATCCGAAGATTTGCAGGGTGATAATCGGGGTCATGGCCACCAGCGCAATCATGCCGAAAGCATCCCGCAGCACGTCCGCGCCCTCGATGGAATCCGCAACGCCCTGCGCAAACGCCAGAATAAAGGTCGCCGTCATCGGCCCGGATGCCACGCCGCCGGAGTCAAACGCAATGCCCACAAAGAGTTTGGGCACAAAGAAGGAGAGGATGACCGAAAGGATATAGCCGGGCAGCAGATAATGCCACAGCTGAATTTGCGGCACCACAATGCGCAGAATCGAAAGCGCCACCGCAAGCCCCACGCCGATCGTCAGCGCGGCGAGGATTCCTTTGCGCTTCACATAGCCGCTCGTGACGGTTTCAATCTGATGCGTCAGCACATAGACCGCAGGCTCCGCGAGTATCGTCACAAAGCCGAGGATAAAGCCGATGCCTACGGCATAGGCCTTGTTTTCCATCAGCGCAATGCTGCGCCCCAGAATGGTGCCCACGTCCATAAAGCCCGCGTTCACGCCCGTCAAAAACAAAATCAAGCCAATCAGCGTGTAGAGCAAGCCCTTGAGAATGCGCCGAAACGGCTTGCGCTGAAAATGAAACGCCTTGAATTGAAAGACCAAAAAGATAATTGCCACCGGCAGCAGCGCGATGAAGGCCTCCAGCGAGAGCTTCGGGATTTCCTGCAAAAACGGCGCGAAGAAAGATTCGGTTTCCGAAATATGTGCCTCCAGCGAGCCGGTGAGACCGTCCACCTTGAAGAAAATCCCCATCAGCATCACGCCGAGAATCGCGCCCGTGGAGGTGACGGCCACCAGACCGAAGCTATCCTTCTCCGAGGCCTTGCTGTCCTTTTTCAGCACGGAGATACCAATCGCAAGCGCCATGATAAACGGCACCATGAGCGCCCCGGTCGTTGCGCCGGACGCATCAAAGGAAATCGCCAAAAACTCGGGCGACACAAAAAACGCCAGAATGAAAATCACGCCGTAGAGAATCGTGAGCAGAATATACAGCGGGAAGTTGTAAACAATGCGGATAAGCCCCGCCACCAGCATGATGGCAATGCCGGCGGAAACCACCACCAAAATGCCGGACATGGGGATGTGTCCGCCCGTGACGAAGGACACCTGCCGCGCCAAAATCTGCAAATCCGGTTCGGCAATGGAAATGAAAAAGCCCAGCACCAGCCCGACCGCCGCGATAATCCAGAGCTTGTTGGTTTTGGAAACCGTTGACCCGATGTGATTCCCCAAGGGCGAAATCGCAAGCTCCACCCCAAACAGGAAAATGGACAGTCCCGCAACCACCAGCAGCGCGCCGATAAGAAAGCGCAGCAGGGGGTCAAGCGGAATGGGCGCAATGGTGAAATGCAGCACCAGCACCAACACTGTAATCGGCAGCACCGAGAAGAGAACCTCTTTTACCTTCATGAACAAAACCCGCACTACATCACCGTTCCTCTCAACGTTGTTTTTATTGCCTGAATTTATTATATCACATTTTGGAAGGGATGGCTACAGAGATTTGGCAATCTGTGCAGAGAATCCCACTGAAAGGGACTGCGGGAAAATGCATAAAGAGGAAAAAATATGAGAAAGGGCTTGCTGAGAAACAATTCATTCTGCAGCAAGCCCTTTGTGGCGGAAGCGGAGAGATTCGAACTCTCGTGCCCTTTCGGACAACCGCATTTCGAGTGCGGCTCGTTATGACCACTTCGATACGCTTCCAAATTCTTCGAAAATTATAGCACTCTTCGTTTTTTATGTCAACGTTTTTCAGTAAATTGCATATGCAATTTCTCTGCGCTGCTGAATTTTTCCCAATCATAAAAATATCTTTGGCCATTGGCGCAATAGATACACAAAAAATCAGGATTTATGGTAGATTTTTATGTCATGGTGTGATATTATGTTGTCAATAGGGCAGACGGCTGTGCGTCAGCGGCAGAGCCTTGTTTTAATTTGTGGTAAGAGGGAGTGCAGATTTTGAATTTTGATAAAGCAATAAAAAGTCTGGAGAACGGCGGCGAGCTGTCCTCGCTTGCCGAAGCGCTTTTGGCGCAGATGAGTGTTCGCGAAAAGCGGTATATGGTCGGCGGGCATCACAACCGGCTGCGGGACATTGTGAAGCACGGCAGGGCCTACAATGCCGAGCCGATTCGCGCCTCCGGCTGCAAGCGGCTGGGCGTTCCGCAGCTGCGCTTTGCCGATGGGCCGCGCGGCATTGTCTGCGCGCACAATACCGCCTTCCCCGTCCCTATGGCGCGGGGTGCTTCCTTTGATCGTGCGCTGGAGAAGCGCGTGGGCGAGGCGATTGGGCTGGAGGCCGTAGGCGAGGATGCCAACTTCTTCGGCGGCGTGTGCATCAACCTTTTGCGCCACCCGGCCTGGGGACGCGCGCAGGAGAGCTACGGAGAGGATTCCTTCTTGCTGGGCGAAATGGGTGCGGCGCTGACGGCGGGCATCCAGCAGAGCGGCGTGATGGCCTGCGCGAAGCATTTTGCGCTCAACAGTATTGAGAATCTGCGTTTCAAGGTGGACGTTACGGCGAGCGAGCGCACGCTGCGGGAGGTCTATCTGCCGCATTTCAAGGCCTGCGTGGACGCAGGCGCTGCGAGCGTGATGGGCGCTTACAATAAATACGCGGGCGACCATTGCTGCGAGAGCGAGAAGCTGCTCACACGCATTCTCAAGGACGAATGGGGCTTTGACGGCTGCACCATTTCGGACTTCACCTTCGGCGTGCGCAACGGCAAGAAGGCGATGAAGAGTGGGCTGAACATCGAGATGCCGAACACGAGCCACTACGGCAGGGAGCTGCGGGACTATGTGAACTCCGACCCCGAGGCGATGGTGTATCTCGACCGCGCGGTGCTGGAAATCCTCAAGACCTTTTTGCGCTTCACGCCGAAATACAATGAGACACGCAAAAAAACGCCGTCCCCGAACCGCACAAAGCATGCCCTGCTCGCGCGGGAGGCGGCGGAAAAGAGCATGGTGCTGCTCAAGAATGAGGGCATATTGCCGCTGGACATCCAAAAAATCAACACACTCGCCGTGGTGGGGCGCTTTGCGAATACTGCCAACATCGGCGACCGCGGCAGCAGCTCCGTATTCCCTTCCTACGCCATTTCGCCCTTCGCGGGCATTGCGGACTATTGTAAGGAAACCGCGCAGGGGAAGGTGAAGGTTCTCTGCGCGGTGAAGGACGCGGACGCGTACCTTGCGGCGAAGCAGGCGGATGCGGTGGTTGTGGCCGTGGGACTGGATTACAGGGACGAGGGCGAGTATACACCGAACTTTGACTACGACACGGGCATCACCATGGTGGGCGACCGCAGGTCGCTGCGCATCCGCAAATCGGACGCGCGTCTGATTCAAAAGCTGCGAAAAATTAACCCGAATGTCATCGTCACCCTCTCCTGCGGCAGTGCGCTGCTGATGGACGAGTGGTCAAATTCCGCCGCCGCGATTCTGCTGATGTGGTACAGCGGCATGGAGGGCGGCAGTGCGCTCGCGCGGCTGCTCTTCGGCGAGGCGAACCCCGGCGGCAAGCTGCCGTTCAGCATTGCAAAAACCGAAACGGACTACCCGCCCTTCCTCTACGGCGGCGGCAAGCATCCCGCGATAAAATATGATTATTACCATGGCTACACCCTGCTGGATAAGAAGGGCAAGACGGCGGCGTATCCCTTCGGCTTCGGGCTTTCCTACACCAAGTTCGCGCACAGCGGCCTGCGGGCGGAAAGGCTGGCGGATTGTGTTCGGGTGACATTTACGCTGAAAAACACAGGAAACAGAAGCGGCAGCGAGGTTTCACAGCTCTATTTCGGATCGGCGGGCTCCGTGTTTGACCGCCCCGTGAAGTTGCTCAAGGGCTTCGCCAAAACTGAATTGGCGGCGGGCGAAACGCGGGAAATCTCGGTTGACATCCCCGTGGAACGCCTGGGCTTTTACCACAGCGAACGCAAATGCTTCGTGACCGACCGCGCCTATCACATCTATCTTTCGGGCGACGGAAAACGATTCCTCCAAACGGACATCAAGCTATGAGAACAGAGATGCCCAAGGCCGCAAAGCAAGGCGTGAACGGGAATTTCAATGAAATCCTGCGAAAGCTGTCATTGAGCGAAGCGGTGCATGCGGATGACTGGGCGGTCAGCGAATGCATGGTGCAAGGCATACGCGGCCGCTTCGGCGGCTGCACCTTTGACTTTCAGACCGCCCTGCGCGTGCTGCTCACGCACAAGGAAAAGTGCGAGCGCGGCGAAGCGGATGCCGCGCGCTGGGCTGTCCCTGCGCCCCATCTTGCCGAAATCAAGGATGCCTTTCTCGGCTACCGCTTTTTCATGACCATGCCCGGCGCGGATTCGATGGTGCTCTGGTCGGAGAACCTTCAGATTCAGCTGGCCGTCAACGAATATTTCACCGCCCTGCTCTGGCCGGACGCGATTTTTACGGCAGACGGCAAAAGCGCGGCGGCACATCTCGCGCATGCGCAGAGCCGCGTGGAAATCTGGCTGCGCCAACGCTGGCTTTACGGCTTTGCCGAGTGGAATTCCCCGACCTATTATGTGGAGGATATTTCGCCGCTTTGCCTGCTGATTGACTTTGTGCCGAATGCCCAAATCCGCGAGCGGACAAAAATCATTCTGGATTTGCTGCTGTATGACCTCGCCGTCGGGCAGCAGGACGGCATCTTTTCCAGCACGGCAGGGCGCTGTTATCCCGCTGGACGGCGCATTGCGGAAATCGAAAAAATCAACAAGGACGGCACGCTGACGCTCTACAACTCCATCGGCGCTGTTATCGAGGAGCTTTGCAGCGAAGGAGTTTATGCAGAGCTGCACGGCGTGGACGGTATCCGAATCCAAAAGGGCAGCCCGAACAGCATCCTGAACAATTTTAAGTACCGCAAAAAAGACGGCTATGTCATCCCGCCCGTGCTGCGGCATATTGCGCTTGACCGAAATCACCGTGTCTGCAGGGCCTCGCACGGGCTGTATCTGCGTGAGCTGCGGGCAAAAGGTCTCATCGGGCAGAGTGACGCGCAAATCATGCTGCAATGGGCGATGGAGGCCTTTTCGAATCCGGAGGTGCTGCGCAGCACCCTGCGCTATTGCAGGGCACACAAGCTCTTCGGCAACGCCAATTTCCGCGAGCTGCGTTTCTTCAATATTCCGCTCCTGCGCGGGCTGCTGCCGACGCTGTCCAAATGGCTGAACCTGTTTCCAAACGGCATTGCGCTGGAGCGCGCGAATACCTATACCTACCGCACGCCGCATTATTTGCAGGCCTGCGCTCAGATCTACTGCCCCAAAAGCCACGGCGCGCAGCAGCATTTGTGGTGTGTGAATTTCGGGGAATTTGCCGTTTTCGCCGCGAATCCCTATGCCGAATTCGGCAGGGGCAGCCACTGGACGGGCGACGGCGTGAAGCCCTTTGCCGCGCAGGAGAAAAACGTTACACTCGCAGTATACGACACGCGCGTTTCGGGCGTAAAAATCCGAAAAATTCACCGATATTCCCAAGCGCATTTTCCGCTTGCGCTATTTGACGCTGTGGACGAAAGCAAAATGGACGGCGGCATGATTTTCGGCGAGAAGGACGGCGCATATATCGCGCTTCTGGCAGGGAAACCCCTGCGTTTTGCTGTCGGCGAAGAGACCGCGCGGGATGGCCTGCAAAAATACCGGCTGGTGCAGGAGGGTGCGGTGACCTATTGGATTTGTGAGACGGGCAGCTGTGAAACGGAAAGTTTTGCGGCTTTTTGCGAAAGAACCGCACAAAACAAGCGCGAATTCGACGGCAAGCGTCTGAGGTATTACAGCCGCGGTGTCCCATACGAGCTGACGGAAAAGGCGCAGTTTTTCGCTGCGGGTGAGGCGCAGAATCTCGAATACAAGCGCTTTGACAGCGATTTCGTCAAAGGTGAACGGGAAGCGGAGGAATATACATTTTTGCATAGCGGCAAGGCACTTCACATCCATTTTGAAAAAGCGGTTCGGAGAATCGATAACGGAACGGAGGAAGCTCATGGAGAAGGGTAATAGGTTCAAAAAGGTGCTGCTCGGCCTGCTGATCGCGTCCTTTGTGATTGGCAGTGTTGCCTTTTTGATGGTGAATCAGCTGAAAACAAGCGGGCTGGAAATCAAGTACGAGGCGGCAGAAAACGGTCTTATGCTGGCAAAGTACAACGGCACCTCCGCAGACAAGGCGCTGCGTATCCCCGACACGGCGGCGGACGAAAGCGGCAAGCAGCAGCCTGTGACGGAGCTGGGCGAGTTTGCCCTGTCCAACTCCGCATATCTGGAGGAGCTGCACATCGGTGCAAATGTGGCAAAAATCCACGTTTGGGCCATCAGCAACTGTGAGCGGCTCTCCAAAATCACGGTGGACGGGAACAACCAGTATTTCTCCGCGCGGGACGGCGTGCTTTACAGCAAGGATATGCGCGAGCTGCTGGTTTACCCCAACATGGCGTTCTACGATTTTGAGATGGATGAAACGGGCGAAGCCGTGCGGGATGAGGACAAGAACCGCGTCGTTTTGGAAAGCGAAAAGAACGGCACATTCACCATCCCTGAAGGCGTGAAAATCATCGGCGAAAACGCGTTCTACAAATGCGGGAAGCTGAACAGCATCGTCTTTGCGCCGAGTGTGCGCGAGGTTCGCGAGAAGGCCTTCTTCAAGTGCAAGGGGCTGAAGGCGCTGACGCTTGGGACGGGGTTTGCGGCCATCGGCGTAGACGCTTTTGCCTTCTGCGACAGTGTGGAGGGCGAAATCCGCATCCCCGCCGGGGTAAAAACCATCGGGCAGTACGCCTTTTTCAGCAATTCGAGCAAGGTCGCAAGGGTGCTTGTGGATGCGCGTGAGGATGCCATTGACCTCGGCGAAAACTGGTTGCCGAACAAAAAGGGCAGCCGGGGCAAAACGGTGGACTGCAGCTTTACTGAAAATGGGGAGGGGGCATAAATCATGGCGAAACGCAGTGTAAAAACCTTGGCCGGCGGCGCATTCCGCGATTTTAAGACCTTTTGGAACAAGCCGCGCCCGGGGGAATACCTTTCAAACAAGGAGTTTGTCACCTTCTGCTCCGGCTGGGCGGCGAGCGACTCCGTGAGTGCCATCCTGGGGCATATTTCCTTTACGGCGACCTGCTTCTTGGTCGGCTCCATCTATGAAATCAGCTTTCAGCATATCTTCATGATCGGCGTGCTGGGGCTGCCCTTCGGCTATATCTGGGGACCCATCGGCATGGTCACCACGGACAATCTCGGCCGTCCGCCCAAGCGTACGGCGCTGCTGATTAACATCGTCCGCGCGGTGTTCATCCTTGCGGGCATTGTGATGTTCTTTGTGCCACAGGAGCCGTTCGAGGCCATTGTGCCGGGAATGCCGCGCATCCTCTCGGTTATCCTCA
>JGI994J12354_10002939_pt1 | contig 16238 bp, 16 predicted proteins | sample IntmicLarv3ML3BL_FD_12354 | JGI IMG/M metagenome (IMG submission 12354) | reverse complement strand
GTTCCGATCTATGCCGGAAATTGAGGACGACGCCCTCGAAGGCGCCGCGCCCGACGTGCTGGTCATCGGCGGCGGCATCATCGGCTGCGCCATCGCGCGGGAGCTCACGCGGCTGAAGCTGGACGTGCTGCTCGTCGAAAAAGAATGCGATGTGGCGCTGCATGCATCCTCCCGCAACGATGGCGTGGTGCACCCGGGCCTCGATCTTATTAATAAGAAAAAGCTGAAATATCAGTATAACCACCGCGGCAACGCGCTGTATGACCAGCTGTGCGAGGAGCTGCAGGTGGCGTTTGAGCGCCGCGGACAATACCTCGCGTTCCCCAAAAAAATGCCGGTGTTTGCGCTTCATGTGATGAAACGGTTTTGGCGGCGTCTGGACGTTCCGAGCAAGGTGATGCGCCGCGCGGAGGCGGAAGCGCAGCTCCCGGGCATGAACGCCGGGCTGGAGCGGCTGATGTTTTTCCCCACGGCGGCACATGTTTGCCCCTATGGGATGACCATCGCCCTTGCGGAAAACGCCATCCAAAACGGCGCAAGGGTGAGCCTGAACACGGCGGCGCTTTCTATGGAAACAGAAGGCGGCAGCATTAAATCCGTGCGCACCAACCGGGGCACCATCCGCCCAAGGCTGGTGATCAACGCGGCGGGCACCTTCTCGGAAGACATTGCCGCCATGGCGGGCGACCGCTTTTTCTCCATCCACCCGCGCCGGGGCACGAACTCCATTTTGGACAAAAAAGCAACCGCGCAGGTGTCTCACGAGACCGTTGCGGCCATGTTCACCGGCGGGAATCGGCTGCTGGAATCAGGCGGGACGCACACAAAGGGCGGCGGCATTGTGATGACGGCGCACCATAATTTGCTGCTGGGGCCGGACGCCCTGGAAACCCCCGACAGGGAGGATTTCAGCACCCACCCGGAGAGCATTCACAACATGTTCTCCAAACAGAAAAAGGCGAGCGAGCGGCTCAATCAAGGGCAGATCATCACCTATTTCACCGGCGTGCGCGCGCCCACATATGAAGAGGATTTTGTTGTGCGCAAGGGCTTATATACAAAGAATCTCATCCACGCGGCGGGCATGCAATCGCCTGGAGTGACGGCGGCACCCGCTGTGGCAGAGGATATTGCGGCGTGGACGGCGGAGATGCTGAACGCCGCGCCCAATGAAAATTTTGACCCGGTGCGCCCCGCGATCATCAACGCGGCGGAGCTGCCGGAGTTGGAACGCAGCGCGCTGATCCGCGAAAACCCGGACTATGGCGTGATTCTCTGCCGGTGCGAGCAAATCAGCAAGGGCGAAATTCTCGCCGCCATGCGCAGGCTGCTCCCGTGCGACAGCGTGGACGGCATCAAACGCCGCGTGCGTGCGGGCATGGGCCGCTGCCAGGGCGGGTTCTGCGGGCCGCAGGTAGCACAGATTATTGCGGAGGAGCTGCACATCCCGCTGAGCCAAGTGCGCAAAAGCGGGCGCGGGAGCGAGATTCTCTTTGGCTCCATCAAAGAGGGGGTGGGCGCATGAGCGTGCAATGTGATGTTTGCGTGGTTGGCGGCGGGCCGGCGGGCCTTGCGGCAGCGGCGGCGGCATATCAGAGCGGGGCGAAGGTGGCGCTCATTGAGCGCGAACACCGCCTGGGCGGCATATTGAAGCAATGCGTGCATGATGGCTTTGGCCTGCAGCGCTTTGGCGAAAAACTTGCCGGGCCGGAATACGCCGAACGTGCGCTTGCGTTGCTCAAAGAGTGCAAGGTGGAGCTGCTGCTGCAGACTTTTGTGGATAACATAAAACCCCACGCGATGGGTTATCAGGTGACGGTGGCGAACACGGACGGCATGCGGCACGTCATCGCGAAATCGGTGGTGCTGGCAACGGGTTGCCGTGAGCGCACGGCGCGCCAGGTTTCGATTCACGGAACGCGGCCCGCAGGCGTAATTACCGCCGGTGCGGCGCAATATTATACGAACATTTTGGGGCAGCTGCCGGGGCGCAACTGCGTGATCCTTGGCTCCGGCGATATCGGCCTGATCATGGCGCGGCGGCTCACGCTGGAGGGTGCGCAGGTGCTTGGGGTATACGAGGCGAAATCCACGCCCAGCGGCTTGCCGCGCAACATTGCGCAGTGCCTGCGTGATTTTGATATCCCCCTGCACTTGAGCAAAACCGTCACGCGGGTGTTTGGCCACGAGCGGCTGGAGGCCGTGGAAATCGCCGAAGTTGGCCCGGACATGCGGCCAATCAACGACGAACGCGAACGCGTTGACTGCGACGCGCTGGTGCTTTCCGTGGGGTTGATCCCCGAAAACGAGCTGGCGGAAACCCTCGGCGTGCAGCTGCACCCGGTGACGCGCGGACCCGTGTGCGACCAAAACGGCATGACCAACGTGCCCGGCATTTTTTCCTGCGGCAACGCGGCGCACGTGAACGACCTGGTGGACTATGTCAGCGAAAACGGCGAGACCGTGGGCGCTGCGGCGGCGGCCTACGCTACGGGGTTCATCCCCAAGGCCACGGAGGCCTACACCGCGCCGCCTGCGCGCAGTTATATTGATATTAAGCCGAGCGATAAATTTCTCTATGCTTTTCCGCAGAGGATTGACTGCACGAACATAACTGACCCAATCACGCTATATTTCCGCGCAAAAAATGAGCGGGACCGGACGCTGCTGCGTGTGACGCAGGGCGGCAAAGAGCTGTTCAAAAAGAGATACCGCAAGCTGCGCCCGCCGGAAATGGAGCGCGTGGTGATCACCCCAGTTATGGGGGGCGAGATTGAACTGACGCTTGAGGAGGTGCCCGCATGACCGAGATGGTTTGCATCACATGCCCCACGGGCTGCCAGCTGCGGGTTGCGGTTTCCGGCGATGAAATCACCGTGGCCGGCAACGAGTGCAAGCGCGGGCAGGCGTTTGCGATAGCGGAACTGACGAACCCCGTGCGCACCCTTTGCAGCACCGTGCGCACCGCGTTTGCGCAGGCGCCGATGCTCCCTGTGCGCACCGACAGGGATATCCCGAAGGAAAAAATGCACGACGTCATGCGCCTGATTGCGGGCGTTGTTGTGGAGCAGCCCATTGCCTGCGGCGAGGTGATCTGCGGGCTTGCCCCGGTGTGCGAGGGCAATCTCATCGCAACAAGCAATTTGCTGCTCAACCTGAATTAATGGAAGTGAACTTCCTGAATTTCTAAAACAAAAAGGAGTGGATGATTTGGCTGAGCCATTGGTTCTTACCATCGACATGGGGACACAGAGCGCGCGCGCCATCCTGTGCGACAGCAAGGGGAACATCGTCGCTAAGGCGCAAAAAAAGTACGAGCCGCCCTATTTTTCGAAGAAACCCGGCTGGGCGGAGCAAACCCCGGCGTTCTATTGGAGCGCGGTGTGCGAATGCTGCAACAAGCTCAAGTGGGAGCAGGAAGCGCTGTGGAAGGACATCATTGCCGTCACCGTGAGCACCATCCGCGACACCTGCGTGTGCCTGGACGAGCACATGGAGCCGCTGCGCGATATCATCCTGTGGCTGGATAAGCGGGAATCCACGAGCACCAATATGTCGCCGGTGCTTGCGCTCGCAATCAAGGCGGCGGGGCTCTATGACCTTGTGAAATACCAGCGCAGCGTCAGCGCCTGCAACTGGATTGCCCAGTATGAGCCGGAAACCTGGGAAAAAACGAAGAAGTTCGTGATGTTTTCCGGCTGGCTGAATTATAAACTCAGCGGTCATTTGGCGGACGCCATCGCGAGCGTTGTGGGGCACATGCCGTTTGATTATAAAAAGCAGAAGTGGTGCGCGCCCGGCCACCCGAACCGTTTGATCTTCGACGTGCGGGACGACCAGCTCTATGACGTGGTGCCGGCGGGGGCGGAGATCGGCAAAATCACCGCGCTGGCGGCGGCGGAAACAGGGCTGCCCGAAGGTCTGCCGCTGATTGCCACAGGCTCGGACAAAGCCTGCGAGGTGTTGGGCCTTGGCTGCATGAAGCCCGACCAGGGGGCGCTGAGCTTCAGCACCATCGCAACGGTGGAAGTGAACAACCCGACCTTTGTGGAGCCCGTGCCGCGCATGCCATCGTACTCCTCAATTTTGCCGGGGCAATACACGCCGGAAATCGAGATTTATCGCGGGTATTGGCTCATCAGCTGGTTCAAAAAAGAATTTGCGGAGCTGGAATGCGCACAGGCCGAACAGCTCAGCTGCTCCGCCGAAGAGCTGCTCAACAAGCGCCTGCGTGAAATCCCGCCCGGCTGCGGCGGCCTGATGCTGCACCCATATTTCACGCCGGGGGCTTATCTGCCCAACGCGCGCGGCTCGTTCATCGGCTTTGCGGATTATCACACCCGCCTGCACATGTACCGCGCCATCATCGAGGGCATCAACTTTGCGCTGATGGAAGGCGTGCGCAAGCTGGAAAAAGTCGCAAAGACGCCCATCACGCGCTTGTATGTTGCCGGCGGCGGCAGCCAGAGCGACGAGATTTGCCAGATCACGGCGAACATGTTTGGTCTGCCGCTGCAGCGGGTGCATACCCATGAGGCGACGGGGCTTGGCTCTTCGCTGACGGCATTTGTCTCGCAGGGCGTGTATGCGTCCTATGAGGACGCGGTGGAGGGCATGGTGCACTACAAGGATGAATTTTTGCCCGACCCGGAGCAAACGGAACTCTACCGCAAGATTTATGACGAGGTGTATTCCCAGGTATACAGCAAGCTCGTGCCGTTTTATAGCAGAATCAACAAGATTTTCCCAACAAGATAAGGAGGCTGACCCATGTCACATCCCTACAAAGGCTTTGAGCCCAATTGGTTCCAAGGGGATATCCCCAAAAATTCTTACCGCTCCGTGTTCAAGTGGGGCGTGCCCGATCAAATCAAGGCCCCGCGTGAGAGCATGCTCCAGGACGTGCTGGCGCGCTTTGGCATGACCGGCGATTTTCTGCATGAATATCAGCAGGATTTGGGCCTGGACGAAGTGAAGTTTGATATTCCCATCAAGCTCGCGCGGGAACACATCGATGCCATCAAGGCAATCGTCGGCGATGAATTCGTCCGCTCGGACGACTACGCCCGCTTCAGCGTGGCATACGGCAAAACCATGTACGACATCCTGCGCGCCCGCAGCAAGATTGTGGAAAACGTGCCGGATATCGTGGTGTATCCCGAAAACCGCGAGCAGATCGAGCAGATTGTCGCCTATGTGACCGCGCACAAAATCCCGCTGTATGTATATGGCGGCGGCAGTTCCGTTACCCGCGGCGTGGAGTGCGTGAAGGGCGGCATTTCGCTGGATATGCGCCTGCGGTTCAACAAAGTCGTCAAGTTCAACGAGTTCGACCAGATGATCACGGTAGAAGCCGGCATGAGCGGGCCGAAGCTCGAAGAACTGCTCAACAACGCGGAAAAAGAGTTCGGGGCCAAGCGCGCCTATACCCTCGGGCATTTTCCGCAGAGCTTTGAGCACAGCTCCGTGGGCGGCTGGGTGGTCACCCACGGCAGCGGGCAAAACTCCACGTATTACGGTTGTATTCAGGATATGGTGCTGGGCCAGAGCTATGCCACCCCGGCGGGTATCATCGACACGGATTCCCATCCCCGCAAGGCAACGGGTCCCGATCTTGACCAGATTATGATGGGCGCGGAAGGCACCTTCGGCGTGCTCACCCACGTAACACTGAAGTTCTGCCGGCATATGCCCGAAACCATCCGCCGCTTTTCTTATATGTTCAAGGACTGGAGCACCGGCATCGAGTTTGCCCGCGAGGTGATGCAGAGCGAAGCCGGCGTGCCGAGTGTGTTCCGCCTGAGCGACCCGGAGGAAACCTCCATCATGCTCAACATGTACGGTGTGATGGATACCCCGCTCAAGCACCTGTTCGGCATCAAGGGCATGAAGGTCAACGAAATGTGCCTGTATCTGGGCTTCACCAACGGCGAGGATGGCTATAGCAAAAACGTCGCCCGCAATGCCGCCAGAGTCGCGAAGAAATACGGCGGGCTTTCGCTGACCGGTGTTGTGACCAAGGGCTGGGAAAAAGGCCGCTTCAGCGACCCCTATCTGCGCGACACGCTGCAGGACTTCGGCGTGCTCATGGACACCATGGAATGCTCCGTCAACTGGAGCGAGATGGAGCGCGTGCATGCCGAGGTGCGCGAGGTGGTGAAGGCGCGAAAAAACACCATCTGCATGACCCACATGAGCCACGTGTATCCGCAGGGCGGCAACCTCTACTGGATTTTCATCATCCTGGAAAACGACGCCGAGGAATTCCGCAAGTTCCACGCGAGCATCCTCGATGCCATCCAGAAGAGCGGCGCGAGCATGAGCCACCACCACGGCATCGGCAAGATGTTCGGCCCGTGGCTGGAGGGGCAGCTGGGCAGCAGCGAGTTTGCGGTGATCCGCGCGCTCAAAAACCACTTTGACCCGGATAACATCATGAACCCCGGCGGCACGCTTGGGCTGGATACCCCGCCGGACGAAAAAAGATTCATGAAAGACTGATAGCAAATAAACTACATAAGCAATCCCTCTTCTTGATGGAAGGGGGATTTTGCATCGTGATGTGTGCACCAACTGCCGCCTTTGCTCATATGATGAGTTGAGCTTGTCTAAATTGGAAAGGAGGCGGCCAATGAACAGGATCAACAGCAGGACTCCGCAGTTCGGCGGATTCCATCGTGATCAATTCCGCAATCAATTAAATGGCAGCCGTGGTGGATACCGCACCAGAGGAAACGGCTTCCGCGATGATTTCCGGGGAAATATGGCGGGTTTTCGTGACAATCTGCGCCGGTCCGGCAAGAATGTCAACGAAACCACGCGGGACGTTCACAAAACGCCCGGCAACGATAATTTCTCCGAGGATTTTCATGAGCGGCAGGTCGATTACCGCAAAAACGTCCAGTCCGATCAACCCGAACAGCCCGGTTTTCCGGGGCGGGGATAACCAATGGACAACAATTTTCGCATGAATTTTCGCGCGGGAATGGATGAATTCCGCAAGGAATTGCAGAACGGCAAGCTTGATAATGTGCAGGTAAAAAGGGACGCAAAGCGCGAAACGCGCAGCGAGGAATTCCACGAAATGAACGTGGACGTTCACCGGGATATCAATGCGAACGCAGCAGAAGAAGACAGAAATATAGGCTATGAAAATGAAGAAGGAGGGTTTTAAATGGGCAGATATAACGACCGATACAATGACAGGGACAATTTCCGCAGGAACGACGTGGATTTCCACGAGGATTATCACAAGGATAAGGTGGATCACTGCGAAGATTTCCGCGATGACGGCGAAAATTTCCACGAGCTCTTGGAAAAAGATAAGTTCAAAGAGGCGTACCGCCGCAACGACGTAGATTTCCACGAGAAGATGAAGCGCGAGCGGACAAAGGAAGATTTCCACGAAAAAGAAGTGGACTACCGCAAGGATTGCCAGGTGGAAAGCTACGAGGAAGACTACTGCAACAAGGACGTGGATTTCCGCGAGGACTATGAGAAAGACCGCGCCGACGAAGCGTTTGATCGCAGAGACGTGGATGCCCACGAGGAATATCATCGCGACAACGTGGATTCCCGCGAGGATTATCGCCGTGACCGGGAAAACTGCGGCGGAAATTGCAATTGCGGCTGCGGATATCCCGGCTGCCGTGGCAATTGCGGCTGTGGCAATAACTGCGGTTGCAATAACTGCGGTTGCAACAACTGCGGTGATAGACGCTATGAACCCTGCAGGCGCAATGGCTGTGATTTTTGATTTTTAGGAAGGGGAACTGTTAACCATGGGCAGATATAATGACCGAGACGAGTTCCGCGCAAAAGACGTGGACTACAAAGAGCGCTTTCACCGCGACGATGTGGACTATCTGGACGATTGCCGCAACGAAAAAGAGCAATTCCGCGAGAATCTTTTGAAGGACAAGTTTGACGAAAAGCTTTGCGAAAACGACGCCGACTATCATGAAAACTTCAACCGCGAGAATTTTTGCGAGGATTTTCATGAGAAGGAAGTGGATTATCACAAGGATTGCCTGAACGACAAGTACGACGAAGATTATCACAACACGGACGTGGACTATGAGGAGGATTGCCGCAAGGACAAATCCGACGAGGACTTCAGCCGCCGGGACATCGCGGCAAAAGAAGAGTTCAACCGCGAGGACATCGATCTTGAAAAAGACGCCTACAAGGATGTTGTGCGAATTGGCGATGGCTGCGGCTGTGAAAATTCCTGCGGGAATTCCTGCGATTGCCGCCCGGAACGCAACTGCTGCCGTTATTGCGGAAATGAAGGCTGCGATGGCGGCTGCCGCAAGCCACGTGAGTGCCGCCCGGAACGCAGCTGCTGCAACTACTGCGGCAAACCCGAGTGCCGTGGCGGCTGCCAAAAAGAGGACTTCCGCAAGCAAAAGCGCGACGAAGAAATCCGCCGCAAGGGCACCGAGCTGCGTGAGGAATTCCGTGAAAAGGGCGCCGGCCTGCGCGATGAATACCGCATGAAGGGCAAGGATTACTGTGACGGTATCCGCAAGGACAAATGCGGAAGATGTGATGGGGACTGCTGCTGCAACGGCTAATTCGCAAATAGATAGGGGGTTCCGCTGATGAATGACAGCTGCCATGACGACCTGCACAAGGACGGGACGGAGCTTCGTGATAAAATCCACAAAGCAAGCGCGGAGTTCCGCGAAAAATTTCAGAAGGACGGCTGCGGCGGCACTCTCTGCGGGAATACAACGGGAGTTCACGAAACTGTTCAAAGAGAAAACAGCAGCGAAACATTTCGCGAGCGGGAAGTGGATTACCGCAAGGATGTTCAAAAAGAGTTCCGCGAAGCGCGGACGGCTTTGCACCGGGATGCGGAAAACTTCCGCGAAGAAATGCCGCCAAGGGCTAAAAAAAAACGCGCATCAATGGTATGAATCCCAGTGCGAGCCCTGGATCCGTGCCGCCCCATAGGAGCGGGGTATTTACCCAGTACGGAATAAACGAATTTACGACAACCATCCATGGCGTGGAGATTGACGTTCACGACTATGGCTCGCTTGACGAAAATAACAGCGCGTTTTCTCGTGCATGCCTTGATGAAACACCCTGTGCGTGCCCGGAACCCTGCCAGCATAAATGCAATTGGCAGGGCAAAGGCCTGATTGCGTTATCTGCCTCCATGGCTGCTGTCACTATGTTTGCCGCCGGGTGTTCCATGCGCTGCCGCCATGAGCTGGAGTTGGAACGGCTGCGGCTGCAAATGCGGGTTTCTTCTGCTGAAAGCGCGGTGATTGAAGCACAGCGCAGGGCAGACGAAGCGTTTCGCGCGCTCATTGCGGCGGTGCAAAGCGAGGTAAACACTGATTAAGTGCCTATGCAATGGTAGGGGCGAACTGTGTTCGCCCGCAACCCCAAGAAAACAAAGGCTTTTCTGTGGGCGAACACAGTTCGCCCCTACAAAATGCGAATCAATCAGCAGTTACCTGGGCAGCACAAAAAACAGCACCGTCGATGATTCGGCGGTGCTGCGGCAGTTTGAGAAAACTTACTTGGTATACAGATAATCGAAGTAGCTTTGCGAATCTTCGTTGTCGTTTTGGTATCGGAAGACCATGAGCACAAGGCCGATGGTGATATAAAGGCTCATGCTGGCGGTGCCGCCCGCGCTGAAAAACGGCAGGGTGATGCCGGTGACGGGCAGGAGCTTGAGGCAAACACCGAGGTTCACGATGGCCTGCGTGCCGATGAGCAGCGCCACCCCGGCGCAGAGCAAACGCGCGCGCAGGTTGCGTGTGCGGCGGCTGACGAGGATCAGGCGCGTGATGATGGCGCCAAGCAAAATGATCACCAGCATAGCGCCGACAAAGCCCAGTTCTTCCCCCGCAACGGAAAAAATCATATCGTTTTCGCGCACGGGGATCGAAACCGTGCCGTTGAACAGCCCCTTGCCCAATATCTGACCTGAACCGATGGCGTTAACGGCCTGCTGCTGCTGATATAGAACGGTTTTGAGCGTGCCTTCGTCCAGCATCTTCGGCAGATAAACCGCCAGAATGCGGTTTTTGTGGAAGTTGTTCAAAAATTTAATCCAGAGCACCGGCGCCGCCGCAACGCCAATCACCGCCGCGGCGGCGAACCAGCGCAGCTTCATCCCCGCGAGGACGAGCATGCCCATCGTCATGAACAGAATGACCAGCGCGCTCCCCAGGTCCCCGGTAAAGGCGACCAGCCCAAAGGGGATGAGCGCGTGCATGCCAAGCAGGGCGATGGTTTTGATCTTATTAATTTGATCGCGTACCTGATGAATATGCCAGGTGAACGAGATGATGAAGGCGATTTTTAGCACCTCGGAGGGCTGGAACCAGATGGATTTCGTGATTTTGAACCAGCGGGTCGCGTCGTCCCGGCCCGGAGGCGCCACGCCAAAGGGGATGAGCAGCAGCATCAACACAACGCACGCAGCCAAAAAGATATACCAAAACTTCAGCACGAGCTCGTAATCAATAAAGCTCATGAGCAGAGCAATGGTGAGGCCGATAACAATGCCGGCGATCATGACGGTGACATCTCTGGAAAAAGCTTCGCCGTCCGCCAGGGCAGCTTTTCGCGTGGCCGAGTGCACCAGCAGCACCCCATACGCGGAGGCCGCAAGGCAAAGGAAGATGGTGAACCAATCGGTGCCTGCCAGATATTTCCGCAGCCCGCCGGTGGATTCCCCGCCGTGCATGATGCTTTCTTGCTTTGCGCGGTCAATTCTTGCCATATCGGCGCAGCCCCCTTCCGCAAAATTTTATCAAAGCCACTATATATTATATATCAAAACCCGCCGCAATGCAAGCCCTTGACACATGTTTTTTGCTGGTGTATAATATCACCTATGACACAAGAATTTTTGACCGCAAACACAGAGGAAACAGAACGCTTGGGCGCGGCATTTGCAAAGCAGCTGCGGCCCGGGGACGCCGTGGCGTTGTTCGGCGGGCTGGGTGCCGGCAAAACAGCGTTTGTGCGGGGGTTGGCGGCCGGGCTCGGCTGCGAGGGCGAGGTCAGCAGCCCCACCTACGCGCTGGTGCACGAACACCAAGGGCCTGTGCCCCTCGCGCACTTCGATATGTACCGCGTGAAAAGCCCGGACGAGCTGGAATCCACGGGGTATTATGATTATCTGGACCGCGAATTTGTGCTGGCGATTGAGTGGAGCGAACATATTTTGGAAGCGCTGCCGGAAAATTGCCGGCGGGTGTGCATAGAAGCGGCACAAGAACAGGAAGAGTGCAGAAAAATCTCAATATCAGGGGGAGCGGTGCAAGCATGATCACACTGGGGATTGACACCTCCGCGAACGCGTGCTCGGCGGCAATTGTCCGGGAGGACGAGCTGCTGGGCGAAAGTTTTGCGCAGGGCGGGCACACGCATTCCTCGGTGCTGCTGCCCATGACGGACCAGCTGCTGCAAAACTGCGGCCTGACCATACAGGACATCGGGCGCTTTGCTGTTACGGCGGGGCCGGGGTCGTTCACGGGCGTGCGCATCGGCGTGGCAACGGTGAAGGGCCTTGCGATCACGCCAAATGATCAAAAACCGTGCGCTGGGGTTTCTACTTTGGCGGCAATGGCGGCGTATTCCGGAGCAATTCTGCCGGGGTTTTCGGGCATCTTTTGCTGCGCGATGGATGCTCGCCGTGCGCAGGTTTACGCGGCGCTGTTTGATGCAGCCGGCAGGTTATCGCCGGACGAAGCGCTGTCAATTACAGAAATGGAACAACGTTTGCAAGAACTGAACCGGCCGGTGATTTTTTTGGGCGACGGCGCGGTGATATGCTATGAAACAATGCAACAGCGGCCCGATTGGCAGCTCGCCCCCGCGCAGGTGCGGCACCAGCGGGCATACGGCGCGGTTCTTGCGGCGCGGGAGGAAGATTATCAGCTGCCCACAGCGCTGCAGGCGACTTACCTCCGGCCGAGCCAGGCGGAACGGCTGCGCATGGGGGAAAATAGTTAAGCAACCAATGATTCCACCGGGTTGTAGGGGCGGCTGTCCCCAGCCGCCCGCAGAAAACCCACTATGTTATTGCATTTGCGAGACGCTGAAGACAGCGTCCCCTACAAAATGCGAATGAATCATCACTTGCTTAATATAAGGAGCACAAGGAGGGTGAATTATGGCATATTGGGAACTGGCGCTGATTGCCGTCGGGCTTTCTATGGACGCGTTTGCCGTGGCAGTGACCATCGGCATCACGTCAAAAAATACAGCAGCGGCGAACTCCGTGATGATCAAACGAGGGCTGATTGCGGGGCTGTATTTCGGCTTTTTCCAGGGGCTGATGCCGCTGATTGGGTACCTGCTGGGCACGCAGTTTGCGGATAAAATCAGCGCGTTTGACCACTGGGTTGCGTTTGTGCTGCTTGCCATCATCGGTGCGCAAATGGTGATCGGCAGCTTCAAAAAAGAAGAGGAAAAGCCCAAGGAAGTCTCCATGAAGCTCAAAAAAATGCTGCCGCTGGCGATTGCAACCAGCATCGACGCCCTTGCGGTTGGCGTTTCGTTCGCGATGGTGGGCACCAAAATCGTGCCGGCAGTTTTGACAATTGGGTTGACCACGTTCGCGCTTTCGTTCGCGGGCGTGCTTATTGGCAAGGCGTTCGGCGGGCGCTTCAAATCAAAGGCGGAACTCACCGGCGGCGTGATATTAATCTTGATTGGCTTGAAAATATTAATTGAACACTTATTCTTTTGAAAGGAACCATCATTATGCCAGTGATTTTTGACAAGCAAAGCGGCGTGTTTCTTCTGCAGGCGGGCGCCGCTTCCTATGCCATGCAGATTGCACCGGAGGGCTACCTCTACCACCTGTATTTCGGCAAACGCATCAGCGATACGGAGCTTGATTACCTTGCGGAAACCGGCGGCGGCGCTTCGTTCAGCGCGGATACGCCCGAAAACGCGGCGAGCCTCGATACCGTGTTGCAGGAATTCCCCTGCGCCGGCGCGGGCGATTGCCGCGTGCCAGCCGTTGCGGTACGGGCCGAAAACGGCGCCCGCACGGTGACTTTGACCTATGTTTCGCACGAAATTCTTGCGGGAACAAAGCCCGCGCTGCCGGGCATGCCCGCGACCTATCTCAACGCTGCTGACGACGCAGACACCTTGATTATCACCATGGAGGACGCGTTTATTGGCTTGCGGGTGAAGCTTTTTTACTGCGTGTTCGACAATTTGAACGTGATCACCCGCTGGACGCAGGCGGAAAATTTTGGCGGCGAAACCCTGCAAATCGAAAGCCTGCAAAGCGCCTGCGTGGAACTGCCATCTATGGAGTACGACATGCTCACACTGCATGGCGCATGGGGCCGGGAGCGTCAGATGGAGCGGCATGCGCTATTCCACGGCACGCAGGCGGTGCAGAGCCGCCGTGGTTCATCGAGCCACCACTTCAACCCGTTTGCGGCGCTGTGCGCAAAAAATTCCGACGAAAACCAGGGAGAGGTCTACGGCTTCAGCCTGGTATACAGCGGCAACCACCGGCTGGAGGCAGAGGTTTCTCAGATGCACGTGACGCGCATGGCGGTGGGCATCAACCCGGAGGGCTTTTGCTGGCGGTTGCTGCCGGGCGGCAGTTTTTCCACGCCGGAGGCCGTGCTCAGCTACTCCTGCGAAGGCCTGAACGGCATCTCTCAGGCGCTGCACCGGCTCTATCGCGGGCATCTTATCCGCGGGGAATGGAAGCACAAAATCTGCCCCATTTTGATCAACAGCTGGGAGGCCGCGTACTTCAACTTTGACGGGCAAAAGCTGATTGACTTTGCGCGGGCGGCAAAAAAGAGCGGCGTGGAGCTGCTTGTGATGGACGACGGCTGGTTCGGCAAGCGCGACGACGACCACACGAGCCTTGGTGATTGGAGCGTGAACGAAGCAAAGCTCGGCATGACGCTGCCCGAATTGGTGGAGCGGGTGAAGGCCGAGGGGCTGGCGTTCGGCATCTGGTTCGAGCCGGAAATGATCTCGCCAAAAAGCGAGCTGTTCAAGGCGCACCCCGATTGGGCGATGCACATTCCGGGGCGCGGGCGCAGCCTTGGCAGATACCAGAGTGTGCTGAACCTGACGCTGCCCGAGGTGCGCGAAAACCTCTTTGCGCAAATCAGCGAGGTGCTGCAAAGCGCGGATATCACATACCTGAAGTGGGATTTTAACCGCAACCTGACCGAGGTTTACAGCGCAATTTTTGAGGCGCGGCAGCAGGGCGAAATATATCACCGCTACGTGCTGGGGCTTTATGAGCTGATGGAGCGGCTGGTCACGGCGTTCCCGCATATTTTGTTTGAGAGCTGCTCCGGCGGCGGCGGGCGCTTTGACCCCGGCATGCTGCACTACATGCCGCAGACCTGGGCCAGCGACAACACCGACCCGGTGGACCGCCTGCGCATCCAGTATGGCACGTCGATTTGCTATCCCGTTTCCAGCATGGGCGCGCATGTGTCGAAGATCCCCGACAAAGGGCGCGTGACCTCGCTGCAATACCGCGCGGATATCGCCATGGCGGGCACCTTCGGCTATGAGCTGGACCCCACCAAGCTTTCTGAGGACGACATCGAGTTGATGGAAGAAATCAACGAGCAGGTGAAGGAATGGCAGCCGCTCATTTATAACGGCGATTTTTATCGGCTCAACAGCCCGTTTGAGGGGCAATTTACCTCATGGATGTTTGTTGCGCAGGACAAAAGCGAGGCGCTGGTGCAGTGCTTCACCGTGTTGGCGGAGCCGAATTCCTGGGATCTGCGGGTGTATCCAAAAGGGCTTGACCCGGCGGCTGTTTATGAGATCGAGGACTGGGGCGTGGAGCTGCACGGCGACACCCTCATGAACGCGGGGCTGCGTATGCAGCTGTTCAATTGGGATTTCAACAGCCGCAACATCTATATAAAGAGGGTTGACTAATATGAAAATCAGTGTCAGCAGTTATGGCTTTACGCGGCAGGATCAGGATTTTTTTGAAGCGCTCGCGTTGGCGAAGTCGCTCGGCTTTGCCGGCATCGAGTTCGTTGAACTGCTGGATATCGACACCGCAAAGCGCCTGCGGGAAGAAAGCGAACGCATCAGCTTGCCCATCGTTTGCTATTGCGCAGGGGCGGATTTTCTGCAAAAAGACGTGCAGGAAGAAATCGTGCGGCTGCGCGGGCAGGTGGAAATCGCGAAGGCGCTTGGCTGCAAGATGATGCGCCACGACGCTTCCTCTGGCTATGCCGCCGAAGAGGCGAAAACTAAGGGCTTTGAACAGGCGCTGCCCGTGCTGGCGGAGGGTTGCCGCGCGGTGACGGAATACGCGGCGGGGCAGGGGATTGCGACCATGGTGGAAAATCACGGCTTCTTTTGCCAGGACAGCGGGCGCATGGCGCGGCTGGTTGGCGCCGTGGGGCATGCGAACTTTGGCGCGTTGGTAGATATCGGAAACTTTGCCTGCGTGGATGAAGATGCGGCCGTGGCGGTTGGAAATCTCGCGCCGATGGTGAAACATGTGCATGTGAAAGATTTTCACATGAAGCTGGGCACAGGCGACGACCCCGGCGAAGGCTGGTTCCGGAGCAGGGGAGGCAATTTTTTGCGTGGCGCGATTCTCGGACACGGCAATATTCCTGTGCGGCAGTGTTTGGAAACCCTGAAGCGAGCGGGATACGACGGCTGGGTGACGATCGAATTCGAGGGAATGGAAGACTGCGTGCCGGCGCTGCGCATGGGCAAGGCGAATCTGGAAGCGATGCTCGCGAAAATCTGACGAACAAGCAAATAAAAAACAGGAGGCCGGAACCCAATCCAGCCTCCTGATATTTTTTTGTGTGCCGCCGCACGAGTTACCGCCCATACTCTGCAAGCGGCTTCCACTCAAGCGCAGCCTCTTGGCCATCTCCTCTAAGTTCATTGCCTAGCCGGTCATATTCCTCTTTGCTGATATGACCGCCCACGCCATCAACACGATTGTGGTAGTAATACTCATCACTCACCACATCGCCGTTCAGGAATATCTGAGACGCAAGCGTTCCATCTTCAAACCGATGGTATTTGTGCCCTTCATCAGCAACAATAACCAGCGTGCCATTGTTGTACAAAGTGGAGAGGTAATCGCCAAGACTTTGCAGCTGCACCGCAATACCGTTGCGAACGGTATAAATTTCAAGAATATCATGCTCATTGCCAAAATTGTCATGACCAAGCAAAAATTCTTTTGTTCCGTTTCCATCGATGTCATGCAAGGC
>JGI994J12354_10002938_pt1 | contig 16239 bp, 16 predicted proteins | sample IntmicLarv3ML3BL_FD_12354 | JGI IMG/M metagenome (IMG submission 12354) | reverse complement strand
CCGTATTAAAGCAAAACTAAAAGGATTAAGACCTGTGGAATACAGAACTCAATCCTTTCATCTTGCTTAATACTTTCCGTCTAACTTTTTGGGGTCAGTTCAAAAAAGGTTCCCTTGTAAATGCTGTTTATTATACCTTACAATTACTGTTACTGTACATTTCTTTTGATAAACTCATTGATATAGTCGACTATTTTTTCTTTGCTTTCTTTATGCTTTATACCATTCAATGAAAATTTATGTTTTAGTCCTGCCCGTGTTGAAAATTCTATACCTGATGCGCCTAAAATAAATACTGAAAAAATTGACATAATTTCGTTTAACGGCACACACATATATTTATCTCCCGCCAGTGACAACAATCCAATACCTGCTATATTAGCCAAACCGCCCTTTTCCCATATTAACCTCTGATTTGTCAAAATCATTTTCCCGCTAATCCTTGGCATACGGTTAAAACTGGTTGCCGTTTGCCGTACAACTATGGTTTCGCCTTGGTAAAGTGGTGTTTTGATATCTGGTGCTTGGTACGTTTGTGTTTGTGTAGTTATATTTTTTTCAGATTGTGTTGTTTCTGTTCCACATCCATTGCAAAACCTTGCGTCCTCGCTTAACTCTTTACCACATCCGCTACAAAAAGCCATTATGTACCCTCCTCATAAAAATATAGTTTCGTTAGTTATTATAATACATTCTTTTCGCTATGTCAATTATAAATATCATGTTTGATAATGTAATATCTTTTTTGATAAGTTACACTACCTATAAGAGGTGATAAAAAATGGACAAAAATATGCATAATTTTTCTGATAGAATTAAAAATCTGCGCGAAATGGCTGGTTTTACACAAGCTGACCTTGCTAAAAAATTAAATATAACTCGTTCATCTGTAAATGCTTGGGAGATGGGTCTGTCAGTACCATCAACACCTTTTGTTGTCGAGCTTTCTCATCTGTTTAATGTAACCACTGATTTTTTACTCGGTGTGGAACGAAATCTTACTATAACAACAGAAGGTTTAACCGAAAATGAAATATCTGTATTAATAAATACTGTACAATGCTTTCATGCTATACGACAATCATGCTCTACCGTTATTCAAAATAATTAATCTATACATATTACCTGTTTATTATGTGGTATCTTCGTTTTGTGTCTTTATCCATGTTGCAACCCCACGTCTGTATAAAAATGTCATACAACCAATGCTAGCCGCCTTAAAATAGCTGTAAATAGTTGTGGCTATATTATCATTACTTAATCATCTAAATAAATTTTATCTATCTTGTTTCATACGTTTAATCTGCTAAATCTCAAATATACAAATTTATCTGTACCTATGTAAAATACAATTTTTTCATGTATTATAGCAGTTTTGCTAAATATTGTCATTATACGTAAAACAACCATTTAAATCATTTTGTATACATTTTCTCTCTCAGATTTTACATAATATTTAATCAACTATCTATTTTAGAAAGACTTTAATAACTACAGTAACAACTATCAAATTTCGTACTTACTACTATAGTTATTAAATATCTTTTCATTTTTTCATTTTGCTACTTTGTCATGTTTATTAGCTCATTATCTTACCTAATTAACAATGTTATTATCTGACTAAAATCATTCAAAATCAATAAAATATTTTCCATTGCTAAAATGTTATTTTATCTGATAATAAGTTAAATCATTATTAATATCTTAGAGGTATATATTCTCATATGTGTATCGCCTTGTAAAATGTTCAAATTCATTAGTTTATAAACTTTCTATATCATCATACCATCAACTATAAAAATTGCGTACAACTTAGAATATAAGCTTGATACACACGTTGATAAATTTGAGCAGAAAGTTAACGATAAAAATTGAGAGTTATTACCTAATAATATAAATTGTAAGCGATTTTTTTAGCCATTTGCTTGCCTTGCTGTGCCACTAACCGTTTTACAAGGATATTTAATTACTATAGTAATAACTCTCCAAACACACTACATCATTTCGAATAGGTTTCATAGCTAACCAAATTTAAGGTCTGCCCATTTTTGGTTTTAATAGCTACGCTTTCCGCACTTGTTTTTGTGTATCCTGCTACAAGTTTCTTTGCCATGCCATTGCTTGTCTTATATCTTACAGGTTTTTTTATACCTCTCGAACAACTGTAAAGCCGCATCCCAGATTTATAAAAAGCTCTGCGTTTTTGTTTTTCCCTTATTTTCTTGCCTGAAATCTCACAATCCAATAACATGAATATTCCGCTTTCATCGTCTACGGTGCGTGTTCTTTTTGTGCCAGATGCCGCCAAATACATTTGTAAGCCTTTTATTGACGTAATCGGTTCGACACAAACAGACCCATGTGTCCACAACTTCTGTATTTTTTCTTCTTCAATCTCTAACGTATGACCTTCCTTTGGCTTTGCTAATATATGAAAGTGCCAACTTCCATTTGACTTCGGCTCAACAACTTTAATAAACTCCATGCGATAGTGGTACATAAGTTTATCTTTAAATTTCTCAAAATCTTTGCTCGCCTTACGGTAGTCTGTCATAACGCCAAAATATGCTAAAGTTATAAAAAAACCTTCGGTATCTTCAAAATTTTCTTCTATCAACCGCCATAATTCTTTTATAGACTTATTTAGGTTTGTGCTATTATCTGTCCGTGCTGTTTTTTTCTTTGCTGAAAATATCTCTCCTGTTTCAGTATTCAAATACATCCCACCAGGCAGCTTCTTTGTTTTTCTCAGTCCGTTGCCACGATTTTGGTTAGTACAGTTAATTATCTCAATCGTTTTTTTGGTTTCAACCACTGTGGCAGGAGAATTATCATCAAACGGCACAAACGATATATGTTCCTTAACCACACTTACTGGTGGCTCTCTGGCAGACTTATCAAAAAAGTCCGCCCTATCTCTTGCTATGTTTTCGCGACTTTCTGAATGGTAGGTTTTTCCTCTATACATTGTGCTGTAATCATCATATTCTTTTGCTTGCTCGTATGTTATCCGCATGTTTTTATGCTCCTTTACTTGTACGTTAGAATGCCTGCTCTGCTCATTATATAACGCAGATATAATAAAGCTTAGCGTTTTTATAATGTTACAGTTCCATTTTCGATATCATCGAGTAGTACCTTTAGGTCATCTATTGTACAGGAATAGTGTTCGCTGTTGAATATTTTCCCTGTACTTAGGTCAAATACCACATAGCGTTCTATTTCCGTAGGGTAGGGATTGCGGATTATTAGTAACTTAAATAATCTCGCTCTTTTTTTCAGATATTTGTTGTCTTTATTTTTTCGCCGCTCTGGATACCACCCATCTGGTTCTCGATTGCCTATTTTTTTGGAATATGAACCTTTTATCTTCACGTTACTGTTTAACTTTTCTATTGCTTTTTCAAGCCTTGCAACTTTTTCAGCTTGAGTCCGACGGACAGGGCGTGGTCCAAATAATTTTCCTGGTACTATCTGTGGATATTTATAGTCATAATAGCGTAACAAATCCACAACATCTGATTCCTCAAGCGAGAATCCCTCGCCTTCTTGTAATAATCCGTCACGATAAGAGAACAATGCGAATCTGTCAACTCTCGGCTGCTTAATAAGTAAAAAACCATACATCTTTGCGGCGTCTTTCAAAAAATCTAACCTATCTTTATCCATAATTGGATACCTCCTGTTAATTTTTATTTCTAATACATAGACGGCAACAGATAAATGCTACCGCCTACATATTAGGTGTTTTGATTTACTGCTTTTCAGCCAAGTACGCTGAAAATTGCGTATGCGTTATAGCTCTCGCTTCAAAAGAAGCATTATCAAGCGCAACAACATATGCTTCGCTTTCTGTATATCCTGCTTTTATACAACGTTCGAGTTGTACGTTGTATTCTTCATCAAAAGCAATTGCGTATAGCGACTGCCATAATGATTTTTCGTTGTCGTAATTAAACATAGTGTATCTTCCCCCTTTCCTATATGATGAACTACAATTTCCACTAAAGTTAAGCGATGGTTTTCTGGGCTTCTTTGCCCCTCACTGAATCTCGCTATGGGAAATCCAGTATGTATAATGTAAAACCAATCGGGAATGTTCTTATTTTTGCCATCGTCGTGCCTCCTTCTCTGCTATGCCGTTTAAACAATAGGACGTTCTGCGTTTTCTTTAAGCCACTCGTCCAAAAGCGCTATAACAATTACGATACGTCGCTCTCCAATCCGACAAGCCGCTTTAAAGCTCGGCTCTCTAATAAGCTTGTACATCACACTTAACCCAACGCCTACATACTTTGCGGCTTCTTTCACCGACATAGTGCCACTTGAATACTCCATATTTTTGCTCCTTTCATTGAAAATTTACTTGACCCTACCACCAGTATACGCTATACTTGGTTTATGGCAAATGCGAATATATACACTTATACACAAACTTTGAAAAGGTGGTGGTACGAATATGGCAAGACGCGAAGAGAATATTTGAAAAGGTGAGTTTCTAGACTCCAATAATAATTACAAAAGATTGCCGTTAGGATTCATTTATGAACGGTTACTTTTTGAAGACTATAAAGTAGCACAAATCGCTAGCGCAGAATCCATATATATACAAACGAATTTACCTAAAGTAAAGGCAGGCAAGAATTACTTCATTAAATCAACACGAAAAATCGCCAATTCCGACGATACACGTGTTATTATAGATTTATTAAATTTGAGAAAAAAACTATCCGATGAGCTGTTCGAGCGATTTTGTCCTATAGAAGATTTACTAATTTGGCAAGGCAAAAAATTCGGAAATGATAGAGTGTTAGAAAGCGGTATCTTCGATTCCGTAACTGAAAATAACGAGGCTGTATATATATTTAATAAAAAATATACACCTGATTTGACAATAAGCGAGAAAGACTTAAATCACATAATTGTTTGGTGTATCAAAAATGGTTTTCCATATTCCATACGAGAACTATTAAATTCACACCCACATTTAACAAGATTGCCGTTAGGCAAAAATGGCGGTTGCGCATATCAAATAAAAAAAGGGCTTCTCAACAGAAAAGCCGCAGAAATTCTGATTTCCTTCGATGTATGGGGATTTTTGCTACAATTACATATTTTCAGTACGTCATATATGCTTTTTAACAAGGTAATACTAAATTCGTCAACAATACTTAGAGGATACACACAAGAACAATGCGAAGAAACACCAAGGGAAATATATGGAAGAATAAACATTAAAACCATATTGAACTTTAAGAATACTGGCGGAAACCCAACAAATAACTATATGACGTATACTACCAATAACATATTTGATTTGGCACTGTATTCCCTGTTTTTGTTTAGGTCAGTTTCAGGAAACGAAATATCTCAATGTCCGATATGCCTTGAACATTTTGTTAAAAAAAGAAAAAATCAAAAATATTGTAGATGTAAACCTTGTGAAATTGGTCTTTGCGATGAGGGTTGCAATAAGAATAAGTACGATGATTGCAAACGAAGAACTTGTTATCCTCAAAAAAATTACAAGCGCAATCTGAGTAAATAGTAACCACATATATAGTAGCTAAGTTCCCTTATAATTTCCCTTATAACTACGATACAAACTAATGCTAAATAACAACATCCAATAAAACACAAAAGCCCCAAAACCCATACGTAACAAGGCTTTTTGAGGCTTAATAGCGCAGGGTAATATATGGAAGTTGCTACTCATAACCCGAAGGTCATAGGTTCAAGTCCTATTCCCGCAACCAAATAGAAAACCTCGAAGCGAAAGCTTTGAGGTTTTTGCTTTTTCCGCCACAAGATGGGATTTGACCTCCAATCAAGCATTTTGCCGCCGACTCACATATACAATTTCAACCCTTCAAAAAAAACGCCCATACATTCCGTACAAGCGCATACTCCTTTACCTGTCGCAATTCCGATACCGCAGCCTTGCCAATATACATAACAGCAGCATGATAAGCGATATAACCGACACGCTGAAGAAAAATGCGGAGAAAAACACTGCCGCTATCGCCGCTATCGAAACTCCGAACGAAAACAGAAGAACAGGTATGGCAACAACCGACGTAACAATAGCGCCAATCAACCCAATCAGCAAGCATACATAATGCCGCTCGGCGCATCTGGTCAGCGCGTGCGAAGCATTACCCGCCGCCGCCTGTATAATAGACAACGCCGACATAAGTATGAGCAGGGCAAATACAAAGATAGCTATTACTGCATACACCGCAACAAACGGCGGTATGAATATCACTGTTAAGGTAGTGATTAAGGCGCCAATGATAATAGACAACAGCACTGTAAATGTGCACCCGAAACGCTGAGATTCAGGCATATACAACCATTCCTTCAGGATACATTATTTACGCTGCCCATACCATAAACAAACGGTGCGTCAGTATCCATAATGTATTATATGGATGCATCAAAGGTTTAGTGACATAATATCCGCTAAATACTTTGTTTTAGCCCAAACGGAGTATTTAGCTCTTAAAATCAATCAGCTTCCAATTCTTCGCCATATAGTCAACGCCCGAATAAAGCGTAACCGCCACTGTCAGCCATATAACACACTGCATAACAACCTCCACATGCGATGCAATAGCCTCTGCAAACGGCAGATACGAAAGGTCATGCCCAACGATAAGTATAGATATCGCCACAATCTGCACCACCATCTTCAGTTTGCCCGAAAACGTAGCCGCCATAACCTTGCCCGCGCTAATCGCCACAATACGCAAGCTGGTCACCATAAACTCCCGCGCTATAATAAGCAGCACCGCTACAGACGATATCCAGCCGAACTCCACCATACAGATAAGCGCCGACGATATCAGTAGTTTGTCTGCCAGAGGGTCTATAAACTTGCCAAAGTTTGTAACCTGGTTATACTTCCGCGCGATATAGCCGTCTATCCCATCGGTAGCAGACGCGATGATAAACAACCCCAGCGCGATGTATTTCGAATACGGCAAATAGTCTGTCATAAGAAAAAACATAAAGATAGGGATTATGAAAATTCGCGATAGGGTGATTTTGTTAGCGGTGTTCATATGTATAACCATCCTTTTTTGTAAAAAATATCAGCATTAATCATTAACAATCTGACCTGTTAAATCATACTCCTCGGCAAGCAGTATCTTTACCTTCACAAACTCGCCCGGCTTAACCTCGTAGTCTGCTCCGAAGTATACAAGCCCGTCTATGTCTATACTGTCTGCCATACTCCGCCCGTAATACAGGAAGTTTTCCGCGTCGTAGCCTTCACACAGCACCTCTATAACCGAACCTGTCTTCGCGCGGTTTATGGTGAGCGAGATCTCCTGCGCCGCCTTCATAATACGCCCGCGCCGCTGCTTTTTTATACGCTCGGTAATCTGACCTTTGAGCTTTGCGGCGGGTGTCCCCTCCTCCTTAGAATACGCAAACGCGCCGAGCCTGTCGAAGTGGATATCGCGCACAAACGCCAGCAGTTCGTTAAACTGTTCGTCGGTTTCTGTTGGGAACCCCACAATCACCGACGTGCGGAGCGTGATATTCGGCACAACGCGGCGGAGCTTGGCGAACAGTTCCGCCATCTGCTTCTTGTTTGAACGCCGCCCCATCAGCTTCAGCACATCGTCGTTTGCGTGCTGAATTGGGATATCTAAGTATTTGCAAACCTTCGGCTCCGACGCTAAAACGTCTATCAGCTCGTCGGTAACAGCCTCCGGATAGCAGTAGTGCAGCCTCAGCCAATGCAGGTTTTCTATGCGGCAAAGCCTGCGCATCAGCTCGGCAAGCTGATACTCGCCGTATATATCCACCCCGTAGCGGGTTGTATCCTGCGCTATCAGCAGTATCTCGCGCACACCGCTTTCGCAAAGCGACTCCGCCTCCGCCACTATATCCTCCATACTTCGCGAGCGATATTTGCCGCGGAGCGACGGTATAACGCAGTATGTGCAGTGGTTGTCGCATCCGTCCGATATTTTAAGGTACGCGCTGTGCGGCGCTGTTGTAACAATCCTGGGCAATGCTTCGGGCAGTGCGCTGTCGCAGTTACCGTGCATCAGCGGACGCTGGCCCGAAAACGCGCGCGCAATCACCTCGCATATATGTATAAAATCGCCTGTGCCAACAACAGCGTCGACCTCCGGCATCTCGCGCAGTATCTCGCTGTTATAGCGTTCGGCAAGGCATCCTGTTACAATCAAAAGCTTACAGCGTCCGTTTTCCGGCTGCTTATATGAAGCCATCTCGAGTATTGTGTCGATAGACTCCTGCTTTGCGTCGCCGATAAACCCGCAGGTGTTTACAATGATAACATCAGCGTTTGCCTTGTCTGCGCCAATAAAATATCCCTGCTGTTTCAGCAGACCGAGCATCGTTTCGGTGTCTACCAGGTTTTTAGGGCATCCCAAAGACACCATTGATATATCTGTATGCTGCAAATAAATCGTCCTTCCATATGAAAATCAAATAAAGCGTGTTAGTATTCATCCTCCTGCGCATCTGCACATACGCTTCTGATCGCGTCGCTTATATCGCCGAAGGTGTAGCCCCTGCTTGCGAAGTATCTGCTCACTCTCGCCTTGTTTTTCGGCGAAAAATCGCCGCCCAGCCGTTTTTCCGCAAGCGGACGGAGCGTCTCTGCTTCGTCGAACTCGTATTCGGCAAGCACATCCTCCGCTAAAAACCGATCTATGCCCTTTTGCACCATATCGCGCTCTATCTTCTTGCGTCCGTGCTTTTTCGCTATCGCGGTATCTATAAACCGACGCGCATATTCAGCGTCGTCTAAGAATCGGTATTCCACAGCCCACTCTATCAGCTCGGCTATCACATCTTCGCCAAACTCGGCTTTTGCGAGTTTGTCTGCAAGCTCTTTTGTGCAATAGCTGCGAACCGAAAGGATATTCATGGTTTTCTTCTTCGCATTCTGCAAGGAATGCGATGCGTCCTGTAGTGTATGCATGAATATCACCTCAGTTTCTGTATACTATAAGCCAACTCCCATATTGTACACCTAAACGGCGGATAATTCAAGTGATAAATTCAAAATAGAATTATGCCTTATTTCGCGCCGATTTCTGTAACATACACGTAACCTGTTTGTAATGCAACCGTAATACAAATCCTGCAACTTTTTTTGCAACCGCGTCGTCTAATCAAATACATAGAGTAAATAGTTATATCTGCTCTATTAAATGCTTTGATGAGAGCATAACTCATCTCCCCTTAAAACTCCCAACAAGGTGGCCTGCTTCGGCAGGTCATTTTGTATTATACGGCTAAGCAATTCTGCGCTATGCTTGTGGAATATACACAATCGCTATACAAAAGGTTTGGCACAAACAACCGCATTGCCCCGAAAAAGGCAAAAATATTTTGCGTATTGGCATGTTTTTGATATATAATGTAGAAATATACACGTCAAAGAAGATTAGAACTAAGAATCAGTTGGCAATTAATTAGGAGGAAACAACTTGAAAAGAGAAGATTTAAGAAATATCGCAATCATTGCGCATGTAGACCACGGCAAAACCACGCTTGTGGATCAGCTTTTGAAGCAAGGCGGCATCTACCGCGACAACCAGGTGGTTGAAGAGCGCGTGATGGACAACAACGCAATCGAACGCGAGCGCGGTATCACCATACTCGCGAAAAACGCGTCTACATACTATAAAGACGTTAAAATCAATATAGTCGATACACCCGGTCATGCCGATTTCGGCGGTGAGGTGGAGCGCGTGCTTAAGATGGTAAACGGCGTAATCCTGCTTGTTGACGCCGCGGAGGGACCTATGCCGCAAACTCGGTTTGTGCTGCAAAAGGCGCTTGCGCTGAACCACAGGGTTATCATTGTTATCAACAAGATAGACCGCCACGATGCGCGCCTTGGCGAGGTTGGCGACGAAGTACTGGAGCTGCTGCTGGAGCTTGACGCAAACGACTTCCAGCTGGACAGCCCGATCATATACTGCTCAGGCAGAGCGGGCACAGCGTCGGATTCGCCGAATGTTGAAGGCGAAGATTTGAATATCATGTTTGAAACAATACTTAACTATATCCCCGCTCCCGAGGGCGAGCCGGAGGGCGATTTGCAGATGCTGGTTTCGTCTATCGACTACAACGAATACGTTGGCAGAATGGGTATCGGGCGTATAGAGCGCGGCAAGCTCGCGCAAAACCAAGAGGTTATGGTGTGCGATTACCACAATATCCGCCAGCCGAAAAAGGGCAAGATAACGGCGATATATCAGGTAGACGGCACAAGCAGAACGCAGGTTGAATCCGCGTCTGTTGGCGATATCGTATGCTTCTCGGGCGTTGAGTCTATCAATATAGGCGACACGATTGCCGCGGTTTCAAACCCGGAGCCGATTGAGTTTGTAAAAATCGGCGAACCTACGGTCGAGATGACCTTTGCTGTAAACGACAGTCCGTTTGCGGGCAGAGAAGGCAAGTTTGTAACCTCCCGCCAGGTGCGCGACAGGCTGTTTAGAGAGCTTTTGAAGGACGTATCGCTCCGCGTGGAAGATGGCGACAGCACAGACAGCTTCAGAGTGTCCGGCAGAGGCGAGATGCACCTTTCGATATTGGTTGAAAACATGCGCCGCGAGGGGTTTGAGTTCTCCGTCAGCACACCGCGCGTACTGTTTAAGGAGATTGACGGTCAGCGGCACGAGCCTATAGAGCGCCTGCTTATAGATGTGCCCGAGGAATGCGTTGGCGCGGTAATCGAAAAGCTCGGTTCGCGCAAGGGCGAACTACAGCATATGGCACCGCAGGGTCTGCGGATGCGAATAGAGTATTTAATACCTGCGCGCGGTCTGTTTGGCTACCGCAGTGAGTTTATGACAGACACACGCGGCGAGGGCATACTAAACACTATATTTTACGGATATCAGCCGTATAAGGGCGATATAACGCGCAGATACACAGGTTCCTTGGTTGCGTTTGAAACAGGCGACGCGGTTGCATATGGGCTCTACAACGCGCAAGACAGAGGCCAGCTGCTGATAGGACCCGGCACACCTGTGTATGAGGGTATGGTTGTTGGTATTGCGCCAAAGCAGGGCGATATGAACGTGAATGTTTGCAAGCGCAAGCAAATGACGAATATGCGCGCCTCCGGCAGCGACGATAACCTCCGTTTGGTGCCATACAGGCAGCTCAGCCTTGAAGAAGCGATAGAACTGCTTGGCGAAGACGAGCTGCTCGAGGTAACACCGAAGAGCTTCCGGATACGCAAACGGATACTGGACAATACCATGCGGCAGAAGTCGCAGAATCGGAATAAATAATGGAAAATACGAAACGGCAGATAATCGGTTGATTATCTGCCGTTTTTTAGCGGGGTGGGGCAATGCGTTGCGCATGACGCTATTCGCTCGTGGACGACGGTATTTATTTGTTCTGTTTTATTTTTTGTGGCACGATATCGTTAATGCCACTATCCAGACTTAAAACGCCGTCCGAGGCGTTTTTTTACCGCCGCGCTAAACTTTAACAAGATATATCTTCGGCGGCGGTATTATTAAATAGTTTCCCTTATAAATTCCGGCTGGCTGCCGGTAGGATATCCAACGGGAACGGTTGGTGCCTTCCGGCTCTGCCATGCAGAGCCTGTTCTTATGCGGCAAGGCAAAGAAAGCCCATCCGGTAGGAGTTTAAAGTCTAGTCAGTGGCAGTAAACTATAGGTTCGCATAGAAAAAAGGGCGACCGAAACGGTCGCCCACACATGGTTTTCTCCTACAAAATCTCCCGACCACCATCGCCAATATCCGAAACATAGAAATCCGCCGCATAGCCAATCTTCGATTCGTAATTTTTGCCGACTTCCGCGATAAACCGCTCCACCGCATCCTCGCGCACAAGGCTCACACTGCATCCGCCGAAGCCCGCGCCTGTCATACGCGAACCGATTACACCGTCCACTTTTCGCGCTTCGTCCACCAGCGTATCCAGCTCGATGCCTGTCACCTCATATAAATCGCGCAGCGAATCGTGCGACTGGTTCATCAGCTCGCCGAAAAGCACGAGGTCGCCACTTTCGAGCGCTTCTACCGAGCGTAAAACACGGTCATCCTCATACACAACATGCCGCGCGCGATCTGCTACGATACTGTCTTTAATCAGCCCAACATTCGCGTCGAACTCCGCTGTTGATATATCGCCAAGGCAGGTTGCGTTTGGCAACGCCTGTTTCAGCAGTTCGAACGCCGTTTCGCACTCGCCCCTGCGCTCATTGTATTTCGAATCTGCCAGCCCGCGCTTCTTATTTGTGTTGGCAACAATCAGCTTATAGCCGTCCATCTTCAGCGGCACCATACGGTAGGTGATATCCTTGCAATTCAGGAATATCGCGTGGTCCGCCTTGCCCATCGCCGACGCAAATTGGTCCATAATACCGCATTTCACACCCGCGTATGTATGTTCTGTCATCTGTGAAATCTTCGCCATCTCTATCATATCGATATCATTCGGCTTGCCGTTCTTCTCGTTGGAGAATGTTGTAAACATAACCGCCACCGAAACCTCTATCGACGCCGAGCTGGACAGCCCGCCGCCGTACGGAATCGTGCCGTGCGAGAGGATGTCGCATCCCACAATATCATAGCCCGCTTTTTCAAGCTCATACGCCACGCCTATCTGATAGTTGCCCCATTTCAGGTGCTTATACTCGCCGAGTTTGGTGATATCCGCCTCGACCCTGTCGGGCAAATCCGTTGCGCACAGACGGATGATATTACTGCCGTTTTTGCGCGCGATAACGGTTGTCGCCATCGTAAGCGCCGCCGGGAAAACCAGCCCGCCGTTATAGTCTGTATGCTCGCCGATAAGGTTTACGCGACCGGGCGATGAAAACACGCGCAGATCTGACATATCCCCGCCATATATATCGATAAACTGCTGTTTAAGTTCTGCTATAGTAAATTCTTTCATCTTATTGCCCCTTCGATATAAATTTTTTATATGCCGCACGCAGTTCCTCTGCCTTTTCCTCCGGTGCTGTCGGATTGCAATGCGCCCATGCGCCCGTCTCACTCGACGCGTTAAATTTCTGCTTGTCTGCGCTGCGCATCGGCGGATAAAACACGATGTGGAAATGCGAATACGCCGACGCATCGCCGCTGTTTACCGGCGCTTGATACATACACATCATATATGGAAACGCGTAGTCAAACAGCGAATCCAGCGTGCCTGCCGTTTCGCGCACGATTTTCGCCAGGCTGTCCCGCTCCGCGTCGGTCAGCTCCTCAATCGACTGCTTATGCGCCTTGCTCACAATATACATCCCGTAGGGATATTCGCTGAAAAACGGCAAATATGCGTAAAAATGGTCGTTTTCTATGATGATCCTGCGTCCGTCCGCAACCTCGTCGCGAAGCATGTCGCATACCAGGCAACTCCCATGCTCGGCAAGATGCTCCTGCGCCGCTTCTATCTCAACGCCTATCTTTTTCGGTATAAACGGATACGCGTATATCTGCCCATGCGGATGCGGCATCGTTACGCCCACAACATCGCCGCGGTTTTCGAATATAAAGATAAACTTCACGTTCGGGTCTTGTTTCAGCTCAGTATAGCGTTCCGCCCACAAATCCACAATCTCGCGTACCTGCGACTGCGGCAATTCCGGCACAGTCACGGTATGGTTCGACGAATATAGCACCACCTCACACTTGCCGTATGCGGGCGCAGTCTTAAACATACCTGTCGCCACATCGTCCGGCTCCGGCGGGTCTGAGCGCAGTGCGGGGAAGTCGTTGTCGTACTTGATTACCGTATACTCGTCCGGCACCTTGCCCGAGCCGGGACAAAACGGACACCAGTCCTTGGGCATTTGCGGGCGGCCCTGCCTGTGCGACGCAATCATAACCCAGTCTTTTATCAAAGGATTCCATCTTAATTCAGCCATTTTTATCTTCCTCTCTTGTGTTTGTATACTAGTATAATATATGTTGCGGGGCATTTTGTCAATATATTGGTGCAGGGCATCATCAAAAAGTTTGCAAAATTTCATATCCGCGCGTAATCTATAATCTCTGTCCCACACCGCATCGCATATTCCACAGTATACGCACTGCCGCCGGTATTTTTAGTCACATATGATATACAAAAGTCACTGTTATTTACAAGATGTTCGTTGCGCTTGTGCATACAGCCGTTGTGGTAATGTTCGGAGGTATAAACAATTTTATCGGCTTTATTTAATATAGAAGCATACATTTTTTTGTCTGCTTCTCTCCATTTCTTGTCTTGTTCCTTGCAGGGCAAAACCATAATTAGCTTTATTTGAGGATATTTTTCTTTTAATTCCAAAACTGCCAAAGCGGCAAGGGTATCGAAGCCCAATGCGCCGCCGTTTCCATAAAAAATTACACCTTTTTCAATCAACTTTTCAATTTCCGTTATCAATTTGTTCTTGAGACGTGTTCTGTCTCGTATGGGAATATCTCTGTGACCTGTAAAACAGCATGTTTGATTTTTCATCATTGACATTTCACGCACCTCCCAAATTATAAGAGTTATTATAACTCTAAAATAACTCTATTTTTGTATTGTATCACAAAATAGGTTTAAAATAAAGTTATAATAACCTTATTGGAGATGTGTCATGAATAAAGAAAATGAAAAGCATTTTGGTTTGAGAGTAGATGGAGACATATTGGCAAAATTCCGTTATGTATGCGGATATGTTGGACGTTCAGCCAATAGTCAAATTATTCAGTTGATGTTAAAATTCATTTTGGATTATGAAAAAGAACATGGCAAAATAGATTTGACTGACAATAGCAAATAAAAATCCCCTACACTACCGCACAAAAAAAGCGCTCCGCACTGCGGAACGCTTTTTCCATATCAAATCACGATATTACAATTTATTACTCATTAATCTTCGCCTGCGCAGCCGCCAGCTTCGCAATCGGCACTCTGTATGGCGAACATGATACGTAGTTCAAACCAAGCTTATGGCAGAACTCTACGCTCGACGGGTCGCCGCCGTGCTCGCCGCATATGCCGAGCTTGATATCCGGGCGTGTCGCTCTGCCGAGTTCGCTTGCCATCTTAACAAGCTTGCCAACGCCGTTCTGATCCAGACGTGTAAACGGATCGGACTCGAATATTTTCTTGTCGTAGTAGTAGCCAAGGAACTTGCCCGCGTCGTCACGCGAGAATCCGAAGGTCATCTGCGTAAGGTCGTTTGTACCGAACGAGAAGAATTCAGCCTCCTGCGCAATCTCGTCTGCCAGCAATGCCGCTCTCGGCACTTCTATCATCGTACCTATCATATATTTCATATCAACGCCGGCCGCCTTGATCACCTCATCGGCTGTCTCAACAACAACGCTCTTCACGTATGCAAGCTCTTTGACTTCGCCAACAAGCGGAATCATAATCTCCGGAACTATGGCAACGCCTGTTTTGCTAACGTTTATCGCCGCTTCGATAATCGCTCTTGTCTGCATCGCCGCGATTTCCGGATACGTTACCGCCAGACGGCAGCCTCTGTGACCGAGCATCGGGTTAAACTCGTGCAGGTCAGCGATTGTAGCCTTAAGGCTTTCAATCGACAGATTCATCTCTTTTGCAAGCGCAACGATGTCTGCCTCATTGGTAGGCAGGAACTCGTGCAGCGGAGGGTCGAGCAGACGTACCGTCATCGGCAGCCCGTTAAGTGCTGTATACATACCCTCGAAGTCTTTTCTCTGTATCGGCAGAAGCTTTGCCAGTGCCTTTTCGCGCTGTTCGAGTGTTTTTGCAACGATCATCTCTCTAACCGACGCGATTCTGTCCTCTTCAAAGAACATATGCTCTGTACGGCAAAGACCGATACCCTCTGCGCCAAAGCCTACAGCTGTAATTGCATCCTTCGGGCTGTCTGCGTTTGTGCGGATTTTCAGCGTTCTGAACTCGTCCGCCCATGCCATCAATGTAGCAAAGTCGCCGGACAGTTCTGCTTCCTTCGTCGCAACCGCTTCGCCGTATATAAGACCTGTCGTACCGTCGAGCGACATTTCCGCACCTTCTTCATAGCGTGCGCCGTCTATTGTGCAGTATTTCGCTTCTTCAAAAACGCGGAGTGTGTCGCATCCTGCCACACAACATGTACCCATACCGCGCGCAACAACCGCCGCGTGCGAGGTCATGCCGCCTCTTGCTGTGAGTATACCTTCCGAAACATCCATACCCTCGATATCCTCAGGCGAGGTCTCCAAACGAACCAATACAACCTT
>JGI994J12354_10002937_pt1 | contig 16239 bp, 13 predicted proteins | sample IntmicLarv3ML3BL_FD_12354 | JGI IMG/M metagenome (IMG submission 12354) | reverse complement strand
AGGAAGGTCCAAACAAGCCATATTATTTAGCTGAAAAAGGTATAAAGACAAATGGGGTTTTTGTTAGACACGGAGTTAGTAGTACCCCTTTAAATGAAGAGGGTATTAAGCTATTGTTGAAGCAAAACTCCAATTCTGACTTTGAGAAATCAATATCAAGCAACCAAGAATTAACATTTAATTATATGAATAAAATGTTTGAAATGCAAAAACTAACTATGAATGAAACAAAAATGCAGTCGTTAGGGTTAAGAAATAGTAATGGTGGATATACTAATCTTGCTTTATTATTATCTGATCAATGTCCATATTCTATAAAATGTGCAATCTATAATGGAAATAATAAAATAGAATTTCAAGATCGCAAAGAATTCACTGGTTCGCTATTTGAACAACTAGATGAAGTATTTAAGTATTTAGACATGTTTAATAAAGTAAAAGGTGTTATTAAAGGTTTATATAGAGAAGATACAAAAGACTATCCCGATTATGCTATACGTGAAGCATTATTAAATGCAATCATCCACAGAGACTATAATTTTAAAGGTAGTGTATTAGTTCATATGTTTAATAACAGGATTGAAATAGTTTCTTTAGGCGGATTAGTCAGTGGCATAACAATTAAAGACGTCTTAAAAGGAGTATCTGAGCCGAGAAATCAAATGCTAGCCAACATCTTCTTCAGGCTTACATTAATAGAAAGTTATGGAACAGGTATTGGAAAAATTGTTGAAAGTTATGAAAATACTAATCATAAGCCAGTATTTGATGATTCTGACAACGCATTTCTCGTTACACTCCCTAATATTAATTATGTAGAGAAACAAGATAGAATATTAGAAGATATTTCGAAAGAAGATTTGATAATAGGTTATGTAAAAAATAATGGCAAAATAACTAGAACAATTGCAGAAAGTATATTAAAATTAGAAAGATCAAGAACAAATGACTTATTAACAAGCTTATGCAAGCGAAGAATATTAAAAAAAGAAGGAAATGGAAGAAATACTGTTTATGTATTGAAATAAAATCTTGTTCTAGGAGTAGAGGTAAGATTATGTTAGAAGATTTAAAAGATATTAATTTGGGTAAAGTAACAGATAATGATTTTAAAGAGAGTAGTTCTATAGGTATCTTAAAAAAGAAGTAGAAAAGAATAAAAAAAATTAAAGCTAGAACGCAAGAGGCTGATAAAATTCCTAATCTTGATGGAAAATTGATGATTCTAGATGAAGACGCTAAGGAAAGAGTTTCAATAGAAATTCAAATTAAATCTTTGCCTAGTGAATATGATGAAACAAAACCTTTTCATTATTCTATATTTTCAAAAAAAGCAGATTATTTTACATTTAAAGTATTAAATAAAGATGCATATGAAGTATTGGATAAATACATGGATTTAGTAGAAACTACAACGAAATTTGGTGATTTAAAGGACTATCAATGCCGAAGCAATTGTAATATTGATAGTATATTCGCTTTATATCTGCCACTGTATACTTATATTAGACTAATTATGAACATAAGCCTATCACATAAAATAGGCTGTGAATTTAAATATGATTCAGAGACAAATGAAACCTACATGGTAAATGCTTTGCCTATTATAGGTGTGTTTGCAAAAGATATTGAACAGAGTTAAAACAAAACTCTGTTTTTGTATGTACTTTTTTATAAATATTTTAATAATATTTAATTAGGAGGTACAAGCATGACAAATAATATACCAAATATTGTTTATTTAGAATTAAAAAGTGTTGTTAATAAAGAATTATATGAGCATAAGTTAATTAGCTTTGAAGAGTTTAAAAAAATAGAATTACTAATTATTAAAGAAATGGAGGAAGAAAATAATGAATATAAAATCTGCTCGTGAAGAATTGCAGGTTGGTAAAACAATTTATGATATGAATTTAAGAGTAGCATATTATGCCCGTGTTTCAACAGATAAAGATGACCAGCTTAATTCTTTAGAAAATCAATCTAATTACTTTAAAGAAATGATAGAAGAAAATGATAATTGGACTTTGGTCAATTCTTACATTGATGAGGGAATAAGTGGAACAGCAGTAAAGAAACGCGAAAGTTTTTTAAGAATGATTGAAGATGCTAAACTTGGAAAAATTGATATGATTCTTACAAAAGAAATTTCTAGGTTTTCAAGAAATACTGTAGACAGCATTAAATACACTGAAAAGTTATTGAAATATGGAGCTATAGTTCATTTCCTATCAGATAACTTAAATACTATTTTTCCAGATTCTGAATTTAGACTTGCCATAATGTCTTCACTTGCTCAAGATGAGGTTAGAAAGTTATCAGAAAGAGTTAAATTCGGTATGAAAAGAATGGTTAAAGATGGGAAATTAATTGGTGGCGGAAACCTAACTGGATATTTTAAAAAAGATGGCAAATTAGTAATAAACGAAGAAGAAAGAGAAATTATTGAAATAATATTTAATTTATATGCAACTGGAAAATACAGTTTTCTTGCAATTTCAGATAAACTAAGGCAAAAAGGCTATCTAAATACAAAAGGTAATCCATATAGCGATACAACTATTAAAAAGATTGTTATGAATCCAAGGTACAAGGGGTATTACACTGCTAACCTATCATATGTAGAAGATTATAAATCTCACAGAAAGATTTATAATCACAAGGACGAATGGATTATATATAAGGATATAGAAAAATGTCCACCAATAATAAATGAAGAATTATGGAATAGAGCAAATGATGTAATGAAAAAAAGAAGTAATAGTCCAAATAAGCATGTAATATCTAAAGGATCATATTTAGAAAATAGTAATTACACTTCAAGAATTTTCTGTAAAGAACATAATTGTAGTTTTATAAGAAGAAAGGCAGGAAAAAGAAGATTAAATCCAACTTGGCAGTGTGACAGATATGTAAGAGATGGAATAAAGGGCTGCAATTCTCCAATAATAAAAGAAAAAGATTTAAATAATATCATTAGTAAAGAAATAAAAAAGTGTATTTCCAATTTTGGTGATTTCAAAAACAATGTATTTAATCACTATAGGACCTTATTTGAAGATGACTTGTTAGCATCAGAAGAAAATACAATATATGAGAAAATAGAGGCTAATAAAAAACAAAAGGATAAATTGCTAAACTTAAGTTTAAATGACATAATTAATACCTTGGAATTCGAAGAAAAAAATAATAAATTAAATGAAGAGATAGATAGGTTAGAATATAGGATAAAAGAACTGAAAAGTATTGATAATAAAAATGAAAAAGAAACAAGATTAGTTGAAATAGGCAAGTCAATAAACGATACTTTAGATATTGAAAAAAACATATCAATATACATAAATTTATTAATAGATAAAATAACTGTAACTAAAATAGACAATTCTAGAAATAATCTGATTTTAGATATTAGTTTTAAACATTGGAAAACTATTAAACAAATAAAAGTATCTCTTTCCAAACTTAAAGAAGGCTTTTCTTTGGCACATGAATTCAGTGCCAAGTAATCCAGGATTTGTAAAAATGGGGGAGTTATTAGGTAAAGAAAGACTTTTTTCTTACCTTGATTTATTTGGATTTGGTAAGAAAACAGGGATTGATTTAAATGGAGAGGGTAAAGGAATAATATTCCCCCTTGAAAAAGTTAATGATTTGGAATTAGCAACAACAGCATTTGGTCAAGGTGTAAGTGTAACTCCAATACAACAAGTAACAGCAGTCTCAGCAGTAGTAAATGGAGGTACATTATACAAGCCATATATTGTAAAAAACTTTCTAGAACCAGAAACAAATGCAATAGTTAGTAGTAATGAAAAAAAAGCAGTTAGACAAACAATTAGTAAAGAAACAAGCAATACTATGCGTTATGCATTAGAAAGTGTTGTAGCACGTGGTGGAGGAAGATATGCCTATATTGAAGGATATAGAGTAGGTGGTAAAACAGGAACAGCTCAAAAAGTTCAAAATGGTAAATACCTTGTAAATAATTACATAATGTCCTTTATGGCAGTAGTACCAGCTAACAACCCAGAAGCAGTTTTATTTTTAGCAATAGATAATCCCAAAAATACAGCACTCTTATCAAGTTACACAACTGCACCAATAGCTAGAAGAATACTTCTAGATGTAATAGATGTCCTAGATATAGAAAAGCAAGAAGGCGGAGTAGAAAAAGTTTTACAATGGGATGATGAAAGATACTTTGAAGTACCAAATGTAGTAGGTTTATCAGTTAGTGATGCAAATAAACTATTAAAACTCTTTGAAGTTGAATATACTGGTACTGGAGATAAAGTAATTGAACAATCACCATCAGCAGGAACAAAAATAACACCTGACTCAAAAGTACGATTACTTCTAAGTAAATAGTGTAAAATCATCATAAAATACACAAAAAAATATTAAATTCGTAGTAAATCATAGTATAATACTTAAAGACAAGTGGAAGGTGAAAACATGGGAATCTTATTATTAACAAAATCAGTATTCGCTATCATGATAGGCTTTTTATCATCAGTTGTACTTGGATTAATTTTAATACCAGTATTAAAAAAATTAAAAGTTGGTCAAAAGATAAGCGTTTTTGTAAGAGAAGCACATCATAAAAAAGAAGGAACTCCTACTATGGGAGGATTCATCTTTATTATTCCTACAATTATTATGACAATAGCATTAATATTAGCAGATAAATTAGATTTTACTATAAATCTAGCAATAGTTTTATTGGTGTTTATTGGTTATGCAACAATAGGATTTCTTGATGACTTCATAAGTATAAAAAGAAAGAATAATGAAGGATTAACAGAATATCAAAAACTCTTTGGGCAAGTACTTATTGCATTAATATTTTTCTTTCTTTATATGAAAAAAGGAGGTCATACTTCCTTAATTGTATCTACATTAGGTATAAATATTGAGATGGGTTGGTTCTATGGAGTCTTCATTTTATTCATATTAGTAGGAGCTTCTAATGCTGTAAACCTAACTGATGGACTTGATGGTCTAGCAGGAGGTCTTTCAGCAATAGCATTTATAGCATTCTCACTAATATCTATAATGGTAGGTTTTGAAGAACTTGGAATATTTACATTTATATTAGTAGGTTCCTTAATGGGATTCCTAATATATAATACCCATCCCGCCAAAGTAATAATGGGTGACACTGGAAGTTTGGCTTTGGGTGGAGTAATGGCAAGTGTTGCAATACTTACACATAGAGAAGTAACTTTATTAATAGTAGCAAGTGTCTTTGTTATAGAAACATTAAGTGTTATATTACAAATATTTTGGTTAAAAACATTTAAAAAAAGACTTTTCCTAATGTCACCACTTCATCATCATTTCGAAAAGTTAGGATGGAAGGAAACAGATATAGTAAAACTATTCTGGGTAGTAGGATTAATTCTTACAATGGCAGGAATATTCTTTGGGGTGTGGTTATAATGAAAAAAAATAAAAAAGATTTTCCCATAATAGTAACAATATTGGTAATGCCCATAATCATAATTTTTTTGTTTGTTATTTTTATACTTGGAGAAAGTCCGCATAAGAAAAAAGAAAAAGAGGTAATTAGTTATATAGTAGACAAATATAATATAAAAGCAACCGATTTAAAGATTACATACAGTCATTTTTATAATGGAGGTTGTTGTGCACCAACAAATGATTATGTTATATTTCTATATAAAAACGAGAAGGAATTTAAAGTAATTCGTAAACACGGGAGTATTGAATGGACTGATAACTTTCAATATGATGAATTTTAATGATAAAAAGTTGATAAATATGTCCAAAAACTATGAAATATTATCACAAACAATGTGTAGATGTAGAATCTTTGGTAGAGATAATTGAAACAATTAAATAAATATAATAATTAAGAATAAAACTATAAGATATACTAGGTGATAAAATTAAGAAATACACTGAGCTGTATCTTTTTTATTGAATTTAAAAACCATAAGTAAATGCCATATATGTACTGATAATAGCAGTAAAAATGACACAATATGACCTTAAAGTACAATATTTGTGCTTTTTTCTACTATATTTTATGTATTTTTAAGAAAATTATATATTTAAAGATGTAAATATAACGTATGAGATATACAAATATATATTAGTAAGATTTATATGGTAAAATGCCATCAGATGGTAGCTTAGCTTAATATATTATATTCAGCTTCAGTTATAAAAAAACTTTTAATTAGTTACACAAATAATAATTTTTAGTAATGTTTTTTTTATCCAAGTTGTTCATTATTAATTAATTATTAAAAATATAAAAAAATTGTAATAATTATCAGCAAGTAAAAAATGCCAAAATTATGGTATCAAGTGCTGATACTTTTGAATTTTATTTTTTCTAAATAAAATATGGAAGTAATAAGAATTATTGATACCAACCATAGATAAATTAATAGATTGTATCAATAATCATTTATTAGAAATAAGAAAGAAAGGAGGAATAAAAACTTATTTTTGCAAAAAGCTAGGATTAAAAATAAAAATGAAAGAAGGTAAAAAATGAATAATAGTTTAATTGATGACATACTAAATGCATTTACTAAAGAAGGAGATGATTTAGATTTAGAAGTTAACAATCTAAATGTTGAATGTATTACTTCGAAAAATGATGCATTTAATTTAGACAGTGAAGGTAATTTAACTGTAAAGAGTATTACAGTTCTTGATGGTATACCATCATTATCATATCCAGTAGGATCAATTTATATGTCAGTTAGTCCAACTAATCCAAGCTCAGCTCTTGGTGGTACTTGGGTAGCTTGGGGAGCAGGAAGAGTTCCAGTAGGTGTATCAGCAAGTGGTACATTTAATACAGTAGAGAAAACTGGTGGGTCTGAAACTCATGCACATACTTCTCCTGCTCATACTCATGCATCCTCAGCTCATGCACATGATGCACAAGGCTCTATTTATGCAGCATTCAATCCATCATTTAATGGACCACAACAATACTTTAATTTTATAACAAATGCAAGTTGGACATCAAATGGTAGAAATGTAGTAAGTGGTAAACAAGACACAACAAGTATTGGAGCAGAAACAAGAGGTATTAGGTGCTATGGAACAACAGCAAGTACAACCCCAGGAGCTACTGGAGGAACTGCAGCTACTATTAATGCAGGGGATTCATTACAACCATATATAACTTGTTATATGTGGAAAAGAACTGCCTAAAATATACTTTTCTCTCCATCTAGTTTTTACTCAAAAGAAAGGAGTCAAAAATTGAAAGAAATAGAAATAATAGAAAAACGAGGATACAGAGAAAAACATTTTCTACAAGAAAATGGAAATATAAAAGCCAGAGTATATAGTAGTCCAATTCACTATAAAAAGAATGGGAAATACGAAGATATAGATAATACCCTAACAAAGAAAAAAGATTACTATATTAATCAAAGTAATGATTATCAAGTATATTTCAATGAGCATAGCAAAGATATCTTAATGAAAATAGAAAAAGATAATAATTATCTTGAAATAAAATTTAAAGACTGTAGAGATGTAAAATTAACACAAGAAGAAAGAAAATCTAAATTAATAGAAACAGTTACTTATAAAGATATTTTAGAAGGAATAGATTTTAAATATGAAGTATTGCCAACTAAAGTAAAAGAAAATATTATTATAAATAATAGTAAAAATATCCAAGAAAAATTAATATTTATAATAAATACAAATCTAAAATTAACTTTAAATGAAGGAGTTTTATCTGCTAAAAAGGAAAAAGAAGATATTTTTCTTTTTGAAGTTCCATACATGATAGATGCAAAGAATAATATTAATAATAATATTTCTTATAATCTTAATCTAGTAGAAAAACATTATGAACTAGAGTTAGTATTAGATTCAAAATGGTTATCTTCAAAAGATACTATTTATCCGGTAATAATTGATCCTACTATTATTATCACAGGTCCTGCTACTGTACATAACACATTCATTTATCCAGGAGATACAGGAATAAATAAGACTGGACTTGGATATTTAATTGCAGGAGTACAAAGAATAAATAGTAATAATAGAACCAATAGAGCATTAATTAAGTTCGACTTACCAGTATTAGGTACAGGTAGCGAAGTGATAAATGCTACCCTAATTATGGAATCATATCAAGCAGCATCTTATCCAGCAGCTGATAAATTATCAGAAATACATCGTGTTACAGAAAATTGGAATGCTGCAAATGCTAATTGGACAACTATGAATAACAAATATGATGATAGGGTAGAAGCCATTTACTATGCACATAGATTCTTTCCTAATGCACCACTTGCTCCTATGATACCTGGATATATTACTGAATTAGTAAAAAAGTGGTACACTGGCACACCAAATTATGGAATTATGTTAAAAGTCCCAGATGAATCAGTTTATGTAGATGACAATTATCCAATGTTCTACTCAAGTGGTAATGGTGTATTGCTGCCACAAGCTCCAGTACTAGAGATAGAGTATTTTAATCAAAATGGATTAGAAAGTTATTTAAACTACCAAAGTCAACCATTTGTAATTGGTACAACACATATCAATAGTTATAATGGTAATTTAACAGGAATATTTGATCTTGGTTCTACTATTGGAGGTAAGTTACCTGCATCAGTTGGACTAGTATACAATACTAATGATGTGGTTTTAAATAATACAACTGTTTATGGAAAAGGATACAAACTAACTCTAGACCAAACTGTAAAAGTATGGACAGTAAATAATCTTTATTTGGAATATCTTGATGAAGATGGTACACTACATTATTTTTTTAATAATGGTAATGAGTACCATGATGAAAGTGGAAAAAATAGAATTATTATTGAGGAAAATGATAAGTTTATTATGAAAAATCCGCAGGGTAATGAAATGATATTTATTAAAAAGTCTGGAATAGGTTACTTATCCGAAATAAAAGATGTAAAAAGTAATGTCATAACCATAACTAGAGATGCTAATAATGTAATAACTCAAATAACAGATGCCAATGCAGCAGAAATAAATTTTGACTATGGAACAGCTAATATAATTAAAATAGAAAGCCCAGATAGAGATACAGAATTAAGTTATCTAAATGGAAAAATTGCAACCATTGAAACTATAGAAGGAACAACTACTATTACATATGATTCAAATGATTTAATAAAAAGTGTAGCAGATGTAAACGGAATGAAACTAGATTATACATATTATGATAATAGTCCATATAAAGTTAAAAAAATAACTCAATATGGATTAAATGATTCATTAGGGGATTCTTTTACATTAGACTATGGATTTAATACTACAGCTATTACTGATAATACAGGAAAAGTTAAAAGAATTATGTTTAATTCAATTGGAAATGCTATCTCAACTAATAGTCTAGCTTCAGGTGAAGATATTAATGATGCCTACTCATTTGTAGAAGGATATGATAAAGAAATAAATAAGAACAAACTTTTATCAGATAGTATTCCAGTTATGTATATTAATAATTTATTAAGAAACACAAGTTTTGAAGAAAATACTAATTTTTGGTCATCATCAGGTGGATTGACACAGAGTTTTTCAACCGATACCTCATTCTCTGGTAATAGAAGTTTAAAACTAGTAAGTACTGTGACTAATCAAAAAACTTTTTATCCAATTGCTGCACAGAAAGGAAAACGTTATACATTCAGTGGATATTTTAAAAATGATCAGGAAATAAGATTATCCCTAAGTTACATTGATGCAACAAGTGGTCATCCGATTGAAACTATCCAAGTTGTGAAAAGTTCTGATGAATTTACTAGAGAAGATATTACAATCTATTATCCAGATGATGCAGTAGGGGGATTAAAAATAACTGTTTATCTTGATGATATAGGAACTACATATATGGATGTTACTCAACTTGAAGAAGGGGAAGTAGCGAACAGTTACAATATGCTAGAAAATTCAGACTTCAGAGATGGATTATTAGATTGGACTTTAGAAGTACAAGACCTTGATACAGGTACTTTTCTTCCAACAAGCAATGTATTTGAAGTAATTAACTTTAATAATAACAAAAATAAAGCCTTAAAAGTAAGTATGAAATCATCAAATCGTAGTTCCTTTAAAAAGTCTTTTCCTATAAAAGGCAAAGCAGGAGATTTATACCATATATCTTTCTGGTATAAAAATGAAGGAATACAGGCAATTGATGAAGCATATTCGCCAATAGGTAATAGTGTTGTAATGATATTTTATCCAACTGATCCAAATATTAGTGGTCACACAATTCCAAGTCCATCTTTTCCACCAAACGAAAATATGTGGCAATATTTCTCATATAAGTTTACTGCAGAAAATGATTATGATTCAATGCTATTATGGTTTAGTCAAGGCCGAATGGCAAATAATTTATATATAACAAACTTGAGTTTATATAAAGGAATTGATACAAGTTTTTATGAGTATGATTTAGATGGTAATTTAACAAGGATAAAAAATCAAGATATGATAAAATCAATTCTTAAATATGATAAAAATAATGAATTAATAAATATATCAAAACCAGAAGGAATAAATTCAAAATGTGAATATGATAATATTAAAACAAATCTACCATTATGTATGATATCTTCTAGTGGTATAGCAAATAAAATTCAATATGGTTCAAATGACAAACCTATAGTAACTAGAATTTCAAAAATGTTTAATGAAGATATTACAGAAGGAAAATATGAAATTAGAAGTAAAGGAACGAATAATTATTTAAAGGAACAAAATAAACAAATAATTATCAAAAGTGATTCATGCAGTCATTCCAGATGGGTTCTAGAAAAAGTTAATGATGACTATAAAATTAATTGTGTACTTATTCCAAATTACTATATTACGTATTCGAATAATTCAATAATATTATCTGATGGCAATATTAATAATTTATTTACTTTAGAAAAAAATGAAAATGGAAGTTATTTAATTAAAGTTAAAAATGAAAGTAAGTATCTCAAAATCAATGGAACATCTATAGAAGCAACAAACTTAGTTATTAATAATCCAGAATTTGAATTTTATTTTGAAATTGTTGGAGAAAAGTTTCTTGAGAATACTGTTACTTACAATGAAGATGGAAGATTTGCAACAAGTATAACAAATAATAATTTAAATAAAACATTGTTTGAAACAGATTCTATAACTGGTTTAAGAAGTTCTTTAACAAATGCAAAAGGAATCATTACAAGTTATACATATACTAACAAAGAACAACTAGCTTCAATTACAGTAGGTAATAGAACAGTAACATATAACTATAACAATCAAAGCCTATTAAGTGAGATTGCTCAAGGAAATAAGGAATATAAACTTTTCTATGATGACTTTCTGAATTTGAATAGGGTAACAATTAATGATGAAGTCACACTTGTAGATAATGCTTATGAAGTAAATAATGGTAATCTTTTATCTAACACTTATGGCAATAATCATACAATAACATTTGATTATGATGATTTTAATAGAATTAAAACTATTCATAAAATGGATAATGATTATAATTACATATTTGATAGTAATAGCAATATTGCAAAAGTAGTTTCAAATGATTCTATAGCAAAGTTTACTTATGACACTAAAAAAAGGTTGCATGAATATAGACTCAATGACAATTTCAAAATAAATTATAATTATAATGCTACTAATAATACTGTAGATGTTAAATACAAATTAGATAATATTGTTCATTCTTCAGAAAAAATATTTAATAGCAATAAGTATCATATTAAAACAATATTTGATAATTTTGACTTTGATTATCAATATGATAATCTTGGTAGATTAATAAATAAAAGTATAGATGATAGTTATAATATAACTAAAAATTATTTATCTTATGGTAGAAGAGCTACTGATTTAATTGATAGTATTACAAATGGTAATAATAAGTATAACTATAAATATGATATTTTAAGTAATATCACACATATTTATTATAATGATGTATTGATTAAAGAATATTGGTATGATGATTACAATCAGTTAATTGAAGAAAAAAATTATGTTTTAAACGAGAAAATAGAGTATACATATGATGAATATGGCAATATTTTGTACAAGAAAAAATATGATTTAGATACAGAAACTTTAATTAGTCAAGATGAATATACTTATGATAATCCTGATTGGGAAGACCAACTGACAGAATACAATAACCAAGAAATAACATATGATGAAATAGGAAACCCACTAAGTATTGGTAACGATATAACGATGAGCTGGATTAATGGTCGTCAGTTATCTTCTTACCAAAATACTACAAATAACAAATCAATAAGTTATAAGTATAATGACTCAGGAATAAGAATAAGTAAAACTATTAATAATATAGAAACAAAATATTATTTAGAAGGGTCAGATATAATTTATGAACAACGAGGAAATGATGTATTGTATTATATTTATGATTTGAAAAGAATAGTAGGGATGTACTATAATGGAAATGACTATTATTTTATAAAGAATTTACATGGAGATATAATTGGTATCTTGGATAGTAGTTATAATCAAATAGTTACCTATGAATATGATAGTTGGGGAAAAGTTTTAAGCATAGTGGATACATCGGGAATAAACCTTGGAGAAATTAATCCATTTAGGTATAGAAGCTATTATTATGATACTGAAACAAACCTATATTACCTTAACTCTAGATACTATTCACCAGAGGTTGGTAGGTTTATTAATGCAGATGGAATAGTTTCTGCTAATCCTGATATACATGCATACAATCTTTATGCTTATTGCAGTAATAACCCAATTAGTAATTATGATCCAACAGGCATGTCTGCTTTGAGTGGAATGGCTAGTGGTTTAAGTGCAGCAGCAAAAGGTGTTGCTCAAGCAACAAAACAAGCAAAAGCAACAGTTGCAACTTGTCCAGTTAAGCAACCTACAATTCAAACAAGCCCATTTACACCACCACCACCACTTAAATCTCCAACTCCAACAACTTTAAAACCAAATACTAGTGCATTCAATCCAAATGATTATTTTTATAAAGAAAATGCAAGTAAGAATGGAATTGATATGAATGTAGACCCAGTGTTTTTATCAAGGACTAACTGCCTAATATTTGCACAGCATATTATTGATAAATATGAAAATGGAGAACTCGCATATGGAATGAGTAAAAAAAGAATAGCTATTGAAATATATGCTCATGCAGTTGTGTATTATGCAACAGATGCAATAGATTATTTTTTACTAATTGATGATATTTTTGATGGCACTAGAAAAGAAGCAAATGGGGATGAAAATTATTCATATGGCTTGAATGTTAATAATGATGAAATATCTACAATCGAAGGTTTTTATAATGTAATTTGGGCTTTTGGACCTTAATAGTAAAAATGCTAAATCGCCTTTATTTGGTATAAAATATGAGAGGAATGTTTGAATGAAAAAGAAAAGTAAAATTTCTAAAAATTTAATTAAAAACTGTATTGGATTGATAATTATTGTAAGTCTTATATTGTCTATTTTATCGGCACTTAATGCTAGATATCCAGACGAATTTAAGAATTTGCCAGAAGGAGAAATTATTGATGAAACATTATATGAAAATATGGGAAAAGACTGGATACCAACTGGAACACCAAACAGGAGAGCAAAAGAAAGTGATGAGATATTCCTATATGATAATGACCCAAATGCTATATTTTTTGCTAAACAGCCTAAACTAGATGATAGAACTGCGACCGCCTTTTATCATAAAAAAAGTGATGTTTTACCAAAACCATATGATGAAGGAGCTATAGTAGTTTTAAGTCCTTCTAATGGACCTAATATTACTTTAAAAGATGAATTAGCAAATGAGTTTAAAAGTTTCATAGAAAAGTGTGGTGCAAGTTCTGAAAATGCTATAAATGTAAACGAAAGAAAAAGATTTGTAAGTGTTGATATTTATCATAAAGATTATCCAGCCTACCATAGGTATGCAACCATTTTTATATCTTCAAAAAAGTTAATGTTAAATACTTTTGAAACATCATATCACTATTCTTACTATGAATTACCAGATAATCTTTCAGAACAAATAAAACAACTGATGGAATAGTTAATCTGGTAGCAAAAAGTAAAGTTTCATATAATGGAACAGTAGCACCTAATTTAAACATAAATACAAATGGAATCACAGTTGAAGGTTGATTCTCACATGAAGATAGCTTATTTCCTGTCACCCCCCCCATTCGCTTCATTTGGCTTTGAAACAGCAATAAGAAGTCCTTTTGATTTATATACTGCTGACAATTATTCCTCATTTCAAAGGAGTGATGGTATGAGTTGGAATCATTCAAAAGGTATTGGAATAGGAACCAGTGTAGCTGACAAAAGTGCCATAAGCTTATCGCCAAGTTATGGTCTTGATGTTGGCATTAATTATACATGGAAGTGGGATGAAAAATGAATCTCGAAACAATATTTATATTAGGTGGAATATTTTTTGAACAAATTGATTAAATAAACATTAAAGTATTTGCAAGAAGTAGATATCCTGCATTTGAAAATAAAAAGGTTGACAAAATAACAACTAATATTATTAGAATAATACTTATTACATTCGGAAATGTAGAATTAATTTATAGTATATTTATATCAAAATGAAAAATTAGAAATCCTCAATTTTTACTTAAAAATATTGAGAATTTCTTTTTAAAATACAAAATTCTTTATGAACTAATGAGGCCAGTAAAAAAGAGTAAAAGAAAATAAAAGTAAAAAATGCAGAAAAAACAAGAAAAACTCAAGAGGAAGAAAAAAACAAAAAAAAATCATCGCAAAACAAGGAAATTAGAGCATAGCAAAAAAAACGAACTAAAAATAGTGAAAAAGTAGTGAATTCAAAGAACAAATGTTATATAATTTAAGTATCAAATCTTAACTGGAAATTCATTTCTAAAATGTTAAGGTCTGAGTGTTTTGAAGTAAGAATGTCTAGTAGCATTGAACTTACTTCTTTTATTTTGAGTTTTAAAGATTTGGTTAATTTATTACCAGACTCCAATAATTGTCTTATAGTGTGAGCAAATTGAATAAAAAAGTAATGGTTTTTAGAAGCAATATCATCACGACTATTTAAATGAGCAATATTAAATGTTCGATGCTTTTGAGTATAAAAACCTTCATTTTCAATTTTCCATCTTTTTCTACCTAAAGAAAGAATATTTTTAATGCAATAATCATCAACATCTAAATTAGTGATATATCGAAAGATGGTCATTTTATTTTTAATAGTTTCGATATATTTAATAACATTGAGAAGCTCATCTTTATAATTGATATTAGAAGACAAGAAAAAGTTGGGAAGAGTTGTTTCATTATGGAAGTTGATATTGTCTTCAAAGGTTTCATTAATTTCTTTTAATCTATCAGGTTTCAAATTAAAAATATAAGACCATTTATATTTCTTACATAACTTAATGATTGGACTAGTGGCATAGAGAGCATCACCTGTAATAATAAAAGAATATTTAGGATAGTTTTTCTTAATACGTTTAATCATACGTTTGAAAGCATTAGTTTCACAATCTTGCTTTTGCTTTTCAGTAATCATAGTTTCATTTTCAATAAATTCAGAATCTAAACTAATAACAATATTACCAACAACTAATTTACATTCTAGAACATACTTATAAAATGATTCTTTGCCATCTTTATGTTTTCTTACCAAGCAGTTATTGTTAAGGTTATAATTATGATTAGATAAGCCAGTACCATCAAAGAGTAATTGAAAGCAATTGCAATAGCGATATTTATCGAACATTTTAGAACGAATGAGAGCTTTAACAATATATTTTTGAATATCGCGTAATTCGTCAGTATTGATGTTGAAAAATACATCTTGGATAGTTTCCCAATAAGGGAGTTCTTCTAATTTTTGATTGCTAATATTAGATATGTTCTTTATTGCGTGAGAGGTTTTAAATTCATCAGTTATGGAAGTCATTGTGGTAAGACCACAAAGTAATCCGAAAAGACGTGTAACACAGATTGTCTTCATTTTATATGTTATATAATACTTATTTCTAGCATCACTTAGGTTTTCAAATTTGTTAAATAATTCTGGAAGATATTTGTTTATAATTTGGAATAGTTCTTTAACTAAATCTTTATCTTTTCTTAGCTCTCTTTTCTCTTTTCTGTTCTTTACTACATTCCTCTTTCTAGTTTGTAGTTATTATATCAATTCTTTGCGAAGTTTGTTTACTCTTTTTC
>JGI994J12354_10002936_pt1 | contig 16240 bp, 17 predicted proteins | sample IntmicLarv3ML3BL_FD_12354 | JGI IMG/M metagenome (IMG submission 12354) | reverse complement strand
GGCTTTTGGATAGACACCCTCAACTTAAAGCAACGCTCTTCACTACTGCAAATTGGGAAGAAATAGAGGCTCGCCCTACCCGCAAAATTTTTTCAAAGATTCCTTTTTTGCGCGATAAGATGTATTTAGCAAATCGCTTGAAGCGTGATTCTATGCGCCTTTCAAAGCATCCTGAATTTGTAAAATTCTTAAATGAATCTGATTGCTTTGAAGTGGCTTTTCACGGTCTTTATCACTGCCATACAGGACTATCTATCCCTGTGGAGTTTCAGAACGAAAGCTTTGAAGAGTTCGACGCTATTATAAAAGAAATGATTTTGATTTTTAATGAAGCAAATCTAAAAAAAGTAAATGGAATTTGCCCTCCAGGCTGGAATGCTCCTGAGCCTTTACTCGACGCGCTTATAAATAATGGAATAGATTTTGTGGCATCTTCGCGCGATGTAATTACACCTGTTTCAAAAAATGCAATTGGCAATATGTCGGGATTAAAAAATCTGCCGATGATATTTCCAAGTTTTATAAAGGATAAAAAACTCATCCACTTCCCTACAAATTTTCAAGCTACAAGTCGCATAGAGCGCGCCTTTGAAATAATCGATAATGGCGGATTGCTCGCAATCAAAGCACATATCATAGATTGCGAAATGCTAGATTCTGTAAAAGATGTCTATATGAATTATATCGATTTGCTTCTTTGCAAAATCGAGGATAAGTATGGCGATGACATCTCGTGGAAGACTATGGGACAAATGAGCGAGCTAATTAAAAATCAAAAATAATTTTGAGATGGAAATTTTTTTAGCACCAAATTGGCACAGCATAGATATTGAGCAGTACGCTGCAAAATATGATGACTCTTTTCATCTAGGTCTTACAAAAGATTCTTTTTTAACCAACTATGAAAATGAAATTTGGGATATAAAATCTCGCCCACTAATAGTTGCAGACGATTCTGGCGAATACATCTCAGGCGCTGCAATTGCATACAGGAAATTGACTCTTGGCGAAAAAATGTGCGATGCTGCAGTTATGTGCGGAATGTGGACTCCTGAACAACATCGCGGTCGTGGCTTTATGCGTAAAATGATTTCAAAGCTTCTTGAAGAAGATGAAAAATTTGGCGTACACTATATGTGCGGATTTGGATTAATGACAAATGTAAGCGCAAGATTTGAACGTGGCGCAGGCGCATTTATGCACGATGTTCATTATGCATTTGGCGGAGAGATTTATATTGATGAATTACTACCAAAAGTTGAAGAGACAAAAATTGATGTATCACAAATATTGCCAAGAGTTAATTCTTCATTCTCTTACACCGCAGAACAGTTTGCACATCAGTACGAATTAAACTCTGCAAAAACTTTTGCAATAGATTCTGACATCGCAATAATTCAAGAAACTTACAATTCAAGCAAAGTAAATTTACTAACTCACAAAAATCTTAGTGCCTTCGAGCGCAACATAAAAGCGTTAATCAAGTGGAATAGAGAAAACAATCAAAAACCTCTATTCCTTTATACAAGCGACACGTGCGAACTTGAGATTTTGAAAAAATATTCTTTTGATATAAAGGATGGATATTTTTCTGTTCTTGAATCAAATTCCACACATAGATTTGAAGGTAATCTAAATGTACTAATGGGCGATAGACTCTAATTGCTCTTGACAAAATATTTCAACTAAAAGACATTCAGAAAATGGAAAAACTTGAAAATATAATCAATACAATCCGCAAAAACAAAGGACTAAACGACACTGTCGCTATCAACGCAAACACTAAATTGCGCGAAGATTTAGACTTTGATTCTTTCGACTTAGCAGAACTTACTGTTCATATAGAAGAAAGCTTTGGCGTTGATATTTTTGAAAGTGGTATTGTTGAAAGCATTGGTGATATCTGCGCTAAGCTCAAAATCAAATAACGATGCCTGAAAAAATCTTAATGCATAACGACAGTGAGCTTTTGACTTACAATAAGCTCATCGACTTTATAAATAGTGCCGATTCTTACAGACCTGTTTTAAAGACTCCTTGCATTTTTGATTTTATTTTAAATTTTATTCTAGCCCTTAGCGCAGGTAAAAATATTGCGCTGTTAGACTCTGATTTAAGCGAAGCTGAAATTCTTTCTCTTGGCGAAAGTGATACAGAAAAAAAATCACCTCTGCCCTCTCGGAAAAAACTTTCTTGCATAGAAGAATTGATTGATTTGCTTTCAAAATCTCAATCACAAATTACAGTTTACACTTCAGGCACAACTGGTCTGCCCAAAAAAGTTTGTCACTCTCTTGCAGGGCTCGCGCGCTATGTAAGAAAGTCGCCAGACTATGCAATGCATATTTGGGGATTCTCGTATAATCCGACTCATATGGCAGGCTTGCAGGTTTTGCTACAGATTATTTTTAATCAAAATACTTCTGTTAATCTTTTTATGAAAGCAAAGAATTTTGTGTATGTATCTATAGAAAAATATTCTATCACACACATCTCTGCAACTCCTACATTTTATAGACTTCTTTTACCTCAAGAAAAAACTTATCCATCTATCAAACGTATTACTCTTGGCGGTGAGAAGTCAGATTCAAAGCTATACGAGAATTTGTTAAAAGTTTTTCCGAACGCAAAAATCAATAATATATACGCTTCAACCGAGGGCGGAAGCTTGTTAGCTTCTAGCGGAGAATTTTTCAAAATTCCAGAATCTATGTCAGACAAAATCAGAATTTGTGATGATGAACTTTTGATTCATAAAGAACTCTTAGGTGGCTCTGAGAGCCTTGTCTTGGAAGGCGACTTCTACAAAACTGGCGATATGATTCAGTGGGTTGATGAAGAGAAAAAACTTTTTAAATTTTTATCGCGCAAAAGTAATCTTGTAAACGTAGGTGGTTACAAAGTTAATATCGAAGAGATTGAAGATTATATAAGACAACTCACTCAAGTGACCGATGTTGTTGTGTACGGACGCAAAAATTCTATATTAGGTAATATTCTTTGCGCAGATATAAAATTGAATACTCCCGATTCACTTTCTATTGCAGATGTCAGAAATTTCTTGTCTGAACATTTACAACAATTCAAAATTCCAAGAAAAATTGAATTCACAGATTCAATAACTTCAACTCGTAGCGGAAAAATAAAAAGATAATGAATATTTTACTTACAGGCGTATCTCGTGGCGTTGGTCTTGCAATCTGCAAAACTCTTTTAGAAGAAGGCAACACTGTTTACTGCGTCAGCCGCACTTATTCAGACGATATCAAAACTCTTGAAAAAGAATATTCAGGAAAAATATTTTTTAAATCTGCCGATTTAAGCGATGCAATTAAAGCTAAAAACGCTATTTTTTCTGAAGACTTTGTATCTAACAAAATAGCATTATCTGCCTTTATAAACAACGCAGCGCAAGCCTATGATGACATCGTAACAAACATCAACGCAGACAAGCTTCGTGCGATGTTTGAAGTGAATGTTTTTACGCCAATGCTTTTAGTAAAATATGCAATTAGAAACATGATTTTCAATAGAATCAAGGGTAGCCTTGTTCATATTTCATCAATCAGTGCGCACACAGGATACAAAGGGCTTTCAATGTATGCATCTAGCAAAGGTGCACTTGAAGCTTTCTCAAAAAATACTGCTCGCGAATGGGGCGAAAAAGGCGTACGCTCAAATGTAGTTGTTCCAGGATTTATGGAAACTGCTATGAGCGAAACTTTAAGCCCTGAACAAAAAGATAGAATTTACAAACGCACATCTTTAAAGAAAGCTACCGATATAAATTCTGTCGCCGAAACTGTTGCTTTTCTTGTTTCAGAAAAAGCAAAATCTATAACAGGACAAAATATTCACGTAGACGCAGGCACTATCTAAAAGCTCAACTCGCCTTTTAGAAAGACAAAAGAATTTGCCAAATGTAAGTAGTAGCAAAGCTCTCTACATTCTCCCAGATATTCTTACAGATTAATTCGTCACCAAGAATTTCTTTGCCCATATTGCGTTTTTCCGTTTCCCAATCTACTGAGACTCGTGCGCGTGAAATTTCTGCGCGTCTATTGCCGAAGCCTGTTGCAGAATTTAAATCTTTATCACCTAAGGGCGTCTTTGGTTTTAGAGAACCTTGAGAGTAGACACCAAATTCCTTGCAAGTTTCGTACATTGCTCGGATATTGTTAGGATTGATCTCGTTTTGCATAATTGCGCTTGCATCCATTATATATCCACCGTCTTGACCAACTTCTTTAATAACTTTTTTGCAAATTTCACGCACATCATTTTCTTTTTTGAATGCGAGAGTCACGTTAGGAATTCCACCACTTATGCAGAATTTATCACCTAATTTTTTGTGAACATCAAAAATATCACCTTTGTCTACGTGATAGATTATGCTAGCATCTGGCAACTCTCTGAATGAATCAAGATGAAACTTCCAATCCCCTTCTGCATAGAAAAGAGTTTGATGACCGTTACGATAAAATTCTTCTATGATTGGCTTTGTTGTCGCCCAATACATAGATTCAAAAATTCCGTCTGACACAAAAGGCTTACAGCCTCTGTGCATCCAAAAAGCAATAGGCAAAGTTTTACTTGGATCTGCACTGCTAAGACCAGTGTTGCACAAGTGTGGCATCAATGCTTCGCAAGCTTTCAAAACTTTTTCAGGTTGTTCAATGATATCCATTGTAAGACCTAAATATCCGCGAAGCTTGTCTGCCAAAATGTCTAAAGGAGCTTTGAAAATCCCAGCGATTGCGCAAGGAGTTTGTGTTTCGTCTTTCATGCGCTGACACTGCGCGCCGAATGCATTAAAGTATCCGAGCATTGCCATTGAACTTTTTACCAATGCTAAATTATTTGTGTAAAGAGAATTTTTTTCTTTTGTACCTGATGCAATTTTTGTAGAGACTCTTGGCAACCACTTATTATATAAAAATGCAGTCGGGTCATCTATCAATTCGTCATACTCATCTTCCTTCATAAAAGATTCTTCTTCGGAAGGCTCTAAGTATTGAAATGCAACTTCTTTTTTAATATCTATACCAGGAATTCCATAGTATTTAAGCCCGAGCGCCTGAGTAAGCCCTGTCCATACATAGACCATATTTGGAACAACCGCATCAAATTCAAACTCTTTGCAAAAGGAGATTACAGCTTCAAAAGCTTCGTTGTAATCGTGAGTCATTTGCTGACAATTTTTATTACCGAAAAGCCCTGTAAGCTCCGCTGCGAATGGACGCAATGGAATCATATCAGCCTTTTCGTTTCTCATTGCGCAAGTATAGCGCCCTAATCTGTCTTCAAATGTATTGCTCATAGGCAAAATGATTTTGAATCAAGGAAATAAGTCAATACTTATCGCTTGGATTCTAGCAATCCACCCACGTGATTCAAAGCATACAAAGTCATAGAAAAAATCAGACTTGGAAATATCAACATCCAAGGTGCGCTCTCTAAATACTCTGCGCCCTCTTTTACAAGAGTTCCCCAAGAAGGCAACGGCGCTTGAACTCCAAGCCCAAGAAAGCTTAAGAAAGATTCAAGCAGCATAACAGAAGGTACAGTCAAAGTTGCACACACAAGTATAGATGGCATTGCATTTGGAATCACGTGCTTGATTGCAACTTTGAATGGGCTCATTCCAAGAGCAATAGATGCTTCAACATATTGACGCGATTTTAAATCTAAAACTAACGCTCGAGTGATTCTTGCAATGGTTAACCACTCGACCGCACCTATTGCAATAAAAATTAGCCAGATGCTTCTTCCAAAAATTAGCATTAATAAAATCACAAAAACTGCAAAAGGCATTGTGTAAAGAATATCTATAATTCGCATCATTATAGAATCTATTTTTCTGCCGCCCATTGCAGATATTGTTCCGTAAATTACACCTACAACGCAGGCAAAAAAAGTTGCGAAAATTCCAACTGCAAAAGAAATTCTGCCACCATAAAGAACGCGCGAAAAAATATCTCTACCTAAAGTGTCTGTGCCAAAGATATGTGCGAAAGATGGAGCACTTGCGCCCAATTGCAAATTTTGTTCCATATATCCATATGGCGCAACAAGGTCTGCACAAAGACAAAGCAATGCGCAGATAAATAAAAAAGATGTCCAAAAATATCTCATCGCAAACCTAAACCTTGTGCAAATCGCGGATTCAAAATCGCCATAATAATATCTGCTAAAATATTAAAACAGATAATGAAAAATGCATAGAGCAACACACACGCCATAATCATAGTGTAATCTCTATCTAGCGCACTAGATATAAAAAATCTACCTAAACCAGGAATTTGAAAAATACTTTCTACAACAAATGAGCCTGTCAATAGACCAGCCGCAGACGGCGCCAAATAAGAGACCAAAGGCAATGACGCGTTTCGCAATGAGTGTTTAAAATATAATGAAAAAGTAGAAACACCTTTTGCTTTTGCTGTGCGTATGTAAGCTTTGTCTAAAACTTCAATCATCTGCGAGCGAACCAATCTTGCTATCCACGCAAAATAAAAAATAGAAAGCGATATCGCAGGTAAAATCATATCAGAAAAATCATTCCACCCAAATACATTGAAACTTTTAAATTTCACTGCAAAAACTAAAATCAATAAAGGCGCTACTACAAAAGATGGTAGGCATATTCCCAATAAACTCACAGCTCCTAAAATTTTATCCGGCAACCTATTTTGAAAAATCGCGCAAAGTATGCCAACGACCAAACCAAACACCAAAGCTATTCCAAGAGCCATTGCTCCCAACTTCAAGCTGACAGGCGCTTTTTGCATAATGATTTCGCCAACCGTCCAACCCTGATATTTGTACGAAGGACCAAAGTCGCCTTTGCAAATATTTCCGATGTAAGTGACATACTGTTCAGGTAAACTTTTATCGAATCCATAATAAGAATTCAGTGCTTGCAAAGTTTCGGAAGACAAAGATTTCTCGCCATCAAAAGGTCCTCCTGGTACAAGGCGCACCATAAAAAAGCAAAGCGTTGCAATTACAAAAAGCAAAGGTAATGCCACAAGAATTCTATGTAAGATAAATCTAATCATACTTCAATTCGATGTTTTTATAATTGTGATAATCGAGTAAATTTGAATTCCAATTTTTCACATACTCGCTTTGCAAAAAAATTCTTTTATAAAAATAAATAGGAATAAATGCGCAATCTTCATACAAGATTTTTTCAGCTTTTTCAAAGTCTCTATTGGCTACACATTCATCAAATTCTTTTGATGAATACTTACCTGCGTTCAACGCGCTGTCAGATAAAAATATAGATAAAAAAGATTCAGGCGAATAATAATCCGCAATCCAGCTTGCACGTATAAGTTCAAAACCTCCGTTTCGTCGCTCTTCCAAATAGGCAGGCCAAGAAAGATTGTGTAAAGAAATTTCTATTCCCAAATTTTTTCTCAACATCTCCTGCACAGATTCTGCTATAGGTTTGTGTTGTTCAGAAGTATTATACATCAATTGAATAAGCGGAAAACCTTTGCCATCTGGATAACCTGCTTGAGCCAATAATTCGCGAGCAAGAGAAATATTTTCTGCATTTTTTCTTTCGATAATATTGCTATCAGGAATCAAACTATAAGCAGGAACTTGATTACCCTTGAGCGAGCTTTGGATGATTTCACTGCGTTTAATTGCCAAACTAAATGCGCGACGCACCAACGGATTATCAAAAGGTTTTTTATTTACGTTAAACAAATAATAATATGTGCCATACAGATTTTCGCTACGCAACTTTCCGCTAGGCGAGACTTCTTCTTTAGACAATCTTGCAGGAGAAATATTTTCTGTAATATGTAATTGCCCTGCAAAAAAAGCTCTATCTTCAGTATTCAAATTTGATATAGGGAAAAATATTATTCCATTTAATTTTACATTTCCTGCATCCCAATATTTAGAATTTTTTTCCAAAACTATTTTTTCGTTTATGCTCCACTCCTTCAAAAGAAAAGCCCCGTTAGTTACGATATTTTCTGGCTTTGTCCAACGTGCACTACGTGCGAGTTTCTCATCTAATCTTTCCAAAAGTTTTTCATTTATCGGAAAATATGCGCTATGATAAAGAAGAGACAAAAAGTCATTATTCTTTTTTTCTAGAGTAACTTTTAAAATTTTATCGCTTACAACTTCAATGCCAAGTTCGTTTGAATTTTTGATTACTCCAAGATTATAGTTTCTTGCATTTTTTATTGGATACAACATTTGCGCGTACTGCGCACCAAGTGTAGGATTAAGAATACGTTTCCATGCAAATGCAAAATCGCTCGCTCTAACAGGCTCGCCGTTAGACCAAAGAGCGTCGCGCAATTTGAAAGTATATACTAAAGAATCTTCTGACACTTCCCAACTTTCGGCAATGGCAGGAATGATTTCTAAAGTTTTCTCATCCGCACTAACCAATCCTTCAAATAGTGCAGTTAAAATTTTGTATTCGCTCAATCCCGTTGTCAGACTGCAATCCAGAGTTGCAGGGTCTGCGCTATTGCCGATTAAAAGAATTCCTTTTTGAGCATATTTTAGCGTGTCTGGAATTTTTTCAGAGCAAGACAACAATACTAAAGATAACAAAATTAAAGAGAATCTTAGCATAAAATTAAAACACAGGAACTGCATCTATCAAAGAGCGGGTATATGGATGCTTAGGATTTGCAATCACTTTTTCAGAAAGACCTTCTTCAACAATTTTGCCTTTAGTCATTACAAGAATTCTATCGCTGATATGTTCAACAACGGCTAAATCGTGCGCGATAAAAAGCATAGATAAATTCAAACTCTCTTTCAAATCTTCCAAAAGATTTATAATCGAAGCTTGAACAGAAACATCTAATGCACTCACAGGCTCATCACAAATCAAAAATTTTGGTTCGACTGCCAAGGCTCTTGCAATGCCGATTCGCTGACGTTGACCACCGCTAAATTCGTGCGGATATCTATTTGCAAAATCGCTTTCCAAACCAACTAGCTCTAGCAAATTTGCAATGCGTTTTGACTTCTCTACAGACGTCATTTTAAAATGAATATCAATAGGTTCAGAAATTATTTTGCCAACTTTCATACGCGGATCTAGCGAAGCAAATGGATCTTGAAAAACCATTTGTATCTGTTTGCGATAAGGCATAAATTCGCGTCTGCTAAGACCATTGATTTTTTTACTTTCAAAAAATATCTCGCCAGAACTAATAGGTGCTAAACCAATCACGGCTCTACCAGATGTTGTTTTGCCAGAACCGCTCTCGCCAACTAAACCTACAACTTCACCTTCTGCGACATCAAAGCTGATATCGTCAACTGCATTCAATATTTTTTTAGATGCAGAAAAAAGTCCTCCACCTGTTGCGTAGGAGACTACCAAATTTTTTACGCTCAATAATTTTTTGCTCATTAGAGTTTAGAATAATCTATAGATTGTAGTTTTTCGTTCTTCTTACCAAGACGCGGAATACAAGCAATCAAAGCTTTTGTGTATGGGTGTTGTGGATTATAAAGAACATCTGCAACATTGCCCTCTTCAACAATTTTTCCGCGAAACATAACAATTACTTTTTTGCACAATTCAGAAATGATTCCAAAATTATGAGTAATCAAAACCAATCCAGTATTATGTTTTGAGCGAACATCTTTTAGCAAATCTATGATTTGTTTTTGCACGCTAACATCAAGAGCCGTTGTAGGTTCGTCGGCAATCAAAAGCTTTGGTTTGCAAGAGAGCGCCATTGCTATCATTGCGCGTTGCTGCATTCCGCCAGAGAGTTCGTATGGATAAGATTTACAACGCAATTCAGGATTTGAAATCCCTACTTCGCGTAAACTTTCTATAACCATTTCTTGAACATTTTCGCTCTCTGGGAAATGGAGCTTTATAGCTTCTGCAATTTGCGAACCTATTGTAAAAACAGGGTTTAAAGAAACAGATGCTTCTTGGAAAATATATGCAATCTCGCGACCACGAATTTTTCTCAATTCGCGATTATTGATTTCTAAAATATTTTTACCGTCGTAAACAACCTTACCTTTGATTTCGCAAATCGGATCAGGAGGCAAAAGATTAGTAAAGCTCATTGCAGTAACAGTTTTACCTGAACCGCTCTCGCCTACAATCGCGACAGAATCGCCATCTTCAATGGAAAAGCTTATACCTTTAACGGCTTCAGTTTTACGACCCGAAGAATTAAAAGTAATATGCAAATCTTTTACTTCAAGCAGACTCATTTAGTTAAATACTTTTTCATTGTTATAATGTTTAGACCATTCTTGCTTGAATAAGTGAATTCGTCCATATTTTTCTTACAAAAGAAAATCCCTAATCCACCTATTTCGCGCGACTCTATTGACGCTGAAATATCAGGATTTTCAACATTACTAGTTGGATCAAACAAAGTCGCATTGTCTTCAAGAATCGCGCAGACTTTATTATCTTCAACAAACATTTTTAAAGTAATTTCTGCATCTTTAATATCTTTGCACCCATACTCAACGGTATTAGTTACAAGCTCATCAATGCTCAATGTAAATGCAAACTGAATAGTAGAATCTAAATTATTTTCAGCACAAAAATTCTCAACATCAGAACTCATTAGTTCTATGTTTTCTAACTTTGCTGGATACTTTTTCTTCATCTTCATTTTATTTCAAAATAATTTCGCAAAGAGTAAAGTCGTCTTCAAAGCAATCGCAGCCTTGAATCTTTTGAGTGAAGCTTAGCATCTCTGAAATCTTACTTTCGATTTGTGGAGCCTTTTCTAATTCATCGGCAAAATCTTCTAAAGTCATCATCTCTTTATCTGATGCTTTAACGACCTCGTAAACTCCATCTGAAAAAACATATAATCGCGAATTCGGTTGAACTTTTATAGATGCGCTTTTATACTCGCAATCCGGCATAGCTCCAATGACTAATCCTTTTGTAGATAAAAATTCTTTCTGATTCTCGCAAAGCAAAACAGCCGGAGGATGCCCACCCGAAGCGTAATGCAACTCACGATTTTTGATATTATAGACTCCATACCAAATCGTAAAAAACATTCCGTTTTGCTTATCCATATCAAACGCAACAGATAGCTTCGCTAAAACTTGTGAAGGATTTTTAAAATCTGCATCAGGCAAACTTTCCGAACGCAAAACGTTCATTGCAGACACGCTCAACAAGGCTGCGCCTACACCGTGACCACAAACATCTAAAAGATAAATCGCAAAATTATCATCATCTAAATAATGATATCCAAAGCAGTCGCCACCGAGACTTGTAGAACTTTTAAATATCCAATCTGTACGAAAATTTTTATCATTTATTTTTTGCGGGAACAAACTAGACACATAAGTTTCGGCTTCGTTCAACTCTTTTCTCAGCGCGTTTTGGCTATCGTTCAGAAGACGCATTGCTCTATTGAGCTCGCGAAAATTCATATACGCTTTTGAGTGATATCTAATTCTTGCCAAGACTTCCAAAGCGTCTGGAAGTTTGACCATATAATCGTTTGCGCCATTTTCAAATGCTTTATATTTCACCGTAGAGTCTTCGGTCGATGACAAAACTATCATTGGCACATCTTTAGTTGCAGGCTCTTCTCTGAACTTTTTTACCAACTCAAGTCCATCCATTTCTGGCATAACTAAATCTTGCAAAATAACAGTAGGCTTGATTTCTCTAGCCATATCCAACGCCTCAAGAGGATTCTTGCAAAAGTATAATTTCCAAGATTCTTCAACGCTTATCATTCGGCGCAAAACCTCACCAAAAATGGCTTGGTCATCGACCATCAAAATAACAAGTTCGTCTGAAAGCGAATCTTGATGGATTTTCTTTTCCATTATAATTTGATTCCAAGAAATGCTTTTACTCTATCTGCAAAAGATGCTTTTTCAGATTCTGTATGCTTTGGAGTTTCAGAATCTTCCCACCACTGAGGGATTTCAGTATCAAGAGATGCAGCGTGTCTTATTACATACACAACTTTTTTAATCAAATCTTGCATATCATCTGGAAAATCATTTCTAAACATCAAATCGATAAAGTGAACATAGTGATCACCCTGACGCATCGTTCCTGTGACGCTTGTGATTGCATAAACTTCTGGAATGTGCTCGTGAAATTTTTCTTTTGTAAGCGAAGATGCTATAATAATTGCAAGATTATGTTTAGCTTCGCTTGGAGTATCGAAAATAAAAGTCAAAGATAAATATTTTAAAGCTTCATCTACAGGAATAGCAACTTTGCAAAGTCCGTCGATAAGACTTGCTCCGTTGTCTTGCAATTTACAGAAATCGAAAAAGGCTAAAAATTTTTCTCCCTGCAAGACTTCTAAAAGTTTTCTGTCGTTAAATGATGATTGCATAATCGTGCTTATAAGTGTTAAATCGTTGCTAAAATATAAATCGAGATTCAGCCCTTTTACAAGTTTTTAATTTATGGAACATTTGGAATACGCCTTAAATATTCTAGCATTAATTGCCATTGCAATAACTTTTCTAATGGCATTTGTAGGATGCATAATCCCTGTGATTCCTGGTCCTTTGATGGCTTTCATTGCAGTTGCAATTTACAATATTTGTTACCCAAGCCAATTCAATGGTTGGACTTTTTTAATCACATCAGCTGCACTGACAGCCCTAGCTCAAGTAGCAGATTTTCTATTCACCTACTTTGGCGCAAAAAAATTCGGAGCCTCATGGCGCGGAATCTTAGGTTCGATGATCGGCGTGTTTGTAGGGTTATTTATTCCTCCACAAATAATCTGGATATTCCTATGTCCTGCTCTTTTTGCAATGATTTTTGAATTGTTTGGAAACAAAACTGTAGTGCAATCTGCCAAAGCAGGATTCGGTGCTTTTTTAGGTAGCGTTGCTTCAACAGGACTAAAGCTCGGAGTTGTTTTATGGATGGCAATCTATTTTTTAATAGAAATTTGCCGTCAATAAAATCAGTTTTTTAACTACCAAGTTTTTATAAAATCTAACGCGCGTTGATAGTCTTCGTAAGTATCGATATCGCAAGCGCGAATCTGCACACCTTTGATAGGCAGGTGCTCTTCCAATTGATTAAACACATTATTGGATGAATATTTAACCTTGCTTTTCAATATGCAAGCAGGACCAGTCCATTCATAGTCGCCCATCTCGCGTGAAAAAGACAACACATCTCCATTTTCTGCCGTACGAACAAAAACTGCTTCATCAGACATTTTAGGTGCATAAGCAATAAATTCGCCATCCATTGCCAAAAGTTTTTTGATATCTTCAGGATGAACCAATAAATCACCATCGTAAGCGATCACATACTCATTAGCATCGCACGCGCCAAGATAAAAACTCGCCGCAGTTTTAGTATCGAAGTAATTATGATTGTAAATAAAGATAACGTCTTTTCTGTACTCTAAGACTTCTTTAATAACATCGCTAGCTTGAAAGCCAACAACAATACGAATATCTTCAACATCTTTGAAAGCTTCCAGCTGAATAGATATCAAAGATTTCCCATTAATCTCGATAAGGGCCTTTGTTTTAGCAAGACCAAGACGAGAACCGACTCCTGCACAACTTATAATAACTGACTTAGCTGACGACATAATGCATCCTCATTAAAAACCAAATAATCTGTAATAGCCAAAACGCTCTTTGCAGGTAGATGAGTCAAACCTGACGCGATAGCAACATCTGCTACGCGCATCGCATCGACATCGTTATTGCCATCGCCTATAAAGACAACTCTAAAACCTTCGCTTTTATACCTTTCGACTATACTTTCTTTCTTCAAAATATATGTGAGCTTTTTAACACGATTATTTTCAATCAAACCGCTCGAGCAATAATACTCACAACCCACTCTTGCAGCCAATTTATGAATCCAACAATCTAAATTACCTGTTGCAATCACACATTGATCTTTATGCTCCTGAATAAATTTAAGAACCTTCTTATACATAGGAACATTTTCAAGAAGATCTGCAACCTCAGTTACAGGGATTTTACCTAAGATAAAAACGCGACGGACAAAAGATTCGATAAAAGGAATGTTTCCTTGAATAGTCTCTTTAGTAAGGGAATCTATTTCTTCCTGAACATTGAAATGCTTTGAAATTATCGGCAAAGTTTCTTTTGAAGTTACAGTGCCATCTAAATCGAAAATGAATTTTGTCATCGTGTATTTTCGTCGTTATAAATCTTAGTAATAAGCTATGTTGCTAATTTTGTAAGAATACAAAATTATTGATTAATCCAAAACGTATATATCTATTGCGAGACATCATCAAGATATTTTTTTGCACAAATTAAGTCTGTCATTCCAGCAGCTGTTTGCATTGCATTTTTTGAGATAGATGAAATTTCGGACTCAGACAATTCTCTTATTTGAGAAATTTTTCTAGATAATTCTTCTACATTTCCTGCTTCGCAAAGAAATCCGTTATAACCATCTTTAATAACCCCATCAAAACCCTCTTTCTTTGAAGCAATAACAATGCAACCAAGCGCCATAGCCTCAAGGTAGACCAATCCATATACTTCATTTTTGCTAATCATTATGAGACAATCGCTCTCTTGCATATGCTTTTTTATCTCGTCACGATTGATACGCCCTAGCAGATGAACATTATTTTTTACATTAAAAGTTTCAGCCTTTTGTAAAATATATTTTTTCATAGCTCCATCGCCAATGTAGCTAATCGAAAAATCTTTTTCAGGAATAGATTTCGCGATTGATTCAACTAAAATTTCAGGAAACTTGCGCTTGAAAAAAGTTCCGACAAACAAAAATTTTGAAATCTTTTTTGAAAATTTATGCTCTGAAACAGATTCCAAAAAGCTTTCAGGAATTCCAGAATAACAAATATATGTTTTAGATTCTGGCAATTTACTTTGTTCTAAAAAATTTCTTTTCAAAACTTCGTTTCTAAAACCTATTTTATCTACAAAAGAAATTAAGCTCTGCCAATTTTCTGGATACAGTCTTAGAATGCTAGAGAATCCATCGTGCAAAGTGAGTGCGTTTTTGATATTTGGAAAAACTTTTTTTAGCTCGCAAAGTAACTCCAATTGCGGATTTAACCAATGCCCTATTATAACATCTGGAACAAAATTATCCTGTTCACAAAAAGATTTTATTTTCTCTGCCTGCTTCTTGATTTCTGATTTCGAAAATTTTCCGTGTGGAATTCTTTTCTTTATAGAAGCACGCAAAACATCAACACCATCTAAAGTGTAACGCTTGTCAGAAAGCTTGTCGGACAATGTAAATCCGAACACTGACGACAAAAATTTCAACCCCAACAGCCTCGCAAAAAAATAATAAATCTTCGGAAAAGCTACAATTGAATTACAAACTTTCACCTCGCAAGACATCTCCACCCATTCTTTTGCAAAGTAATGTACAACGGGAGTAAAGCTTTTCGGAACATCATCTGCGGGATATACCGAGCTTAATATCAAAACTTTTTTCACTGTTATATAACTGTCATTCTATTCAGATGCGTTTTTTCAAATCGTGCCACAATAATCATAACAATCATTGCTAAAACCGCAATATCTGATAAATTGAAAAATAGACCTGAAAACAACATAGCATTGACCATTTTAGGGAATAATACTGCCGCAACCCAATAGTTATAAATATATTTTCTAAAACGCATAATCAGTGTCGATGCCCACATCAGATACAAAGATACAAATAGCATTAACGAACCTACTATTGCACCAAAAAATGCGAATCCATCAATGACAGAAGAGTGATGCGCCACGGTACTAGGCAACATACCACGAGCTAAGTCAATTGTTCTTTCGCCAAATAGTGGACTATTCAGCATTTTTTCCATACCGACTCGGAATAATTCTATTCGCCCAGAAGAATCGCCTGATTCAAATGTATCTCTCAATCGATTTCCCAAGATAGGAGCAAACTTTGCAATAAATTCAACCAATGGCATTCTAAAGACATACAAAAGAATTGAGAAAAGCCCTATTAAAATCATATTAAGGAGGAAGTTTCTATACAAAGTACCTATCCAAAAGATCATACCGGACATCAAAACCAAAAATATAGATCTTGTTCCTGACCTAAATATAGCATAGATACCCAAGCCAATTGCCAAAATAGATACTAACTTCCAAAACAAAGCTCTGTTACGAGAGAAAATCACGCATATGGACATCATAACAGCCGCCATACCCATACTAGCAGAAGATATAGCATACAGAGCGGGACTCACTCCAACACGACTATTTGAAC
>JGI994J12354_10002935_pt1 | contig 16249 bp, 12 predicted proteins | sample IntmicLarv3ML3BL_FD_12354 | JGI IMG/M metagenome (IMG submission 12354) | reverse complement strand
TTTTCTTGTTTACAAAATTGTCAAAATATGGTATAATATTAAGACCTAAATAAATTAAAGGGGTAATAATAAATTGTCATTTTTAGCTTCATTTTTCGACCATACAAAAAAGGACGTTGAGAAGTCAAAACGTGTGGTTGCGGTTATAAACAATTATAGAAGTAAGATGGAGGCGCTGTCAGATGCAGAGCTTTCCGCAAAAACTGTTGAGTATAAAGAGCGCTTGAAAAACGGTGAAACTGTTGATACACTTCTCCCTGAGGCCTTTGCCACATTAAGAGAGGCAGCGTGGCGCGTTTTGGGACGCAGGCAGTATCGCTATTGGATAAAACGTGATGGCGTTATTGGTGAGGGAAGTAGCTCGCTAGATGAATTAATCGTTACCGAAAGCGAATTAGAGAAGACTGACCAAGATTTAAAATCACGAAACGTCACTTACACGCGCGAAAAATATATGGAACCCTTTGATGTACAGATGATAGGTGGTATTACGCTTCACAAAGGGATGATCGCCGAGATGCGCACGGGTGAGGGTAAAACCTTGGTTGCGGCAGCGCCGATTTACCTCAATGCTTTGACCGGTAAGGGCGTACATTTAGTAACTGTTAATGACTTCCTAGCACGTTATCAGGGCGCGCTCATGGGCGAGCTTTATGCCTTTTTAGGGCTGACTACCGCTATCACTCAAGCCGGGCGGGGTGACGGGAAGTTGCCGGCATTTATCTATTCTCCGGGCTATAGTGAACCTGATGGATACCAGAACTTAAAGCCGATAACACGCCATGAAGCGTACAGATCAGACATCTTATACACCACAAATAATGAGATAGGATTTGATTACCTTCGTGATAATATGGCTATGGATAAAGAGCAGTTAGCGCAACGTGAGCTAAACTACGCGATAGTTGACGAGGTTGACTCTATCTTGGTTGATGAGGCGAGAACTCCGCTTATTATCTCCGGGCCGGGCGCAAAGCCGACCGAGCTATACGCTACGGTGAACAGAATTATCCCACCCTTAAAAGTTGAAATAGACTTTTTAATAGATGAGAAGAGCAAAAACGCGACACTTACAGAAGATGGTATAGCTAAAGTAGAAAGCGCGCTTGGTGTTGAAAATATATCCGACCCCGATAATCTTCAGCTTTTCCAACACGTATCTGCAGCGCTTCGCGCTCACGCCTGCTACAAAAAGGATGTTGACTATATCTTAAAAGACGAAGAAGTCATCATTATTGATGAAAATACCGGTCGCCCAATGTATGGTCGACGATACTCTGAAGGATTACACCAGGCGATTGAGGCAAAAGAGGGGGTAAAGATTGAGCGTGAAAGCCAGACGTTAGCGACCATTACCTTCCAAAACTTCTTCCGTTTGTACACAAAACTTTCCGGTATGACCGGTACAGCGAAAACCGAAGAGCAGGAGTTTATCAAGATTTACGGACTCCCCGTGGCAGTTATCCCAACACACAGAGAGATTGCGCGCAAAGACGAGCCGGATGTTGTTTATAAAACAGATGAGGCAAAATACCGTGGAATTATCGGCGATATTTTGAGAATTGAGAGTAAAAAACAGCCGGTATTGGTTGGTACACGCTCTATTGAGGTCTCGGAAAAAGTCTCTGATAGGTTAAAAGCGCAGCATTTGCAGACATTTGCGCTTGCCTCTATTTTGTACCGCTACATCCGTAACTTAACGGAATTTTCCGAAAAGCAAGCGCAAGAGTTTTGCGCAATTTTAAAGCTTAGATTTAGCGATGCTCAAGCAGAACAACAACACCTTGAAGCTGCGCTTAAACGTATGGAACTGCTTGTGAGCCAAAAAGCTGTCCGTTTGGTGCAGCCCGAAGAAATTCGACAGATGGAAACAAGATTAAATCGTGCCATTCAGCTTGGAAATGAGATTAATTCCATTTATCAAGAGCTTCAGGCAAAACGCTCTTTGAGCGCAAGCGATGCCGGACGTATGTCAGAGATTATCTGTTTGCAAAAACTGGAGAATATCAGATATGACCGCTTGGCAAAACTTATGGAAGTTTGCGGGCTGCCAATGAAGGCTACTGACCCGGAAAATGTTGATAAACTGGCTAAAATAATCAATCTCGACGCTGATACCGAGAATCTCGCTAACCTCTTAGCGCAAGGTGTGCCGCATAAAGTTTTGAACGCTAAATATCATGAAGACGAAGCAAAGATCATTGCTCGTGCCGGTAGTTTGGGCGCGGTGACCATTGCCACAAATATGGCAGGGCGCGGTGTTGACATTATGCTCGGCGGAAACCCCGAAGACCTTGTTGGGGATGTGATAAAAGAGCTTGGGCTTGAAGTCGAAGATGAGGACATCTCAGATGAAGATTACTTAAGAGCGTTAAACATTGCCCGCGAACGTGCAGCAAAGCAGCGTGAGCAAGTGGTAGCGTTAGGTGGTCTTGCTATTATCGGTACAGAGCGACATGAGAGCAGACGTATTGACAATCAGTTGCGCGGACGTTCGGGACGTCAAGGCGACCCGGGGTCTTCAAAATTTTACGTCTCCATGCAAGACGAACTTATGCGACTCTTTGGACCTGACAGATTTAATATGTTTAATCGCGCATGGGAGGAGGCGGAGCCGATTGAGGCGAAAATGATAACCAGACTCATCGAAAACGCTCAACGAAAAGTGGAATCCCACAACTTTGAAATGCGCCAACACGTGTTAAAATATGACGACGTTATGAACCAACAGCGTGACTCTATTTACCGCCAACGCCGACGTGTTTTGGACGGTGAGGATATCTCGGACAGCGTACGTGATGCGGTAGAGAAGGGCATTATGCTGAGGGTTAATAACCATTCAGCCGACATAGGTGGTAGCGACTTACAGATTGAGTCTTTAGCGCAGAGCTTGCTTGAGATTTGCCCGCAAATGCCTATATATTTCGCACCGGAAAATGAACGAAGCGGAGCATCAAGCCCATTACTTGAAGCGCAGTACAGAAACAGGATATTCAACTATTATGTCAGCACGCTTAAAGAGACGAAATCTTTCTCTGCTTTAGTGGAACTCATCAACGATAAAATTACGACCGCTTATAATGAGCGCGAAGAAGAGATAGGCATTGACGGTATGCGCTTAATTGAGCGCCTTGTCACCTTGAGGGTTATTGACCAAAACTGGATGGCGCACCTTGACGCTATGGACTTTTTGCGTGAAGGCATCGGTTTGCGCGGATACGCTCAGCAGGATCCACTTGTTGCTTACACGAACGAGTCATACAAGATGTGGATAGAGCTTATGGACACTATCCAAGAAGAAATAGCGACAAATATTTTTAGGGTTCGTCTCGTTACCGAGACCCAAGCTCATGAGCGAAACGCGAAAAATAGGCCGATGGCGACTAATCAAGGCGGCGATGGACCTGCAAAGGGTGACAGAGTGGCGCACTCAAACATTGGACGTAATGATATTTGCCCATGCGGAAGCGGTAAAAAATATAAGCAATGTTGCGGGAAATAGTGTGTTATGAGTAAGATTTTAGTAACAGGTGTAGCGGGATTTATAGGTTATTTCACAGCTAAAAAGTTACTCGACGATGGTTACACGGTAGTAGGGCTAGACAACCTAAACAGTTACTACTCGCCAAAGTTAAAGACTGATCGTGTGGCAAACATAGCAAATCACCCTAATTTTACCTTTATTGAGATGGATATCGAAAACAAGGGCGCTATTGACGAGCTTTTTTCAAAAAACAGTTTTAAGCGTGTCATCCACCTTGCAGCACAGGCAGGAGTGAGATATTCACTAGAGAACCCTTACGCGTATATTAACAGCAATGTTTTAGGCTTTACAAATATCCTGGAGGCGTGTAGAACAGCAAAAACAGAACATCTCGTTTACGCGTCAAGCAGTTCTGTTTACGGCGGAAATACCAAGCAGCCGTTTTCCACACAGGACAATGTTGACCACCCGGTGAGCTTGTATGCAGCGACAAAGAAGGCAAACGAGCTTATGGCACACACCTACAGCCATCTGTACGGCATCCCGACTACCGGACTTCGTTTTTTCACTGTTTACGGTGAGTGGGGCAGGCCGGATATGGCACCGTTCATCTTTGCTGATAAGATTCTAAAAAATGAGCCGATAGATGTCTTTAATCACGGCAATATGGAACGAGATTTTACCTATGTTGCTGATATTTGCGAAGGCGTTTGCCGTATAGCGGATATCGTCCCGACGAAAATCAGCGAAAATGAAACAGAAAATCCGGCAAATTCTAAGATTGCTCCGTACAAAGTGTATAACATAGGTAACAGTTCTCCTGTAAAACTTTTGGACTTTATTGAAGTTATGGAAAATGCGCTTGGCAAAAAGGCGATTAAAAACCTCCTGCCAATGCAGAAAGGGGATGTCGTAAAGACATTTGCCGATGTTGAAGATTTAGAAACTGCCATTAGGTTCAAACCACAAACTACATTAGAGTGCGGCATTGAACGTTTTTCAAAATGGTTTAAGGAGTATTATTACGGATGAAAGTATTAGTAACAGGTGGCGCGGGATACATCGGCTCTGCTATATGTTCAATGTTAATCGACAACGGCCATACGCCGATAATTTTGGATAATTTAAGCGTTGGCAGACGTGAGTTTGTTGATGGACGCATTTTTTACGAAGGGGATATCGCTGACAGCGCAGTTATAAAAAAGATTAAGACCAAACACCCGGAGATAGAGAGTTGTGTGCACTGCGCGGCACTCATCATAGTTCCGGAATCTGTCACATCACCATACGAATACTACACCGAAAATGTCGCGAAAAGTGTGAAATTATTTAAAAGTTTAAACGAGAACGGTATTAGCAAGGTACTTTTCAGCTCTTCTGCGTCAATATATGACGACGTCGATAACTTTGTTGTTGACGAAAACTCACAACTAAACCCGCGAAGTCCGTACGCGCGCACTAAATATATGATGGAGATGGTTTTAAAAGATTTTTGCATGGCGTACAATATGCAAGGTATCTCTTTAAGATACTTTAACCCTATCGGCAATGACCCCAAACTGCGTAGCGGTCTGTACCAAAAAGAGTCTACACACGTTTTAGGAAAACTCCTCCACACAGTAGAAAATGAAGGCGCGAGCTTTACCGTAACCGGAACTGATTGGTCGACTAGGGATGGCAGCGGCATACGCGACTATATACATCTGTGGGATTTAGCTTCAGCACATATGGCTGCTCTTTTGAGTTTTGACTCTATTTTTAATAGCGAAGCAGGTTATGAAGCCATAAATATTGGACGTGGCGATGGTGTTACCGTTATTGAGCTTTTACGCGCTTTTGAAAATGTTTACGGCAAGAAGCTCAATGTCGAGTACGCAGGACCTCGCCAGGGTGATGTTGCCGGATGCTATACTGATGCCGAAAAAGCAAAAAAAATGTTAAATTGGCAAGCGCAATACACCATTGAAGATGCTATAGATAGCGCATTAAAGTGGATTAATTACAGAAAAAATATAATAAAATACTAAAAATATATAAAAAATGTGAAAAATCTATTGAAATTCTTGTGAAAATAGTGTACAATAAAGGCATCAAAACCTAAAACAAGGAGACAAACCCATGAGAAAAGGATTTACCTTAATCGAACTTTTAGTAGTTATTGCTATTATTGCAATTTTAGCTGCTATTTTGTTCCCTGTTTTCTCTAAAGCCAGAGAAAAAGCTCGTCAGACAACATGTACGAGCAATCAAAAACAGCTTGCTACCGCTACTATGATGTATGTTCAGGAAAATGACGAGACCCTTCCTGTCGTAGATGACAGCGTATTTTCTGCCATCGACGTAAAAGGAAAAATCTTAAATTGTCCGAACACTACCGGTCAAGGATATGTATTTAATGCTGTTTTAAGCGATTTGGGTCTAGGACAGCTTCCACAGCCTGAACAGGTTTGGCTTACAGCAGACGCTAAAAAAGGCGCAACAGGTCCTATCGGTTACACCAATGCTGATATTGATTCCCGTCATGCCGGTGGCGCTATCGCTTCTTTTGCTGACGGTCACGTTATCTTTTCTAAAAAAGTTGCTGAAGACATTGTAGGAACAGTGAATTATGTAACATCTGGCTTTTGGACTCAACTTGACGAAGGAATATGGAATGATGCCACTAAGGTTATTACTCCAACAGCCACTTCACGTGCAGCATCTCTAAACGGTACCTCTGATGCGATAAAAATCACAACATCCGGTACTACAACAGCTCCAGATGCTACTGATAAGCTTTTACCAAACCGTCAATTCGGTCTGATTATAAAAGATTTTGAAATTCCAACACTCGGTGCCGGTGATTCTGTAACAGTAAAAGCTGACCTTTATGTGTGGAGAGATACGATAGTAAATGGTGACTTAATAAAAGTAGGTACATCATATACTGAAACATTTACAGGTGCCATTACAACTGCTAAAAATATATATGTTCGTCCGCTTTGGGGTGCTCCATCATGGGATGAATTAAAAGAATTAGGATACTACATCTCAGCTCAGCGTAATGTGATGTTAATGCCTTTAGTTACTATTACTATCGCCGGTACTTCAACTACTACTACTGTTAAAGTTCCAAGTGTTGACATAGTTACTTACGGAAAATAATATTTACTTAATAAAGTAAATAAATATAAAAGACTGCGTGTAAAATGTTTGCACGCAGTCTTTTTTGTATTGACAATATAAGCAAAGAGAGATATAATAATAAGGAATATTTTTTATAAAGGAATGTACTAATGACACAAAGCAATGTTCGAATATTGACGGGTCCAAAGCCGTATCAAGTATTACAAAGGGATGAGAGTAATACCGCAACATTTACCATAAGCGGTACTACAGAAACCTCTTCTGCTTATATCTATACCGACGATGGTGCACAACGCAAAAAACTCCTTGTGCGTGCGGCATATGAGGGCGACAACTCATCTGTTGAAACAGCGGAGTGGAAACTCGTTGACTTAAATGACAATGGCGAATGGCAGACTGAAATTACTTTACCGGTTGGCGGACCGTACCGCATAGATACGAAGATGGTTTTACATGAATATGAGCAGACCGGCTCATCAGGCGACCATATATTGCATCTTTATGTCGGCGACCTTTGGGTTATCGCCGGGCAAAGCAATGCCACAGGGTACGGAAAAGGTATCGCGGAAGATGCTCCACAGCTGGGTGTTTCATGTTATTACGCTGATGGCGTGTGGAAGGTGGCGGCACATCCGTTAAATGATGCTACAAACGCTATTTATACAGCACACATAGACGAACTCTTTGTTGAATATTCACCATGGCTAAAGTTCGCTAAAGACGTTTATAAAAAGACCGCTGTTCCTATTGGCTTAATTCCTACCGCGCTCGGCGGATCACCACTTTGTGCTTGGGAACCTGTAAACGGCAAAGATGCTTATCTTTACAATAATATGATTGACTTTATAAATGGTGCAGGCGAAAAAATAGCCGGCATGTTATGGTATCAAGGGTGCAGCGACACCGGCAATGAGGAGTCTTTGACCTACAAAGAGCGCTTTATTAAGGCAATAGAAGATATGCGAGCAAAACTCGGTAACTTTGCGCTTATTACCGTGCAGCTAAATATTTTGATTGAAAAACAAGAAGATTTTATAGATGAAAATTGGCTCAAAGTACGTGAAGCTCAACGTTTAGCGGCAAATATATTGCCAAACTCAGCAATGATTACCACGCGTGATATTGGAGTGTCCGATTGTATTCACAACAGCGCAAACGGTTGTATCGTTATCGGACAACGTGCGGCTCTTGCGGCTTTAGGGCTAAAATATGGGGGCAAAGTTCGGGATTACTACCATATTGAACCGATAAACATAAAATACATAGACAGCAAAAAGGACACCTTTGTTATTGAGTTTAATAATAGTGGCGATAACAGATTGCTGCAAAATAGATCTCTGCTCCGTGACTTCCTTATTTTGGATGACAAAGGAGAAGTGAAGCCGAAAACAACTGAAATTATCGGTATGAGCCAAGTTAAGATATGTTTGGAACGTCCAACTGAAGGTGAAGCAACCGTTAGCGTAGGGTGGGGCGCACAAGGAGTAACTCCTGAGTTGTATGACTCTATGTTAAGACCCATTGCGGCATTTTACAAGTGGAAAATATCTTAGCAATATCACCTATCTGTAGCTGATCTTAGATAAATTGGCGCTAAAGTGAGCGGATCGTCAAAATCTTTTGTTGCGATTCGTTCACTACAAGCGCTGAGTATATGTTCAGGGGTAATCTCGTTCTGAATTACCTGATACTCGCTCAGAAGAGCGTTCAAATCTTCGGGAAGATTTTCTAAAATCCCGATAACAACAATTTTATCATTACTATATTTTGAAAGGACTTTTCGCAAAACCTCTTCATTGCCTGCAGTTTCTGTCAAAACATCATTACCATTAGAGCATAATTTAAAATATAGCTCTTTACGTCTTGCATTTATTATCGGCATAACAATATTATCTGTATCTTTTTGTTTTGCCGCTAATGCCGTGAGTGCGCTAACCCCAATTATCGGGATATTTAACTCAGCAGCGAGCATTTTTGCGGTTATCACGCCAATACGCACGCCCGTAAAAGAGCCGGGACCTAAAGTTACTAGAATAAGTTTTATATCATGAATGCTTTTACCGCTCATAAGCGCGTCAAGGCGGGTAAACATCTCCTTTGCCATATCGTTTCTATATTCATAAGAAATGGAGTTTATAAGCTCATTTTCGTAATCAAAAAGCCCTAATGTAGCGATATCTGTGCTTGTCTCTATTGTTAAAATCATCTTTGTGCCTCGAAAAATCTTTTTAAGTGAGCTTCCCCGCGCTTTCCTTTTGCCTTTAAGGTAATCTCACGCTTTTCAAAATCATTTTCTACATGATTAATAAATACTTCAATGCCATCATCGTAATAGTCACTAGGAAGGCGTTCTCCCCATTCTATAACCGTTAACCCATCACCCTCAATGTAATCGCTCAAACCGAGGTCAAGAGCAGCATCATCGTAAAGACGATAAAGGTCAATGTGATAAAGCGGCATTGTTTTTGTCTCGTACTCATGAATGAGCGCAAAAGAGGGGGAAGAGACAACGTCAATACTATTTAAGCCATCAGCAATACCCTTTGTCATCTCTGTCTTTCCTGCGCCCAAATCGCCGTGAAGCCATAAGACATCACCACGAAGAGCTGTCAGTGCCAATTTTTTGCCTATATCTTTCGTTTCAATATTACTGTTAGTTATCATAATTTGCTATTCTTTTTGCGAGCATACTATTTCGCTCATCTGTGTTAAGCGTGCTGACCGCCACCCTTATTGCTTTGTCTGTGCCGACTATTATCACGCGCTCCTTTCCACGGGTTAAACCGGTGTACAAAAGCTGCCTTTTAAGCATAATATAGTGCTGCGTATGCACAACCAAAACCACAACACGGTATTCACTCCCTTGCGATTTGTGAATAGTGAGCGCGTACGCAAGCTGTAACGCTGACGCGTCTGAAAAGTCATAAACCTTATCAACACCTTGAAAGTTGACGATAAACTCTTTTTCTACGTGGTCGATTTCTGTTATATATCCGATATCTCCATTAAACACGCCCTTATCATAATCATTTTCTGTCTGCATAACACGGTCATTAAGACGGAAAGTGCGCAATCCGTGTTTAAATTCATCTTTAGCGGATTTCGGCGGGTTTATTATTTTCCGTATCTCTTCATTTAGTGCTTGCGCACCAAGAGCTGAACGTTGCATAGGGGTCAATATCTGAATATCCTCATAATCATACCCTAATTGCGGTAATGACTTTGCGACAACTCCTTTCACCTTTTCAAGGGCTGCCATAGGGTCTTCCACGTTTAGGTATAATAAATCGCTCGTCTTCCATGCCGACGTAGGCTCCAATTTCGGGATAATTCCCTTATTTATATTATGCGCCGCAACCACAATATTGCTGCTTTGTGCTTGACGAAAAATCTCTGTTAGTCGTATGGTATTTATCTTTTCGGAGTTTATGAGGTCTGCTAAAAAATTACCTGCGCCAACACTCGGAAGCTGATCAGCGTCACCTATTAAGATAATCTGCACGTACTCCGGCAACGCATCTAATATGCTTGCAGCTAAAAAGTTGTCAACCATGCTTGCCTCATCAATAATAAGAGTATCGCACTCAAGCGGGTTCTTGCAATTACGCTTAAATGTGTTCATAATATCGACTTCGAGCATCCTGTGAATAGTTGTTGCCTCATACCCCGACACTTCACTTAAGCGTTTTGCCGCTCTTCCTGTAGGCGAGCAGAGCAATACCTGCCGCCCTAGATTTAGGTGTGCTGATAAAATAGCTTTTGTTACCGTTGTTTTACCGGTACCCGGGCCACCGGTGAGAATCATTATCGGCGCCATAATGGACACTTTCATGGCCTCAATCTGCTCATCAGCGAGCGTGATGTCATAAGTTTTTGCCAGCGCTTCTATGTATTCAAACTTCTTTTTATCAGGTATTTGAGAGTTTATTTCGCCGGAGTTGACAATCTCATTTATTCGCTTTGCGATAAATTTTTCCTGTTTGTATATGTGATTTAAGTAAATAGCGTAAGTATCGCTGTCTGTTGTGTGGTCTTCGGTTATCACTTTTGAACGTATCATATAGTCCAAAACCGCCTCGATTTCGTCTACAGTTGGGGCAGGAGTGTCATCATTGGTTCGCCCCTGTTGCAAAATAGTATCGCTTAGCGCTATGAGCTCATCTTTCTTCACATATACGTGACCATTTGAGTCTAAAGAGGAGTGCAGGACATAGATTATTCCTGCCTCTATGCGGTCTTTGCTGCTCTTTTCTATCCCGATTTCCGCCGCTATCTTATCTGCGCTATTAAATGCTATGCCACGGATATCTCTTGCCAGTCGGTACGGATTTTTTGAAACTATTTCAACAGCTTGGCTGCCATACCTCTTATATATTTTTCCGGCAAATGTCGTGCTTATGCCTACGCCTTGAAGATAGATCATGATATCACGTATTTCGTGCTGCTCATGCCATCTCTCTATAATTTCGTTTGCTCTCTTTGTACCGATGCCGTGAATCTCTAATAGGCGTTGCGGCTTTTTTTCAATAATCTCTAAAGTATCAACGCCAAAGTGGTCAACGAGCAATTTAGCGGTCTTCTTCCCCACGCCTTTTATGATTCCGCTGCCCAAATATTCCTCAATACCCTTAGTTGTAGCCGGCAATTTTACCTCATAATTGATGATTTTATATTGTTTTCCCCACTGTTTGTCAAATTCCGGGGTAGCGGTAACCGTAACGTAAGTGCCTGCTGCCGGAGAAATCATAATCCCCTTAATGGTAACTTGTTCGCGATCTTTTGTTTGAAGCATTACTATAGAAAAACAGTTTTCTTCGTTATAAAACCTAATATTTTGAATTATGCCTTCTATGACAACTATCTCCTCCCCGTTTTGGGCAGGAGATAGGTCATTTACAAATATATTATCGTTAAAATTATTATTTGTTTTATTCATCTACTCTGTCAACGAGCGTTCCCACAGGAAAATTGTCTTGTATGCCTGTTGCTAGCCATTTCATACTCTCTACAGGTGTCATCCCCCACCAAGTAGGGCAGGTGGTAAGCACTTCAATGAATGAGAATCCGCGCTGCTGTTTTTGTATCTCAAATCCGCGACGAATTGCTTTTTTAGTGTCGTTTATTGATTTTACGTTATGGATTGACTGACGAGTAACAAATGCCGGAGCATCTAAAGTAGCAAGCATCTCTGAAACTTTGATAGGGTATCCTGCAGTAGAAACATCTCTTCCCATAGGACAAGTAGTAGCTTTTTGCCCAACCAAAGTAGTCGGCGCCATCTGTCCACCGGTCATACCGTAAACGCCATTATTTATAAAGATAGTGGTAAAGTTTTCACCGCGAGCCGCAGCATGAACGATTTCCGCCATGCCGATAGATGCCAAGTCGCCGTCGCCTTGATAGGTAAAGACAAAATTGTCCGGGCGTGAGCGTTTTACACCGGTCGCAACTGCCGGAGCTCTTCCGTGCGATGCCTGAAGCATATCGCAGTTGAAATAATCATAGGCAAACACAGCGCAGCCAACAGGGCAGATACCGACAGTGTTATCCAGAATGTCCATCTCAACCAACACTTCGCCTATAAGTCTATGCACTATTCCGTGTGTGCAACCCGGGCAGTAATGCATTCGCAAGCCCGGTATTAACCCGTTTGTTATTTCAAATGTCTTTTCTACTGTGCTCATGTATAATATTATCTCATATTCTGCCGATTTTGTCAATAAAAATCAGCTAAAGTTTACTTTTGAAAGTGTTTTTATTACCAAATTTTTCGCTTTTTCCGCGCAATCACTCTCTGCGTAGCATCTTAGCTCAGGAGCATTGCCGGAACCGCGTAAATGCACGATATCCTCATTTTTTAGAGTGAAGCGCACACCATCGGTAAGGTCTACCGACTTTATCTCATCACACTCAATAAGGTTCTGCTCCGCTGTTGTAAGTGCATTTAAAAATGCGCTGATGAACTCTTTCGGTACTTCTTTTAAACGATCGCTATGCGTAGCGCGCTTTGGAAGCAGACAACTGAGCTCGGACAAACTCAACTTCAACATCTTTGCCGTACCTAAAACCGCAAGATGGCAGATAACCGGGTCACGTGTCGGAAGTGGCGGCAAAATATTCTCAAATAATGTTATCGGTGTGTTTGTGAAAAATCCGCCGTTTGCTTCATAGCCGACAACTGTTGTAACGTTATTACTTACTAATAAATCCATTCCGGCAATAACATACGGTGAACCGATAGGCGTCCTTATAATATCTGTAAACCAATTAGCTTTTTCAAGCGCTGTATTACAGCTTACAGGGGTTGCCACACCTGATGCATTCAAATATTTCGCGGTCAAGATGCCGAGAATGTCACCCCGAAGCCATTCGCCGCTTTCGGTCGCTACAAGTGGTCTGTCACAGTCACCGTCTGCTGACAATATTGCATCGTACTTATATTTCAGCTTACGCGCAAGCTCTATATCTTCTTCACGTATTGCTTCGGTATCAACAGGGATAAATTCCTCGCTACGCGCAATTTCCGTAACTTTGGCACCTAATTTTTGGTAAAGATCTATTAGAATATCTCGTCCTACGGAAGAATGTGAATACACCGCAAGATTAAATCCACGCAAAAAATCTTTGGGGAACACAGTCAAATATCGTTCAAGATATGAGTTTTTCACCTCACTGTTCTCTTTCGGCAGCTCAAAATCCGTTTTAAAATATCCGCCAACATCAAAAAGATCTTCCGGTATTGTGACATCTTGCGCTAAAATACCGCTTTCGTCCTCTTTTGATATTTCGCCGGAGGGCAGAGTGAATTTTATTCCGTTCCTGTCGCTCGGTATGTGGCTGCCGGTAACCATAATTGTGGGTAATTCATGTGAAATACCGTAACTCGCAAGGGCAGGAGAGGGTGCTCTACCGCCATTTATGACCGTAACCCCCATATCTGCGGTAGCTTTCGCAGAGGACTTCATTATGCGCTCTGTGCTTTCCCTAAGGTCGCCGGCAATAACGACTTTATCTCCCGCCTTTGCCCCAATATATTGTAAAAATGCGGCAACATAATGGTAGCAGACGCAGTCAGTCATATCAACAACTAACCCACGCACACCGCTGGTGCCAAAACCGACAGGGGACTCTTTCTGTAATTCCATAATCTTCATAGTACTATAATTTTAATATATTCCAGCTTGTTTTAGTGATCCGATTTTTAGCTAATTTTGACGATTTCTCCGCTCATTTCAGCTTTGCTGATAGCGTTCATCAGTTTGACAGATTTTACTATCTGTTCTGCGGTCAGCTCATTTTCGTCCTTTTCACCACCATTTACGCGGTGCGCAAAATACTCCCAGTCATATAACCCCGACTTCTGATCTATCTTTACTTCTTCAATGCCGTCCTCGCGTGATAGTGTAAGGATAGCGCTATTATACTCTTCTCGGTTTCTCGGACCTGTTTCAAAGTAAATGACCCCCTCAGTGCCGCCGATAGTTAAAGAGTTTTTGTACTTATCAAGTCCGCCAACCACAAATGATCCCTGTAAATTCACTATAGCACCGTCAGCAAATTTTATTGTAACACTCGCGTTATCCGGTGTAGGTTTTTCAGTCTCAATCCTGCTTGTTGCCACCTGAACTTCAACAGGGTCATTAAAGATGGTCAAAATGTTATTTAGCGGGTAAATGCCAAGGCGAAATATTGGCGCTACAGGGCATTTAAGCGGATCATCATACCAACTATTGAGGTCAGCTTTGGTTTTCCCGTAATATACCCAAACATCGCTGTGTGCTATTGTCGGCATACCTATTCTTCCCTCTTTAATCCATTTTGAGATGTGGACCATCTCACCAAAGGGGCGTTGGTTAGGTGAGTTCATATGTATTATCTTCCCAAGCTTTTCAGCTTCGTTTAATACTTCTAAGGCAGCGTCAGCATCAATCTCAAACGGTTTTGTAGTCATTACGTGGCGATCGGCATTGATGATTTTGCTTATCATCTTTGCTCTGCCGTTAGGACCCGTATATACGCCGACAGCATCAATCTCCGAGTCAGCCAAAACTTCATCCAAGTCATAAAAACTTTTTACATTATACTTTTTACCAAGTTCATCAGCTTTCCCCTTATCCAAATCACAAACACCATAGAGCTCTATACCATAATTATCGCCACCTGACAGCTCTTCTGCTATGGTACGTCCAAAATTGAGCCCTAAAATAACAATTTTAATCTTTTTCACAACAATTCCCCTTGCAGTATTTTACATTTAAGTATATAATTATATATACTATAATATTATATACTATTATAAAGAAAATTAAAAGGGGTTTTTCACGGTTTGAAGAAAATAAAAATTGCGATATGTGGGTTAAATGGGCATCAGATTCATGAAGCAGTATTAAATCATGAGTTGGCAGAGATAGTGGGATTTTATGATTGTGACGCATTAACGGATGAAAAATACGCTGAGTTTAAACGGTATGATACCTTTTCCGATGTTTTGGCTGATGATAATGTTGACTTTGTCTCTTTGTGCAGCAGCAAACGGAGCGAACAAGCTGAGATGAGCGTTATGGCTATGGAAGCAGGTAAGGATGTTTATGCCGAAAAGCCGTGCGCCATGAATTTAGAAGATTTGGATAAAATCATAAGCACCGCAAAAAGTACTAACAAAAAATTTAGAGAAATGTCAAACAGCATAGCCGAAGGTCTGCCATTTTTACTTATCAAAGAGACTGTTGAGAGTGGAGCGTTAGGCGACATTGTTCAGATATACGCGCAGAAATCGTATCCTAACCATGAAGGACGCCCACAGGATGAAGATGTGGATGGCGGACAACTCTTGCAAAACGGTACATATACCATAAGGATGGCTGAGCAGGTGGTAGGGTTAAAAGTCGTTGATATTTTAGCATATGAAACTGTTTGCGGAAACCCCGTGCAAGATGGCGGTTTGGTGATGGCAGTATCCTTTGTTGGACGACTTGAAAATGGCGGCATATTTTCCGGCGTTAGCAACTACTTAAACCAAAGGACATTTGGCATTTGGGGAAACGAGACTTTGCGTGTCTTTGGCGTTGATGGATTCTGTGAAATAACAGACGGCGGACAAAGAAGTCGGCTTGTTACAAAAGACAAAGACTATGGCGAAATAGTTTTACAAGGAAAAGAACGCTTATATTTAGACGATTATTTCAGCTTCATTTTAGGCACAGGTTCTATGGCACGCACTATGGAAGACGAGTTGCACGCAACTAAAATGGCAATAATCGCACGAGATAAAGCGATAAGGAGTTAACTTTAAAGATGGAAAAGGGTAAATTATATTTACATACTAAACACGCAATTGCTCCGGTGAATGAGCGCATCTTTGGTGGGTTTTTGGAGCATTTGGGAAGAGCTGTATACGAGGGTGTTTACGACCCCACTAGCGTTCATGCTGATGAAGACGGATTTAGAACAGACGTTATGGAAGCGTTGCGTGGGCTAAAATTTACCGCTATGCGTTACCCGGGTGGCAACTTCGCCTCTGATTATCATTTTGAAAATGGTATAGGGAAAGAGCGACAGACAATTATTGACTACGCTTGGCAGAGCATAGACGATAACAGTTTTGGAACTGATGAGTTTATGAAACTCTGCAAAAAGATG
>JGI994J12354_10002934_pt1 | contig 16263 bp, 19 predicted proteins | sample IntmicLarv3ML3BL_FD_12354 | JGI IMG/M metagenome (IMG submission 12354) | reverse complement strand
CCCCCGCCGATAAATTGCGCGAGTCGAACGGGTAAATCGGCTTGTCAAGCGCCGCAAGTCCCGCGTTTTGATGGCACGCCGAAATTTCACTGCTTAAACTGACGTGGATAATCGCGTCATGTGTCGGCAGGAACTCTGCAAAAAACGTATCGTATTCCGTCGCGTTAATCGCCGCCGTTGAGCAGGCTCCGCCGCCCTCTACGTGCGCGAAAAGGTCGTCCGGCGTGAAGTTTACGCCGTCTAAATAGTCATTCCCATTGCAAATTACATGCATCGGTATTACGCTTATGTCATACCGTTTAAGAAGCTCCGGCGTAAGATCGCACGCGGAGTCCATCGTTATTTTAATCTTCATAGGCTCCTCCACTCTCTTTTATATACCTTAATATTTTACCATTTTCTGATACAAATTGCAAGCAGAACATGCTTGCTTTAGCCATAATTGTGCCGCGGCACCGCCGTCTTTGCATAAAAAAACTCACCGCTTCGTACCCGAAACGGTGAGTTTTTATGTCTTGATTTAGAACTCCTCGATTGCGCCGCCAAAGCCCTCAAGCTTGCCATGGACATCGTCAAGATAGAACACGGTGAAAAGGCCGTCATCTGCCTTGTACATGCCGCCCAGCGACTCGTTCTGGGCAATCGCCTCAACGCGGGAAGCAAGATTGTCATCCTCAACAACCTTCGCCCAAACGCGGAACCAGTTGCCGTCAACCATACCGCAAATCTCAACTTTCGGATTCGCCTTGAACTGCTTGTAGACCTTCTTCTGATTGTTCAGCGTCATATACGTTTTTCCGTTGATCTCGGCAACGGCACCGAACGGACGGACACGCGGCTGGTCGCCCTCAACTGTCGCAACGTAAAATGTGCCTGCGGCGCGAAGCCACTCGGTTGCTTTGTTCATAATAATTACTTCCTTTCAGCTTTTTATAGATTTGAAACAATTATAACATGCCTTTTGACTCTGTGCAAGTAGAATTACAATGAATTTGTCAACAATTCCCTCCGGAGTGTGGAAAACCGTACCGGATTTTTGATATTGCACAGAGTTGAAAATAGAGATTGCGTATTCGATAAATACTGAGTAAATTCGCGATATTCTGTGAAAAATCGAGATAACGCGTATATGCACGGGCGTTTTTGTGTTCAAAGGTCAAGAAACGTCAAAGTTCGCCGTTGTCTTTTTGTGGATATGTGTTAAAATGACATTGGTCAAATAAGGTCAAATTGATAAACGAGGTGCTGTTTTATGGCTGTTTCCGATATAATCGCGAGCTTTTTAGCGGAGCTCTTATCCGAATCCGACGGTATGGCGGAGGTCTCGCGCGCGGAGCTTGCGAACCGCTTTAACTGCGTGCCGAGTCAGATAAACTATGTAATTGCAACGCGTTTCTCGCCGGAGCACGGCTATATCGTCGAGTCGCGGCGAGGCGGCGGCGGCTTTATCCGCATAACGCGCGTGACACCCGACCCGCAGCGGCTTGTGATGCACACCGTGAACGCTATCGGCGGCGCTGTCTCTATGCGCTCTGCTGAGGCGCTTGTCGGAAATCTGCTGCAAAACAACGTAATCAACGCGACCGCGGCACGGCTTTTGCTATCGGCGGTGTCGTCGGCGGCTCTGCGGCCGGTTGCGCGCGAATATCAGGACGCTCTGCGCGCCAATATTTTGAAACAAATGCTTATTAACACTATGCAGGAGGTATAATGATTGGAGGAATCTTTCAATCACGGTTTTCGCCTTCTGTGATTTTAGAAAGGATTGATTACTATGAAATGTCAAAACTGCAACAATAATGAAGCTAATTTCTTCAAGCAAACTAACATAAACGGACACATCGAGGAACTGCACCTGTGCGCTGAGTGCGCGGGCGCACTCGGACACGCGGGAGCGCTCCCGTTTGCGGGCGCGCCGTTCGGCGGGCTTGGTCTTTTTGAGACGCTGATGAGCGATTTTAACCCACTCTTCGCACAGCCGCGTGTTGCTCCGCGTACCGCTCCGGCAACTGCGATTGCACATGCTCTGGCGGAGGTCGCTCCGTCCGTGCCGTTCGTCGCGGACGCTGAATTATCGCGCCGCCGCGAGCTGAATGTTCTGCGTGAGCAAATGCGCGTCGCCGCCGAGAGCGAGAATTTCGAGCGCGCGATGGAGCTCCGTGAGCAAATCAAACAACTGGAGGTGACTTCGAATGAATAACGACCGTTTTACACAAGCCGCAAAGCAGGTTTTAGAGTTTGCTCCGCAGGCGGCGGCGGAGCTCGGTCACGGGTACGTCGGCAGTGAGCACCTGCTGCTCGCTATCGCCCGTGAGGGCAGCGGCGTTGGCGCGAAAACACTGCGCGACAACGGACTTGACGCGGATTTAATCCGTCTGCTGATTGAAAAACACATCGGGCGCGGCGCTCGCGGCGAGGCTCCGGCGCAGGGGCTGACTCCGCGCGCAAAGCGTATAATTGAGATTGCACTTATCGAGGCGAATCGCCTCGGGCACAAATATATCGGCACGGAGCATCTGCTTATGGGGCTTCTTCGTGAGTACGACAGCGCCGGCGCGAAGCTGATTGTTGCCTCCGGCGTGAGCCTGAATAAGCTATACAGCGATATTGTCAACGTATTCCGCAGTGGCGATTACGCTCAGCGTGTGGCGCACGGGCGGGGGCAAAATGCCGAGACGAAGACGCTTGACCAATTCTCGCGCGATCTCACGAAGGCGGCGAGCTCTGACAAGCTTGACCCTGTTATCGGGCGCGAGGACGAGATTGCGCGGATTATCCAAATTCTCTCGCGCCGCTCGAAGAACAATCCTGTGCTTATCGGCGAACCCGGTGTCGGCAAAACAGCCGTCGCGGAGGGCTTGGCGCAGCGTATTGTGTCCGGCGATGTTCCGGATACGCTCGCGGGGAAGCGCGTTGTGTCGCTTGACCTTACTGGAATGGTCGCCGGTACGAAGTACCGCGGCGATTTTGAGGAGCGCATAAAAGCCGCCATCGACGAGGTTATCCAAGCCGGCGATGTGATTCTTTTCATCGACGAGCTTCACACCCTAATCGGAGCCGGAGCGGCAGAGGGCGCGATTGACGCGGCGAATATTATCAAGCCCGCGCTCGGGCGCGGAGAGCTTCAGGTCGTCGGCGCGACGACGCTGAACGAGTACCGCAAGCACATAGAAAAGGATGCCGCGCTTGAGCGTCGATTCCAGCCCGTAATCGTAAACGAGCCGACGGAGGAGGTTTCTGTCGAGATTCTAAAGGGTCTGCGCGACCGTTACGAGGCGCACCACAAGCTGAAAATCAGCGACGAGGCAATCGAAGCCGCCGTCACGATGTCCGCGCGTTACATCGCCGACCGGTTTTTGCCGGATAAGGCAATTGACCTCGTGGACGAGGCGGCGAGCCGCGTACGTATGCTCGGTCTGAAAGCGCCTGAGGACGTGCGGACACTTGAAACTCAGCTTGACGCGATAAACGCTGAAATGGATTCCGCCGTTGCGGCGCAAGACTTTGAGCGCGCAGTTTTCCTGCGCGACAAGAAAAAAGACATCAGCGAAAAGCTCGACGCTGAGCGCGGCTCTTGGGCTTCTAACCGCACGGCGAGCCCGATTTCCGTGACGGCTGAGGATATCGCCGCCGTCGTGGCAAGTCAAACGGGGATTCCCGTGACCTCAATCACCGAGGACGAGTCGGCGCGCCTCCTGCGTATGGAAGAGGTTCTGCACCGCCGCGTCGTCGGGCAGGACGATGCCGTCACGACAATCTCAAAGGCGATTCGGCGCGGGCGCGTCGGTCTGAAAGACCCGAAGCGGCCTATCGGCTCGTTCCTGTTCCTCGGCCCGACGGGCGTTGGTAAGACAGAGCTTTGCCGCGCACTCGCCGAGGCGATGTTCGGCGACGAAAACGCAATGCTTCGCATTGATATGTCCGAATTTATGGAGAAACACACCGTGTCAAAGCTTATCGGTTCGCCCCCCGGTTACATCGGGTATGACGAGGGCGGTCAACTGACGGAGAAAATCCGCCGCAAACCGTACTCTGTCGTGCTTTTCGATGAAATCGAAAAAGCGCATCCCGACGTTTTCAATATCCTCCTGCAAATTATGGAGGACGGGCGGCTCACCGATTCGCAGGGGCACAGGGTTGATTTTAAGCACTCTATCGTTGTTATGACGTCGAATGTCGGCGCGCGGAATATTACCGATAAGCGGCAGAAACTCGGCTTTACCTCGAACGGTAACGATAACGGCGGCGACGCTGAAAGTGTCCGCACCGCGGTCATGGACGAGCTGAAGCAGGTTTTCCGCCCCGAGTTTTTGAACCGCATTGACGCGACTATCGTGTTCGATAAGCTGACGAAGGAGAATATCCGCGAGATTGCGCAGGGTATGCTTCGCACCGTCGCCGAGCGCGTCGCCGCGATGGGCGTCGAGATGAAGTTCGACGATTCCGCTATCGACCACCTTGCTGAGGTCGGCTTTGACCCCGTGTACGGGGCGCGGCCGCTCCGCCGTGCGATTCAGTCCGCGGTTGAGGACCTTGCCGCTGAGAAACTGCTCGACGGCAGCCTGAAGGACGGCGATAGCGTCACCGTAACCGCAAAGGATGGCAAAATTGAGTTTGCTATCTGATGACGAATTACTAAACCCCCCGCTCAAGCTTGCGCTTGAGCGGGGGGTTGTTTTTCAGATTTGCTCTCGGAGGTCAATGCGCAACCGGTCGGCGACCATCGCGATGAACTCGCTGTTTGTTGGTTTGCCGCGCGAGGTCGATATTGTATAACCAAAAAAGCGTTGCAATACCTCAATATCGCCGCGATCCCACGCGGCATCAATTGCGTGGCGCATTAGGCGCTCTACGCGCTTTGAGGTCGTGGAAAACTTCTGCGCAACCGTCGGATACATCACCTTTGTGACGGAATTTATCACATCCATATCCTCAATCACAAGCATAATTGCCTCGCGAATATACTGGTAACCCTTGATGTGCGCCGGTATGCCAATCTCTTGAATCGCGTCCGTCACAACCGCTATCAGTGAGCGTGAGCGCTCCTGCGGTATCGATTTTGCGGACTGCGCCGCGCGCGGCTTCGGAGGGGTTCGGCGACTCTGCGCCAGTTGGCGGATTCGCTTTCCCAAGGTGTCGAGGTCGCACGGCTTCGCCATTACGAACGCCGCACCAAGAGAGCCTGCCTCAGACAGTGTACGCTCGCTCGAAAAACCGGATACGACAACTATCTCCGGGCGGTCAGCCTCTTTTAACGTATTGAGCTTTTGGATAAGCGACAGCCCGTCAAGCCCGCTGAGGATTACATCGGTAATCAAAACGTCCGGACGCTCCGCCGTGATTGCCTCAAAGGCAACATTCCCGTCGCCTGTTGAGCAACACACGTCAAAGTCATTTTCGTTTTGAAGAAGGTCAGTTAAAAGCGCCCTATAATCGCGCCCCTTATCTGCGAGTGCGATTTTAATCTTTTTTGCCATAAGCTTCGCCCTCTGCATTCTCAGTATGTTTGGCACAATTTAACATGCTTTTCCACCAATTGTCAAGGAAAAATTTCAAACGACTTTACCTCAAAAAATTCTCACAATCCACGCCGCTATCGCAAGCGCCGCTACGGGGAGCGTCGTGCCGACAAAAAGCTCTGACCACGTGTGGCGCTCCATTTTTAGCGATGCCCAGTACACAAACGCTAAAATTATCACTCCCCACAGAGCCTCGGCTCCGAGAAAATACGTTAAATACGCAATCGGTCCGGCGACCCCGCACGCATGCCCGCTCGCCTTTACTTTCAGCACATTGTTGAACAACACCACCAGCACGCCGGAGAGCAGATACGTTAGGAACATCAAAATCATTTGCGCCGTCATTTTCAGCGCAACGGCGAAAATTATACCCGCAACATATCCAATCACCGCCACAACAATCGCAAGCTGACGCTGTCCGTCGCGCCCCTTATCGCGAAAGCGCGGCACGAGCGGCTGAATCGGATACGCCAAGAGCGGCAAGACCGTCAGAAAGAACACAGCCAGCGCATAATCAAACGCACTGTTATATGCCTCCGGGCGCGCAACCAGCAAAATAGTGAGCGACAGCAGCGCCAAAAGCGGTGCAAGTGTTACTACTCGCACGACCTTTTCAAGTGTGATTTTTTTCATGCCTCGTTTTCTCCTCAATCAATTTCAGCTCCGTCGGCGGGTTTAAAGTTATTATCCCCATTGTTTCGGTCGGTCAACCAACCGACAGATATGATATTTTTTTGCCTAGAGGTAACTCTCGGCAAAAAAGTCTATTTGCTCAGTAATATTTTCAGCATTTCCTCGGCAGGGATATCCTTTGCGCCGAGCATTTTTTGGATAATCAGTCCGTCCAGCAACGCGAGAACCATATACGCCCGCACGTCATTGTTGCTCGCGGGGAAAACCTTGCCCAGCCCGAACTCTAACGTCAGTCGCCACTGCGAATATTGCTCGCGGAAATCCTCTAAAATCGGGCCGCCGGAGGTTATCGCGTTATTTATCAAATACAGGTGCAGTTTGCCGCGCATTTCCGAGTCTAAAACATGATCTACCGCGCGCGCGACGATGTCAAGCGGCGAGCTTTCGCCCTTTGCGCGCTCGACAAGCGACAAGAACTCGCTCGTTATCTGGCGCATGTTCCGCTTTGCTATGTCGTGGATTAAGTCCTCCTTAGCGGAGTAATGATAATAGAGCGTGCCTGTGCTTATTTTTGCCGCCTTTGCAATGTCCTTGAGGCTCGTCTCCTTTATGCCGTTTTCAACCATCAGCTCGCGCGCGACGTCGAGAATTTGCTCGCGCACGTCCACGGACTTCATTGTATCTGTCTTTTTCGACAAAGAGAACGCCCCCCTTTTTTGTCGGTTGGTCAACCGACCGATTGTTTTCAGCATAACAGATTCCGCTTATATTGTCAATGCTTTTATGGAGTGTTATGTGCCGCGGTGTGTCTCTTGTAATGCAGTTTGGCAAGGCGCATTAGAATTTGCAAGCTACTCGGCAAGCTCGGCATAGAGCCTGTCAAAGTCCGCGCGTACACTCGCCTCGTCCTCGATACTCCGGCGGAGCTCGTCAAGGCGAGCTCTGTTCGGCCCGACGTCAAGGCGCAATTTTAAATACCCGCCAACACCGTATTTTTCGCGCACGTGCTCCATTGTGCGTTGAAAGTGCTGTTCTTTGTCGAGATTTGGGAAGTTCTCAAGCCCGTATTGGAGCGTCCGCGTTAGAATCGTCAGATACTCGATATCGCGGTCAGCCTCTGCAACTATCTCACCGTAAATTGAGCGCGGCTCGCGCCCGGACGAGGCGCGGTGATCCTCGACCGCCTCTGCCATTACGGTAATCTGTTCCTCAGAAAACCAGCGGCGCAAGCGCAAATCCACCTGCAAAAGCTCGCCGGAGCGAACCTCGTGCCCCGCGCGTCCGTCCGCGAGCCCGAGGTCGTGGTACGCCGCGATGACATACACCATATCCGTGTCAACGTCGAATTCCGGGGCAAGCGCAAGCGCATTTTCAATAACCTTTCGGCAGTGGTCGGTGCGGTGCGCCGCGTCAAATGCCACGTAGCGCGGGATAATCTGCGTCTCTGCAAACGCAACTATTTCGGGGTTTATTGATGTCATACGCTTACCTCCTCCTTTTCGCGGCGGCGGCGAATTGCAAGCAAAATTCGCGTGATAAGTAACATAACGGGGAGCTCAATCAGCGGCTCTATGAGCATAATCAGATGAATCAGCGGCTCGTTCGGGAACGCCAAAAGCGCCACGCCAAGCGTCATCGGCGAGTTCTTTGCAATCGTTGTGAGTGTCAGGCTTGTCGTGTCGGCATAGTCATACTTCAGCACGCGCCCAACGCCGTGCGCGAGCCCGAAATTGATGATGTAAAACAGCACAATCGGAATCAAAAGCACCGCCACAACGCCGAGGTTTGCGAGCAAATCGCGCCCCTTTGCGATGAACATCGACATAACCGCAAGCGCCAGCAAAATCGTCGTTGACGAGCTGAATACGCCCAAGACTTTGTCGCGGCGTGCCTCACTTCGGAGCCGCCCGAGAATAAGCTTTACAAGCTGTGCCAATGCAAACGGTAAAATCAGCATAAAGGTGATACTCATCAAGACCTCGCGCAGGTTTACCGCGCCGGAGGCGCTTCCGAAAATCAGCAGATACGCCGGCATTAGCACAATCTGCAAAATCAAATTCGCCGGCAGAACGCTCGCGGAGAGAGGGACATTTCCCTTTGCAATCCCTGTGAAAATCAGATACCAGTCTGTACACGGCGTGACCATCAGCATGATAAATCCAATCTGCAAAATCGTCGAGTGCGACAGGAAAATCTTGCCGAGCAACCATACAAGAATCGGAGTCCAAATGAAGTTGATTCCGACGGTTGTCGCCGTAAATTTTACGTTCGCAAATGCGCGGCGAAAGTCGCGAAGCGGAATATTTAAAAACGCGCCGAACAACATTACGAATAAAAATGGTGACACAAAATGCTCTGTACGCTCTGCGAGAAAGGTAATCTGCCCGAGCCCGAATCCAATCGGCATTGCCGCGAAAATAATCAGTGTCTGGTACTTTTCAAGCTTGCTCATAAGCCCTCCGTTGCAACAAAAAGCGCGGTCAACCGAATTGACCGCGCCATAAATTTCTGCATAATCCAGTTAGCTAATTCTATCACCGCACCGCGCCCTTGTCAAATGCGATTTTTAGTATTTCGCTCGATAATACAGCTTAAAGGATGCCTTAATCAGCGCGATGAGCATTGCCGCACCAATCAGCGAATACGTGACTGTCATATTGAAGTAACACGCGATAATCGCCGCAACCATAAGCACAAAAATCGAAATCCGAATGCCCGCGCCGCCGACCTTGTTGCGTATGAAAATTGCGCGCTCGTCCGTCTCGGCGATGTACATTCGCTTCAACAGCGCCTCGTCTCGGAGTGCGCGCCGGATTCTGACCATATTAAAAACTGTCATCGCAATTATGAACATCGCGAAGCCAATCATCAATCCGCGCATAAAGTCCGTCTCGTGCCCGCCCAGTGGTCGGCGTGCGTTGCCGATTAGCACATCAAGCCCCCGCATACCGAGCGGGAAAAGCCCGCAAAGTGTGCCGTTTAACTGCATTCTGCGTCGTAGTTTTGCTTTGTATTCTTCCATTTTAAAATGCCTCCTCATCTGAAAAATCGAAAATTTCCTCAATGCTTAGCCCAAAGTATCGGGCTATCCGCCACGCCAGCACGAGCGATGCAATATACTTTCCCGTCTCAAGCGAGGTAATCGTCTGGCGTGTAACGCCTACCGCGTCCGCAAGCTCCTGCTGGGAGAGCTTTTGCCGCTTTCGCAGCTCCGGTATTTTTGTTTGCAATCCGCACCTCCGTAAAATTTGTCGCAAAGTTCGCTTTGCAAGATTAGTATAGCAGACTTTGCATAATTTGTCAAGCATACTTTGCAAATATTTTTGGATTTTATACATAAGTCTTTTAAATCAGCAATTTTGCCACGCTATCAACGCTATAATCTTTTACCAAAGCTTTACCGCACTTTGCTTGTTGTGTTTACATTCGAGGATTATCATATCGTCGTAAATCAAATTTATTTTAGGAGAGAGAAATGAAAAACACAATTAAAACAACAATCCTCGCCGCGCTGCTGATAGCACTTACCCTGCTTGCCGCCTGCGGCACGAGCGGCTCACCTGCGGTTGACACACCACCCGCGAACACAAACACGCCATCTGCACAGACACCGAGCCCCGTTTCCGAGACCGCCGATACGCGTGCCGATTGGCCGGAGAAGCTAATCATCGTGCAAATGCCGGACGAAGGAAACCCCGACGCAGGCTCGAAGAACGAAAACTTCCGCACAGCGATTGAGGCATATCTCGGCATAAAGGTTGAGGAAATTGAGGCAACTGAGTACGCCGCCGGGATTGAGGCGATTAAGAACGATAAACTTGATATTCTGCTCGTCTCGCCGATGAGCTTCTATCAGGCGGACCGCGTCGCAAAAATCGAGCCGCTTGTGACTACAAGAGCGCTCGACGAACAGCCGTACAAGACAGTTTTCGTAACTCGTGCGGAGCGCGACGACATCAACTCCATAGAGGATTTAGAGGGCAAGACGTTCGCATTCGTTGATCCCGCGTCGTCGTCGGGGTATATGTATCCCAAGGCACATTTGATAACACGTCTCGGTTTAGACGCGGATACACTCGAAAATCCCGGATATTTCTTCGAAACCGTTACGTACTCAGGAAAACACGACACAAGCCTTATGGGTGTTTCGCTCGGCGATTACGATGCCGCCGCTGTCGCGTATCAGGTTATCGCCCAGCTTGCCGCCGCGGGGCTTATTGACGAGAACGACATTAAAATCGTCGGCGAGACAGAGCTTATTCCAAACGCCTGCTACGTCATGCGCCAAAACCTGCCGCAGAGCCTGAAAGACGCAATCCGCGATTTTTATCTGAGCTACGACGATGCAGAGTTTTTCAAGGCTCTATACGGCGACGAGACGGTGCGCTTCATTGAGGCAAAGGCATCCGACTACGACGTTGTGACAGACATGATTCGGATTCTTAAAATTGAGGAATAGTTAAATGGCATTACTTGAATTAAGAGCGCTTGAAAAGACATACGGCAAGGACACGCGCGCGTTAAACGGCGTGAATCTGACCTTTGAGCACGGCGAATTTGTCGTCATCATCGGACCTTCAGGTGCGGGAAAATCAACGCTGATTCGCTGTATAAACAAAATGGTCGAGTTGTCCGGCGGTGAGGTCATTATCTGCGGCGAGCACGTCGAACGTCTGCGCGGCAGGGCTCTGCGAAAAATGCGCTCGCGCATTGGAATGATTTTTCAGCACTACAACCTCGTCGGGCGCGTAAACGTAATTAAAAACGTATTGCACGGGCGGCTCGGCAAAACCTCAACGCTGAAAAGTCTGCTTGGGCTCTATCCCGTAGCCGATAAGCAGGCGGCGTTTGATTTGCTTCATAAAGTCGGGCTTGAAGAGCAGATTTATAAGCGCGCCGACGAGCTTTCGGGCGGACAGATGCAACGCGTCGGCATTTGCCGCGCACTAATCCAGCAACCGGAGCTTTTGCTAGCCGATGAGCCCATCGCGTCGCTTGACCCACAATCGGCGGAGGTCGTGATGGAGCAGTTAAAGTCCATAACCGCGGAACAGGGCTTGACATGTATCGTGAACCTCCATCAGGTCGATTTCGCACGACGTTACGCAACGCGAATCGTCGGAATTAAAGCCGGAGTTGTCGTTTTTGACGGGGTTCCGGACGAACTAACGGACGAGACTATCGCCGCAATATATAAAGGCAAGGAACACGAAATGCGACTCACAACCGCTGTTGCACCGATTGACGGAGGCATTTATGCGTAGAAAAGTCAGGCTTATTATCGGATTTTCGATTGCCGTCGCGCTTATCTGCTTCGTATTCGTCTACCTTGAGGTTAATCCGCTTGACGCATTTATCTCTGCACCGGAGTTTGCGAGATTTTTCATGAAAAACTTTCTGCCGCCGAGCTTCAAAAATATTGACAGCTATCTTCCGCTCGTCATTGAGACAGTGCTGTTTTCCCTTGTGGCGACGTACATTTCTGCATTTTTTGCTTTCGTTTTCGGGATTTTAATATCTGAGAAAACGAATCCCATTCGCTGGCTTCGCATGACCGTTCGGTTTATAATGTCGTTTATGCGCAATATTCCCGTGCTTGTCTGGGCGGCGTTTATGGTATACATATTCGGTATCGGCAGCCTCGTCGGCTTGATCTCGCTCGTAATTGCTACGCTGGGATTTCTTGCGCGGTCATACGGCGAATCATTAAATGAGATTGCGGGGTCGAAAATCGAGGCGCTCCGTGCGAGCGGCGCGAGTTATCCGCAGATTCTGATTCACGGCATTATCCCTGAATTTGTGCCGTCTTGGATTAACTGGACGCTCTTCTCATTTGAGATTAACATCCGCGCCTCGGCGGTACTCGGAATGGTCGGCGCGGGCGGAATAGGCATTATGATTCAAACGAACATACGCCTTTTCAAATACCGCGAGGCATTTTCGCTGATTTTGATTCTGCTCGCAATGGTGTTGCTTACTGAGCTTGCGACGAACCGAATCAGAAAGGCGGTGCGCTAAATGACGCAAAGTATCCCGTTATCCAAAGCCTCGGAAAAGCTACGTGCGCTGTTCTCCGTAGTCGCACTCGCCGCTGTTTTCGTCGTGAGTGTGTCGTATTTGAACTTCGATTTCGAAAAATTCGTGCGGAGGCTCGCCTCGGCGGGCGATATCCTGCGTAAGATGGCGCACCTTGACCTTTCCGTTCTGCCGGAGGTGCTCGGCGGAATGGCGACCTCAATTATGCTTGCGCTGTCCGGCTTGATTGTTGGACTTGTTATCGCACTCGTGCTCTCGTTCCTCGCGGCGAGTAACATCGCGCCCTCAAAAATCCTTGCGGCAATCATAAAAGGTGCGGTTGCCGTCGTGCGAGCCGTTCCCGCGCTTGTCTGGATTCTGATGATTGTTTCAAGCCTCGGCTTTGGTAACACGCCCGGTATGATAGGGTTGATTTTCCCGACAGTCGGCTATCTGACAAAATCGTTCATCGCAAGTATTGAAGAGTGCGGCTACTCGACTATTGAGGCAATGCGTGCGACGGGCTCGCCGTGGATTGCGATTGTAATAAAGGGTTTAATGCCCGCACTGCTACGCCCGTTTGCGTCGTGGATCGCCATTCGGATTGAGAGCAACATCGCCGAGTCGATAAACCTAGGAATGGTCGGCATTGGAGGCATCGGAGCCGTACTTATGAACGCCATCGGCAAGTATAATTACGCAAAACTCACCACGACAATTCTTGTGATTTTCGTATGTATGTTTATCGTGGAAAGCATCGTTAATCAAATTAAAAGGAGACTTTAGATGACAAATAACCTTATAAGAATCCCGCTCGAGGGCGCGTTTAACGTTCGTGAGCTCGGCGGATACCCCGTTAGCGGCGGCGCGACAAGCTTTCATAAATTCCTGCGTGCGGATGACCTCGGCCGATTGACGGAGCGCGACATTCAGACATTACTCGACTACGGTGTTATAGCCGTTATTGATTTGCGTAGCGGTGCAGAGCTTCGTAATCTGCCGAATCCTTTTGCAACACTTGAAACAGTGGAATACGTAAATCTGCCGCTGATGAGTGACGCTGCCGCCGCACCCGATTTGACACGCGTGATGGCAGATGTTCCCGAAGATTATCTCAAGCAGGCATATATTGAAATGCTTGTAAACTCGCAGATGGTAATTGCAGAAATTTTCCGTTTCATAGCGCGGCACCCCGACGGATGCGTCCTGTTCCACTGCGCCGCGGGTAAGGACCGAACCGGCGTGATTGCGGCGCTGTTGCTCGGATTGGCGGGCGTTGCGCGCGCTGATATTTTGGCGAATTACTCACTGACGCACACGTATCTGCGCGAAAATCGCGCGATGATGGATGTATCTGAGCAGTTTCCGCGCGCGCTCATGTACTCGTTGATTGAGTATATGGAGCCGGCACTCGATTTGATTGAAAAGCAATACGATGGATTTGCGCACTACCTCTCCGCGATTGGTGTGAGTGAGGACGAAATGCAGGTCATAAAACGAAAATTGGTGTATGCGGGATAGTACGAGTACGGAACTACTGCAGTCGGCAGGCTATTAGAAATAGCCTGCCGATGAGATTTTTGTACTCAATAAAGTGAAACAAATTTCCGGCGCAGATTGTTTTAATCTGCGCTGGCAAATGAACGCTGCGATAGATTCAATCGAAGGTTGGGTGTTGTGAGAATCGACAAGCTGACTATCCCTGTTTTGCAGAAATGGAAAACTGATTTGTCGGAAAGCAACGTTGCTCTTAGGACAAAACGAAATATTTTCCGTGCGTTCAATGCCTTACTAAATTATGCTACTTGAATGCAGTATCTCACAGTAAATCTACTGGGGCGCGTCGGAAACTTCAAAGATACTGAAAGCATGCCGACAGAAATGCTGTACTACACAGGCGATAAATTTAGTCTTTACCGAACCGCCGCTATGACACACACTCAAAGCGCAACGCATGATTACGAATGGAATTACTACGTGTTTTTCATGATTGCGTTCTATATGGGGATGCGAAAAGGCGAGATTCATGCCCTGCGTTGGAGTGACATTGATGATGATTACATTGACATACGGCGAAGTATCACCCAAAAACTAAAAGGTGATGACCGCGAGACAGGGACGAAGAATAAATCCTCTGTGCGAACCATACAAATGCCGCTCCCCTTAGTTATGATTCTACACGAACACAAGAACGCTGCGTAAGGATTGACAGCTTTTCCGAGGATTGGTTTGTTTGCGGATGTGTAAAGCCGCTCAGAGATACGACAATTCAAAACCGAAACAAGCTATATGCCTTGACCGCAAGGCTTAAGGTTATTAGAGTTCATGATTTTAGGCACAGCCATGCATCTCTACTGGTGAACGAGGGTATTAATATCAAGGAAATCTCTCGCCGCCTCGGACATGCTAAGGTGGAGATAACGTGGAACACCTATTCGCATTTATACACACGCGAAGAAGAGCGTGCAACTGCGGTTTTGAACAAAGTTTAACAATATTCGTGTGTTTTTTGTGTTTGGACAATAGCAAAACCCCTAGAAACTCAACATTTCTAAGGGTTTTGCTAATCATTGGTGGAGGAGGGTGGATTCGAACCACCGAAGTCGTAGACAACAGATTTACAGTCTGCCCCCTTTGGCCACTCGGGAACTCCTCCAAATTATTATGTTCAATCGTAAAATCGGGCTCTGCGCCTTGAGATTTGGAAGCGCAAAACACCATTCATTGAACCCATTCCAATATGACCAATATCAATGAACAGTGAATTGTATTTTACCATGTCACTCTGCATTTGTCAACCGCTTTTTCGCTTTTCATTATACCTTTTTACGGCAAATTAAAAACTGTGTTTCACGCCGTCGCGATTGTCCGCACACAATGAATTAATCTCTTGTTAACTCACAAACAGCGGCACCTGTCAGCGCAACAATATCATCAAGTGAAAGCTGTATCTGCAAGCCGATTCTGCCTCCGCTGACAAAAATCATGTCGAATAATACCGCCGTCTCATCAATAAACGTCGGCAGTTGCTTTTTCATTCCAATTGGCGAACATCCGCCGTGTACGTAACCCGTCTTCGGCTCTAAGTCGCGGGACTTGAGCATTTCGATACTCTTGTCCCCTGCCGCTGTAGCCGCCTTTTTCAGGTCTAGCTCCGCGTCACTCGGGATAACGAACACATTCAGCCCCGTAGCCTTCCCCTCAGTCACAAGAGTCTTAAATACGCGCTCAACACTATGTCCGAGTTTCGCCGCAACCGCCGTGCCGGAAATCTCACCGTCTGCGATTTCATATTCAAACGCCTCATAGGGTATATTCGCTGCGTCCAGTAATCGCAAAGCATTAGTTTTTTTCATAATCGCCCTCCGGACAGGTTGATTTTAGACGTAAATCGTGAAAAGTGCAATATTAATGAGTTTATCCTTTGTATAGTGCGCCGCAACATCACAGAGCGGGAGAAAATTACAAGAGCTAACCGCAACAGCAGTTTAACGAAGAACTCCCACAAAAGTGGGAGTTCTTCAACATTGAAGCAGAAGCTTCAATGTGGTACACCTTCAGGGACTCGAACCCTGGACACCCTGATTAAGAGTCAGGTGCTCTACCAGCTGAGCTAAAGGTGCATTTTGCGTTCGTATTTCGCAAAGCGAAATACTCTAATCGTTGACGGTAGTGTGCGCATTCCGAAAGCACTCACTTGCGGTGCAAGCAATTCTCCGACTGACTGATTGCTACACAAAAAGTTGATGCAGGTAAGCTCCTCAACAATCCCGAAAAATGCAAACAAGCGCGGCGGTTTCCCGCCGCGCCGGTATGCGTACTCTCAAAACCGAACAATGATAACTTTGTGAAAGCAAGGACAGTGTATTCTGTGTTTGCCTGCAATGTTCCAAGACCAACCGCAAATCACGAATCAATATCGCATTTGCTAAAGGTCAAGCCCTCGGGTGATTAGTATCAGTCAGCTAAACACGTTACCGTGCGTACACCCCTGACCTATCAACGATGTAGTCTACATCGACCCTTACTCCTTAAAGGATGGGAGAACTAATCTTAGGGGGAGTTTCACGCTTAGATGCTTTCAGCGTTTATCTCG
>JGI994J12354_10002933_pt1 | contig 16264 bp, 16 predicted proteins | sample IntmicLarv3ML3BL_FD_12354 | JGI IMG/M metagenome (IMG submission 12354) | reverse complement strand
GGTGGTTTGCCGGTCGGCCATCATCACGATGGGCTGGCCGCTCGCGGGAACCTGCACGCTGCCCGCCGCAATCCCGTCGCTGATGATATCCGAGCCCGCGTGCGTCTCAATCTTCGCGCCCTCCATCTTGATTCCCATGCGATCCGAGGCAGGGGTTACGGCATACTGACTGCTAAAAAATTGCGCGAGACCCTCTTTTGTGAAGGCGCTTTCCTGCGGGCCGGGCACCGCACGCAAGGTGATATTCGCCGCCCCCGCGCGTGCTTTTCCTTTTATATAGGTGGGCACGGGCATGCGGTATTCCCCCGCCCGGGGCAGCGGAAGTTCCGGCCAGCGCAGGGGCAGGGCATCCCCCGCCACGAGCTTGCGGCCCTCAAAGCCGCCCAAGCCGCACTTTAAATTCGTAGAGCAGCTGCCTAGCACAGGCGCAATGGCAAACCCGCCCGCAACGGCAAGATACCCCCGGCAGCCCGCGGCCGCAAAGCCGCAGCGCAGTTCGTCACCCGCGCGTGCGCGGATTGCCTGGTAAGCAGGCGCCGGCATGTCGTTCAACTGCGCGTCAAAATCAGCGCCCGTGAGGGCAAAATGCGTTGCGCAATCAAATTTCGCCGTGATTCCCATCATCGTCATTTCCAAAACAGCCATGTCCATGGCATTGCCCACGAGCAAATTCGCGGCACGCGCCGCAGGCAGGTCCATTGCTCCGCCGGGGGCAAACCCGCTTGCCTGAAACCCCCTGCGCCCCGCGTCCTGTATGGTGCTGAGCGGTCCGGGCACTGTGATTTTCAGTGTATGATTACACATGATTCCGCACCTCCCAGATTTGCTCACCTGCCGCCTGCCGGCACTCCAGGTCGGCATATTCCTCCGGGGATACCGGCGCAAAGCGGATGAAATCCCCCGCCGCGTAGAGAATCGGCTGTGCGCGGTTCGGGTCATAGGGGCGCACCGGCGTGCTGCCAATCAGCTGCCAGCCGCCGGGAGAATCCAGCGGATAAATGCCGGTTTGCTCGCCGCCGATGCCCACCGCACCCGCCGGGATTTTGGTGCGCGGGTTCTGCAGGCGCGGCGTGTGAATCGCCGGATCCAGCCCGCCAAGATAGGCAAAGCCGGGCAAAAAGCCCAGCATATAAATCAAATATTCCGGCGCGCTGTGCAGCGCAATCACTTCTTCTTTTGATGTTTTTGCGTGCGCCGCCACAAAGTCGAGATCCTCGCCGTTGTAGCAAACGGGAATCACAAATGTTTTCGCTTGTTTTCTTACAGCAGAAAGACCCTCCATGCGATGCTGAAGCTTGCGCACCAGCGCGTCATAGCGCAGCTTGCACGGGTCATAATTCACCAGCAGCGAGCGAAAGGTTGGCACACATTCCGTCACGCCGCGCAGGGGCCGCCGCGCAAGGTTATCCGCCAAAGCGCTCACCCGCGCGTTGATTTCCGGGCTGATTTCGCTGCCGAACTCCACCACGAGCGCGGCGTCCCCGGCGGGCAGAAACGAACAATGATATGACATGTTAGTTCTCCTCCGGCATATAAAAGTTGAAAAAGTTAGATTGTCTCAAAATAGCCAAGCGCAATGGTCTTTTCAAACCAGGTTTTGCAGGTTTCGCGCAGCGCCAGAGATTCCCGTACACATTCGCGCATGAGCGTCACAATCGACGTGTTGATCTCCAGCCCAAAGCCGTCGATGCTCGGAATCGCCCGGCCATTCATATCAATCAGGCCATTTTGAACAGCCGCAATGCAGGCTTCGCGCTCCAGCGCGGCATCGTGCATGACCCCAATGTTTTCATATAAGAAGGCAAGCGCCGCGATGAGGCCATAGCAGCCCCAGTCGGAAACTGTCGCGGTAATCAGATAATCCGCCGCTGTTGCCGCCGCAATGCCGCCCTTGCATTCGCAGTTGCAGCTGCCCGGCGCGGCACAGGGGATATATTTTTCCAGCTGCGCCGCGATGGCGCCCATGCCGATTTCGTTGCCCAAATCGCCAATGGCGATGTTCAGCACGCCGCGCGCCTGCAGCGCCGCAAAGAGGACATCCGTCTTGGCTTCCAGCTCTGTCATGTTCAGCCCAACGGCATTGTGGTATTCGCCCAAGGCGTTGGCACCCGGCGCTTCCACGCTAATCACGGCACTTGGCATGGCCTGTGCCATCAGCTCGTCAGCCTGCTGCTGCGCCAAAGCGCTTTCTTTTGTGAAGGGAATCACCGCCATCGCACTGGGCAGCTCCCTGATTTCATCAATAGAGTCGCAGGTGTGCAATCCGCACGCGGCGGCAACAGCCCTTGCGGCAGCAAGATTTTCCTCCTGGCACACCAAAACAGGCTTTGCCCCGCAGGCGGTCACCAGTGCGCGCGCCAGCAAAACGGCGCTAATCATGCCGTCCGTTTCCGCTTTTTTAAGGGGCAACAGCACAAAGCCGGTTATGATATACACAAAATCGCCGTGCTTCACCGTGCGCGCAAGCGCTTTCGCACATTGCATGGTGAGCGGCTCCCCTGCCCGTTTGCGCGCGGCGTCATAGAGGATGCGGCACACGCCATAACCGCGCGGGTCAAGGTTCGCCAAATCATCGAGGGATTGCCCAAGGTTATATTCCGTGAGTTCCTGTTGGGTCATGATTTTACTCCGTTACTTTGTCGCTTCGATGAATTGGTTCCACAGATACCCATGCAGCTTCGCGATGAGTTCCGGCGCGCGACCGCCCACCGGCTTGCCATCCACGGATTCAGCCACTAGGCCAAAGCTCCCGACGCTGGAAATCAGCACTTCGTCCGCCGCAAACACATCGTTCAGAGTATACGGCGTTTCGCTCACCGGGATATCAATCGCCTTGCAGGCTTTGATCAAATTCTGCCGCGCGATGCCGGGCAGGATGAGATTATCTGTTGGGGCAGTGATGAACACGCCGCCTTTTATGATATGACAATTGCTCTTCGCGCATTCCGTCACGCGGCCGTCGCGGTGAAAAATCACTTCGTCCGCGCCCGCGAGCGTTGCCTTTTGGGCCGCCATGCAGCTGGGCAAAAGATTCAGCGTTTTGATGTTGCAATGCAAAAAGCGGGTGTCCTCCATGGTGATGAGCTTCACCTTTGTGTCCAGCGGAACAACATCCGCCGGGCGGATCATAATCAATAAATTGGCCTTCACTTCCTCCGCGTCCGGATAGGCATGGTTGCGGATGGCGGTGCCGCGCGTGGCCTGCCAATACACAAAATTTTCGCCGGTATCCATCTTGTTTAGCATCTCGTAGAGAATCGCAATCAGCTCTTCTTTTGGCCGCGTGATCTGCATATCCAGCAGCCGCGCGCTGTTATAGAAGCGGTCCACATGCTCATCCAGCGTGAAAATTTTGTAGTTGCGGGAATAGGAAGCGTCATACACGCCGTCGCCAAAATAGCAGGCACGGTCCAGCATGGGAATGGTCATTTCTTCCAGCGGACCGAATTTCCCATTGTAGTACCCCAAGTTCTGCATCATAACACCTCGTTCTTCGTTTCTAATCTAATTTTAATCTTGCCTGATACTATGTTACTACACTTAAATCAAAAAGTAAACGCCTTTGCTCATATTTCGCAATATTTTTGTAATATTTTTATTTCGCCGGAGTTTTTTGCCCGGCTGCAAACGGCGGCGATATAACCTTGCGCGATGTGCAAAACCTCTGTCCGTCCGGCACCGCCCGCCTTGAGCTGTGCCTCGAACCGGACCCACAATTCCAGCAGCGGCATGTCTTCTTTTTCAAAAGCCGCAAGCTCCGGTGCTATGCGCAAAATGCGTTCTCGAATACGTGCTTCATTTTGCACAGTTCGCGATAAATCTTCTATGTCGCAGCCGATTTCGGCCTCTTCGTCCACCGCGAGCAGCACCAATTGCCCGCTGTGGCTGATGCTGAAAAACGGCCCCTCGGGCAAAAAAGGCTTTCCGTTATCGTGATATCTCAGGCAATCGCGCAATTCCTCTTCGCCGCACCCCAGTGCCTCGCAGAGCAACAGCCGCCCGGCGCGATGCTGTGTTTCGTGCATCGCGCGGCGGCTTGGCTGTTCTTTTATGATGGTATAGGTGAGCACAATCATGCGTTTCGTTCCAGCCGGCAGAACCCCTTTTTGCCCTTTTTGAGCAGCACCGGCAGTTCCGCTTCCTGGATGGCAAAGGCGATGCCGTCCACCTTTTTGTCGTCCGCGAACACGCTGCCCTGGTCAATCAAGCGCCTGGCCTCGCCCCGCGATTTTGCCAGCCCGGATATCACCAGTGCCGTCACGATGTCAATCGCGCCGTCCGTAAAATCTTCGTCCGCAAGCCCCACTGCCGGAATATTCGCGCTGCCGCCGCCGCCCGCAAAAAGGGACCGCGCGGCGTCCTGCGCCTTGTTGGCTTCTTCCTCGCCGTGGATGAGCTTCGTGAGCTCAAAGGCCAGCTTTTCTTTTGCCGTGTTGATGGCGCTGTCTTTGAGCACAGCGTATTCCGCAATTTCATCCAGCGGCATAAAGGTGATCATCTTCATGCAGTTGATCACATCGGCGTCCGCCACGTTGCGCCAGTATTGATAGAACTCGTAGGGGCTCGTGCGCTCCGGGTTGAGCCAGACGGCACCCTTTTCGGTCTTGCCCATCTTTTTGCCTTCGCTGGTGAGCAGCAGGTTCGAGGTCACAGCATAGGTTTCTTTGCTGTCCGCGCGGCGGCAAAGCTCCACCCCGCCGATCATGTTCGACCACTGGTCGTCGCCGCCCATTTGCAGCACTGCGCCCTCTGTGCGGTTCAGGTGCAGAAAATCATAACTTTGCATGATCATGTAGTTCATCTCAAAAAACGAAAGCCCGGTTTCCAGCCTCGCCTTGTAGCACTCGGCGGCTAGCATGCGGTTGACGGAAAAATGTACGCCGATTTCCCGCAAAAATTCGACATAGTTGAGCCCGAGCAGCCAATCCGCGTTGTTGACGGTGACGGCGCGGCCCTCGCTGAAATCCACCATGGCGCTCATCTGCTCCTGGAAGCAAGCGATGTTGTGGTCAATGGTCTCGCGCGTGAGCATTTGGCGCATGTCGGTTTTGCCGGTGGGGTCGCCTACCAGGGCGGTGCCGCCGCCGAACAGTGCGATAGGGATATGCCCTGCCTTTTGCATGTGGCTCATCACGACCGCCTGCACAAAATGGCCGATATGGAGGCTGTCCGCCGTGGGGTCAAAGCCGATGTAGAACTTGATCGGCGGGCCGCTGAGCAGCTCCTCAACCTTTTCCATATTGGTACACTGCGCAACCAAATTGCGCGCCTTGAGTTCCTGGAATACGTTCATATGATATCTCCTTTAATTCTCTGCAGTACTATTATAAAACAACGCCGGGGAAAAATCAATGTTTGCCGCAAAAAAAGCAGCCCAAAAGCATCGCTTTCAGACTGCGTTCTATCTCGTAGAAGGCTTACGCCAACGCAGAAGAAAGCCGGTATCGTCCGTACGACACAGCCTGCGCATAAGCGTAATATTGACGCAACCGCATAAAGCTTTCTCCTCTCTGTCTCCCAGCGCTATTTATATATAGTATACATTGCTTTCTTGTGATTGTCAAGTGTAAAATTGCTCTTGAGTGGCATAATAAGTCAGAGGTGAAAAACTATGATGATTACCGTAATTCGCTTGATCATTCTTTACTGCTTTGTCACTGTGGCTGTGCGGCTGATGGGCAAGCGGCAGGTGGGCGAGCTGCACCCCTCCGAGCTTGTGGTCACCATCCTGCTCTCGGAGCTTGTCGCCATCCCCATCCAGGACAACAGCCTGCCGATGGCAACCTCGCTCATTGCCGGGGCGCTGCTGATCAGCCTGGAAATCGTGAGCTCCGTGATTGCCGTGCACAGCAAAAAATTCCGCGATCTCACGCAGGGCACGTCTGTCCCTGTGATTGCCGCCGGAAACCTTGACACGAACCAGCTGCGCAACCTGCGCCTGACCCTCGATGACCTGCTGGAAGCCCTGCGCCAGAAGGACGTGTTTGAAATCATCGAGGTGGAAACCTGCGTGATCGAAACCAACGGGCAAATCAGTGTGCAGCTCAAGCCGGAGTTCCGCACCGTAAAAGCGGGCGATCAACAAAACGCTGCCCAATAATTTCAGAACAGGTTCAGAGGGAGGTTCTCATGAAAATACGCATCATCGCGGCTTCCATATTGCTGACCATTTGCCTTGGTGCCCCAATTTTTTGCATGCTGCACGCCAAAAAATGCGCCAATGAACTCTCCGGGCAGTTGGAAACAGCCCTTGCGGCGGCGGCCGTTGAATCAGAAAATTGGGCGGAAGCCACGCGGGAAGCCACACGCATTTGGGAGCGCGACAAAGCGTTTTATCACATCTTACTTCCCCATTCAAACCTCAACGAGCTGGAGTGGTCGCTCGGCTCGCTGGAGGAATATCTTGCGCAGCGCGAACAAAAGCTTTATATTGAGCAGTGCGTGCGCGCGATGCAGTGCGTGAACACGCTGCGCGAAATGGAAACGCCGACTTTGGGCAATGTGTTTTAGCATTCCAAAGCTTTTCCAAAATTTATTTTTCCCGTGCGATTTATCTTGCTTTTTCGCTTGGGATTGGGTATAATAAACAGCATGAATAAAATGAATCAAACGTTTCTTGAAACCAAACAAGCCGCCATGCTCGGCAGTGTGCTGCGGCTGATTCCTGTATTGCTTGCGGCAAGCCTGTTTGCCCCGCATTGGCTGCTGCCCTCGGTCTGCATGCTCCTGCTGTGGTATCCCATGGAGCGTGCAAAACTGCCGCTGGTCGGCGTGAGCTATATTCTGCTGCAGGATTTCACGCTGCGGCACAACCGCGCGGAAGGCATCATTGCGGCGGCGCTGTTTGTGATATTTGCCGCCGGGCTTCTGCTGCTTTACGCCGCGAAGGGCGAAAAATCGGAACGCATGCGCGCGATACTCGCACCGCCCAAGGCGTTCTATCCTGCCTTGACGATTGGTGCCGCCGTGGTCATGACATTATACCAGTGCGCGGGCTATTTTGCCACAGGTGCACAGGGCGCAGGCATGTTCGCGCTCATCGCCAGCTACAAAAACCTGGGCTTTCACCCCAATTGGCGCACGGTGCTGTTCTCCACCGTCATGATGGTGGTGCTCATCACGTGGCCGCGCAAATTCAAACGGCTTTCCAAGGTTCTGCCCGCCGGGTTTGTCGGCATTGTCCTCGTCGCGCTGCTGAATCTGCTGCAATACCCAAACCCCTCGCACACGCCTGTCGCTGATTTGGCGTTCATCAGGCTGCCCGTCTCCGCGCTTTCGATGCTGCTGATTTTCCTCGCGTGGAACGAAGTGCCGTGGCAGCGGCTGAAGGCCGTTATTCTGGAAAACAGCCTGCCGGAGCGCGCGCTGCTGTGCGCTGTCCCGGTGCTGATGTTCTGCTTTGACCTCTTCTGGGTGATGGCCGGGCTGCTGATTGCGTGGGAAATCACCTGCGTGGTGAAGTATCTCCGGCACCGGCGGGCCGTACCATCCGCGGCAGCTGCATAAACTTGGGTAATAAAAAAACGAGCGCTCCCAAAAGATGGAATATCTGCGAAATACGCTTTAAAGCACTACCTGATTGCGCGCTGAAGCTTGACTTTTTTGCTCCGATGCGTTACAATTTAAGCTGTAATTAAGACGCTGGAGGTAAGGGAATGAAAACTGCGCAAACATATTTAAGCAACAACACCTATCCGGGACGGGGCCTGCTCATCGGCCTGCACAGCGATGGAATGAACGCTGTGGTGGCGTATTTCATCATGGGCCGCAGCGAAAACAGCCGCAACCGCATCTTTGTGAAGGACGGCAGCGGCCTGCGCACCATCCCCTTTGACGCCGCAAAATTGGTTGACCCTTCGCTGGTCATCTATTCCCCCGTGCGCATCCTTGGCAACCAGGTGATCCTCACCAACGGCGACCAGACCGACACCATTTTTGAGCACATCCGCGAGGGCAAAACCTTTGCCGACGCCCTGCGCACCCGCACCTTTGAGCCGGATGAGCCCCTCTATACCCCCCGGATCAGCGGCATCCTGACCAAAAAGCCCCGCAACACGTTTTCGTATCAGCTGAGCATTTTGAAATCCAGCGAGGGCGTGCAAAAGGTGTGCCGGCGGTTTTTCTATGAATACGACGAGCCTGTGATTGGCGAAGGGCATTTGATTCATACTTATCTGCGCGATGGCAACCCCGTGGTGCCCAGCTTTGAGGGCGAGCCCGTGCGCATTGCCATCAGCGGCAGCATCGATTCCTATACCCGCACGCTGTGGAACGCGCTTGACGCGGACAACAAGGTTTCCCTGTTTGTGCGGTATATCAACCTGTATACGGGCGAAACGCAGACCAAAATTGAGAATAAACTCCGCGAACATGGATGATGCCAGCGCAATCCGGGATATTTTATTCAACCGCGAGCAATGTTTGATTCAGCCGCCACGGGGAAGCACCCGCATGGAGATCGAAGCGCTGCTTGCGGAGGATTTCTGCGAAATCGGCGCTTCCGGCGGAGCATGCAACCGTGCCGAGGGCATTGATGCACTCATGCAACGCGCAATTACTCCGCTGATTGGCAATTGGCGCATTGAAGAGTTTTCCGCGCACGCCATTTCAAAAAGCTGTTATCTGACGACTTACATATTGACCCAGCCCGCAAGAACCACCCGCCGCGCCACCATCTGGCGGCTGGAGGGGCAAATCTGGCGGGCTGTTTTTCATCAAGGGACAATCCATCAATAACCAGTTTTTCTGTTTTGACAATTGTATTGATTTGGCCTTTTTACCACCCCGGCCTGCGGCCACCCCTCCACAGAGGGGAATTGGTTTGCCTGCGCGAGGTTCACGAAAAACACAAACGAAACGGCGGCAACAGGTCATTCCCCTCCAGTGGAGGGGTGCCCGCGATGCGGGTGGGGTGGTCTGGGGTGCATCACAATGTTATAGTATCAACACAACAATCTAAAAGAATCAAAAATTTTATGCTCGGAAATTAGTATCAGGGGGTATCACCATGCACATCGATTTAAACTGCGATCTGGGCGAAAGCTTCGGCGCGTATACCCTTGGTCTGGACGCGGAGGTCATCCCCTTCATCACCTCCGCAAACGTTGCCTGCGGCTACCACGCGGGCGACCCCCTCGTGATGGACGCCACCGTGCGGGCATGCAAGGCGGCGGGCGTGGCGGTGGGCGCGCACCCGGGATTCCCTGACCTGATGGGCTTTGGGCGCCGCAATCTGGCTGCCTCCCCGCAGGAGGTCAAGGCCTATGTGCAGTATCAAGTAGGCGCGCTGCAGGCGTTCTGCACCTCGCACGGCATTGCGCTGAAGCATGTGAAACCCCACGGCGCGATGTATAACATGGCGGGCGCGAACGAAGCACTTGCCCGCGCCATTTGCGAGGGTGTGCAGTCCGTCAATCCGGCGCTGATTCTCTTGGCGCTTTCCGGCAGCAAGATGATCGACGCCGCAAAAGAGGCCGGCCTGCCCTATGCCAAAGAGGTGTTTGCCGACCGCGCCTATGAAGAAGACGGCTCGCTCGTTGCCCGCGGCAAGCCGGGCGCGATGATTACGGACGAAGACTTGGCGATTGCCCGCGTGGTGCGCATGGCAAAAGAAGGCGTTGTGGAAACCATCACAGGGCGTGAAATTGCGCTCTCCGCCGAATCCGTTTGCGTGCACGGCGACAGCCCCCATGCGCTGGCGTTCGTGAAAAAAATCCGCATGGCGCTGGAACAAAACGGTGTTGCCGTGAGGGCGCTAGCGTAAAAACGCGGCGTAAGAACGCGGCGTAAAAAATCACATATCATCCCCTCTTTTCGAGGGGTATTTTTTATGTATTTACAATGCACCCCCATCTGTGCTATAATAGGTTCATCAAACAAAAGAGGTGCTCACATGCAGCAGCTTTCGCTCGATAAAAAACACCTTGCGGCGCTTCTCCCGGCTATTGCGGAGGATTACATGAATTTACCCGTGCAGGGGCTGCGTTATCTGGGCGGCGGCACCTACGGCAGGGTGTTTGCGGCGCAGCTTGCCAACGGCAGCAAAATCGCCCTGAAGGCCTACCGCATCAATGACATGCACGAAACCGAGGCAAATCAGCTGCAGATGCTCTCCGCGAATACAAGTGTGCCCATGCCGCAGGTGTTATTTGTTCACAGCGACGATGCCCTCGCGGTGCTGGGCATGAGCTTCATCCCGGGGCGCAATGTGCTCGACCCGCGCTTTTTGCTCAAAAACGCATCCGCGAAGAAAATATTCGCACAGGATGTGGCGCAGGGGCTTTTGGAGCTGCACAGCGCAACGGGCACAAAATACGGCGACCTGCAAAACCCAACCCACACAAGCTGGCTCGCTTATTATAAAGAAACCATCGCCGAGGATATCCTCACGGGACTCGGAGAACTTGTATCAAAAGGAAAATACAGCGCGAAGCGGCACGATTTGCTCTGCAGGGGATATGAGCGCTTTGAGCAGGTTGCGGAGGAACCCAAAGCGCCCGTGCTGATCCACGGGGACTTGAACATCATGAATATCATGGCGGACCCAAAAACTCTGGCGCTCACGGGATTCATTGACCCCTGCGGCACGATGTGGGCGGACCGCGACTACGATTTGTTTCAGCTGCAAAACATGTGGGGCAACCAATACGGGCTGTATCAAACGTATACGTCCCTTTGCGGGGCATCGCCGCACCGCGAGCTGAAGGTCGCCTTCTATGGTGCACTCAACGAGGCGGCATGCATTTTGCGCGCGGGTGTGGGCTACGAAATCTGGCAGCAGCTGTGGAACCGGCGGCTGCAAGCGCAATTGAATCGCTTTTAGTTCATATTGCAATTGGTTATTCTTAATAATTCAGAAAAAAGGGCGTTGATGAGATGAAAAAATCAAAATCACCGAGCGAAGACGCATTGACAGCGAAAAAACCGCGCTCCCGCAAGCCATGGCTGTGGGCAATTGGACTGCTGATTCTTCTGCTGCTGGGCATATTGCTGGCAGTCGTATTGCTGCCCCGCCCCGCAGGCGAACCGGTGATTCCCGACACGCCGGGCATGGCGATGGTGGAGCAAATGGGGCCGGGCTGGAACCTTGGCAACACCCTGGACAGCTACAGCGCGGGCGCCCCGGCGGGCCTGGAATCCGAAACAAGCTGGGGTAACCCCCTCACCACGCAAGCACTGCTTGACACGCTGAAGGCTGCGGGCTTCACCACTGCGCGCATTCCCGCCACATGGTGGAATCACCTGCGTGCCGACGGCAGCGTTGACCCCGCGTGGATGGACCGGGTGCAGGAGATTGTGGACTACGGCTATAACATCGGCATGTACGTGATTCTGAATATGCACCACGACGACGATTACGGGGGCTACATCCCCGAACGAAAACAGGAGCAGGAGGTCACCGCGCAGTATACACGCATTTGGGCGGAGATTGCGGAGCGCTTCCGGAACTACGATGAGCACCTGCTGTTCGAAGCATTTAACGAGCCCCGGGTTCCGGGCAGTCTGTTGGAATGGGGCGGCGGTACCCTCTCGCAGCGAAACGTAATCAACCGCCTCAACGCCGCATTCGTGGAGACCGTGCGGGCCTCCAGCGGGAACAACGCCGTCCGCTGGCTGATGCTCCCCACCCATGCCGCCGCCCGTGAGTCCCGGGTCATGCGGGCGCTGCGCCTGCCGGACGACGACCGCCTGATCGTATCCATCCACGCCTACTACCCCCGCAGCTTTGCCATGAACAACCCGGATGCCAAAACCTACGGCGAACAGGAGCGCAGGAGCTTGGAGAAAATGCTCGGGCGTATCTATGACCGCTTTGTGAAGAAGGGCGTGCCGGTGTATCTCGGCGAGTTCGGTGCGATGGACAAGGGCAACACGGATGACCGCGTGCGCTACACCGCCGATTACACGGCGCTTGCGGCCCGTTACGGCATGCGCTGCGCCTGGTGGGATAATGGTATATACATCGACGAGGCATACGGCGGCGAGTCCTTCGCCCTGCTTGACCGGCGGACGCTGCAATGGTTTTATCCGGAGATTGCGGCGGCAGCGGTTGGGTGATTGACCAAGGCCGGGTATCATAAAAGAAGAAAAGGGCGTTGATGAGATGAAACAAGTAAAATCACCGAGCGAAGACGCATTGACAGAGAAAAAACCGCGCTCCCGCAAGCCATGGCTGTGGGCAATTGGACTGCTGATTCTTCTGCTGCTGGGCATATTGCTGGTGGGTATTTTACTGTCACGCCCCGCAGGCGAGCCGGTGATTCCCGACACACCGGGCATGGCGATGGTGGCACAAATGGGGCCGGGCTTGAACTTTTCCCATGCGCTGGAATGTTTCAGTGAGGGCGCGGACGGCGTAGACAGCGAAACGCTTTGGGGCAGCCCCGCCACCACGCGGGAGATGCTTGAGGCGGTGAAGGCTGCGGGCTTCACAACACTGCGTCTCCCGGTCACGTGGAGCAACCATTTGGACGCGCAGGACAATGTTGACCCCGCATGGATGGACCGGGTGCAGGAGGTCGTGGACTACGCCTATGACCTGGACTTTTTTGTGATCCTCAACGCGCACCACGAGGATTATTACGGCTATGTGCCGGACAAAGCGCACGAGGCAGGGGTCACAGCGCAATATACGAAGCTCTGGGCGCAGATTGCCGCGCGGTTCCGTGATTACGGCGAGCGACTGTTGTTCGAGGCCATCAACGAGCCGCGGGTGAACGGCAGCATGCTGGAATGGGGCGGCGGCACCGCCTCGCAGCGGAACGTGATCAACCGCCTGCATGCCGCGTTCGTGAACACCGTGCGCGAAAGCGGCGGGAACAACGCCGGCCGCTGGCTGCTGCTGCCCACCCATGCCGCCTCCCGCGAGCCGCGTGTGATGCGGGCGCTGCGCCTGCCGGACGACGACCGCCTGATCGTGTCCGTCCACCTGTATTATCCCGGAAAGTTCACCGGCACGGGCTCGCCCGATGTGACGCAATACACAGACAAAGACCGGCTGGATATCGACAAAACCCTGGGCCGCATCTACGACTGCTTCGTCAAGCGGGGCGTGCCGGTGTATCTGGGCGAGTTCGCGGCGGCGGATAAACACAACGAAGCGGAGCGTGCCCGCTATGCCACAGATTTCACCGCCATCGCGCGGCGCTACGGCATGCGGTGTGCCTGGTGGGACGACGCAACGACGGCGGAAACCACCATCACGGGTGCTGCGTACGGCCTGCTGGACCGCAGGACGCTGCAATGGTTTTTCCCGGAGATTGCGGCGGCGCTGGTTGGGTGATTGCGGCGCGCACAACGAAATTGCATTAATAAAACCGGAATAGAACGGAGTATTCACCATGAACACCATCGGACACTATCTATTTTTGGGCTTGGATTATCTGCTGACCGTTTTGCTGCTGGGGGCGGCACAGCTGGTCAACCCGCTGCCCCGCTCCACACGTGCGCCGGTGATTCCCAACACGCCGGGGCAGGCAATGATCGAGCAGATGGGGACCGGCTGGAACCTGGGCAACGCCCTGGACTGCTTCGACGCAAACCCGGCAGGTCTGGAATCCGAAACAAGCTGGGGCAGCCCCCTCACCACGCAGGCGATGATTGACACGGTGCAGGCGGCAGGCTTCACAACGCTGCGCGTAGCCGTCACATGGGGGAACCACCTGCGTGCCGATGGCAGCATCGATCCCGCCTGGATGGATCGGGTGCAGGAGGTCGTGGACTACGGCTACGGCATCGGTATGTACGTGATCCTGGACATGCATCACGACGACTATTACGGGACCTTTGTGCCCACGCGGGAACGAGAGAAAGAGATCACCGCGCTGTATACGCATATCTGGGCGGAGATTGCGGAGCGCTTCCGGGATTACGGCGAACGCCTGCTGTTCGAGTCAATCAACGAACCGCGTGCCGTGGGCACCCCGTTGGAATGGGCGGGCGGCAACTGGTCGCACCGGACGATACTCAACCACCTCAACGCCGCCTTTGTGAAGACCGTGCGGGTCTCCGGCGGCGGCAACGCAACCCGTTGGCTGATCATCCCCACCTATGCGGCCTCCCGCGAGCTCGTGGCAATTTGGGGCATGAAGCTGCCGAAGGACGACCGCCTGATTGTCTCCATCCACGCCTACCACCCGCACGGCTTTGCCATGAGCAACCCGGACGCCAGAACCTACGGCGAAGCGGATCGCAAGAGCCTGGACAAGATGCTCCGGCGCATCTACGACCATTTTGTGAAGAAGGGCGTGCCGGTGTATCTCGGCGAGTTTGGCGCGCTGGACAAAGGCAACCTGGATGCCCGCGTGCGCTATACCGCCGATTACACGGCGCTGGCGGCGCGTTACGGCATGCGCTGCGCCTGGTGGGATGACGGGATGCTCAACGGAAACTCCTTCGCCCTGCTTGACCGGCGGACGCTGCAATGGATTTATCCGGAGATTGTGGAAAAGCTGGTTGGGTGATTGGATCAAGCGAAAGAAGAGAAACTAGAAAAAGCGGAAAGCCTGAAGGGAAAGGCTTTCCGCTTTTGGTTTCGGGTTTGCTTAGTTCAGTCCCAGTATTTCCTCAACAAATTCGAAATTCTTTTCTTCATATATGAGCCAGTGTTTCGCATCTTTATCTATGGACAAATATCTAATATGTAAGTGATTTTTATCAAGGAATTTTGCGGTGGTAAACGGATAAACATAATAGTCTGCCGCTGGAAATTCTACGTCTTTATAGAGAAAAAAATTGCGCTGAAAGGTTACACGGTTAGTTTCCGAATCAAACATATCATGCACGACCAGCAACCACGGGTCATCCTCATCCAAATAAGCGACTTTTCCGTATCCTGCGGTAACAGCGTTCGGGTAAATCGGCGAAACCAAGCGGTTTTCCACATCAAAATACCGCATACTGCTCATGCCGTTTCCGCCAGAAAACCATTGTGTGACAATGGTCTCATCAAGCTGCTCAAAAATCCCCATGCTGTATAGCCCTTGATAAAACTCTTTCCCGTTTGTATCCTTTACTACTTCAACATATTCGCCTTCTTCATCAATGTAGTTCGCCCAGTATTTTTTCTCTCTTTCATAATGAGCAGAAAATGTCATTTCCGTTCTGACTGTGGTTTCTGTCGCGGATGTTTTCTCATCGGTTGTGTTTGTTTTTGTGCACCCAAACAGCATCATCAAAACCATAACGCCGCACAAACCAATCGCTGCTTTTTTCATCGAACCACATCTCCCTTTCCGAACCGCATCCCTCATTGCACCTTGAACACCTTCGCGTCCTGCCCTTCCACCGTCACGGCAAACGCCTCGCCAGCCTGCACCTCCGCGCCGCTCCACAGCTCCTTCACCCGCTTTTGCCCCGCCCCGGCAAGCGCCTGCAGGTCAATATCAAACGTTTTTTTGAGCAAATCGAAATTGCACACGGCAATGTAGGTGGTATCGCCGTCCTGCGCGGTGTAGATATTCGCGGAATCCCCCGCCGGCAAATGCGCGGGCATAAAGGTCTTTCCCTTGCGGGCAAGCGCCATGATATCCTTGTTTTTCAGCACCAGATCAAAGCGGGCCTGCGCTTCCGGGCTGACGTTCGCAAAGTTATCGCCCGCCAAAAAGCTGGACATAATCGCACCGGTGGTGACGCGCAGCCGCGCCTCGCCCTCGCTCGCCTTGCCCTCTTTGCCCCAAACAACGATGTGATCCGGGTCCGGGCAGGCGTAGATGTTCCGCTGCCAAAAGCCGAATGTCAGGGAATTGAGCATATATTTCGTATTGCTCGCGCTATAAAACGTGTCGCAGGCGATGCGGCGGCCGTTGGCATATTGGTGCGGGAAAATCGGCGCGATGGAAAGATTGATGAACATGCGCCCGTCAATCTGCTCCACAATGCGCGCCATCGCTTGGTTATACGCCTGCAAGCCGGTCTGGATATTTTCATCGAAATGCTTGCCCTCCATGGCGCCGTGGCTCATGAAATCAAGCTTGACATAGCTGAACCCCGCGTCAAGAAAGCGCTGGATATCCTCTTCAATCATCTTTGTAACGGCCGGATGGGTCACGTCAAAGGGATAGGCGCTGTCCCAGGTGGGCGGCATCTTGCCGTCCTCGCCGCGCAGCACGGTTTCGTTCATGTTGTAGCTCTTGCCGTCGGTGCCCACGAGGGTTTTGTCCTCCAGCTGCCATTCCCAGCAGGCAAACGGCGTGTGGTATACCCCGGCCTTTTGCCCGTTCGCCTCGCAGTGCTCCACAAACCGGCGCAGCCCCTCCACCGAGCG
>JGI994J12354_10002932_pt1 | contig 16270 bp, 21 predicted proteins | sample IntmicLarv3ML3BL_FD_12354 | JGI IMG/M metagenome (IMG submission 12354) | reverse complement strand
ATGCATTTCACTCAAAAATATATCATTTGGACATTTAACTTAATTGACAAGTAGCCAAAAAAGCCATATAATAGCAACAATTGATATAAAGTGTTACATCTGCCTTCTTTTCCAGTGATACCAACGTATTACGGATAAGGGGGCTTTCATTATTATGGCAGCAACAGAACCAATCAGAGACAAAAAACAGCTCAAAGAGCTTGCGGAATATTTCCTGAAACGAGGACAATTTCGCAATTATACATTCGTTATTTTTGGTGCATGCACGGCACTTCGAACGAGCGACCTGCTTCGACTGACATGGGATGATGTGTATGATGAGCAACGGAAAAACTTTCGCACACACATTGGTTTAAGCGAGCGAAAAACAGGGAAACACAAAACAATTGCGCTAAACAAACAGATTTTGCATGCGCTTCGTCTCTACCTCCCATACAGGCAGGGCAGATTCATTTTTGCCAGCAATCGTAAAGAAGAAAAGCCAATCAGCCGCATACAGGCATGGAGGATTATCCATGCAGCTGTTGCGGCCGTTGGCATTGTAGGTAAAGTATCCTGTTATAGTTTGAGAAAAACATGGGGTTACCATGCGTGGGTTAACGGCAATGTGTCACCGGTTGTGATTATGGAGGTGTTTAATCATAGTAATTATGAGATTACCAAGCGTTATCTGGGCGTGGCACAGGATGACTTGGATCGAGCGTATTTGGGAGTTGAGTTGTTTTGAGGCATAATATTTTGCGCAAAAGACTATAAAGACTGATTCGGCCAAGGTATCTTCTTATTCAAATCAAAAAATATATCGGAGATGTATTGCAGGAATCTATACATCTCCAGATTTTTTGCGTTCCTCCATATCCGCAAGGAAAGCGGCACTTAACCCTGTTGCCCTGCCGATCTTTTGCAAATCAACGCCCTCAGCAATTAGTTTTTCGGCGGTGTCAATGCGCATTTGCTGACGGATTTTAGATTCACGCAGAGTGCGGTCAAGATCATCTGCATCTTTTTCGTCATTTATTGCTTCTTCTATTCGATTTAATTGTTCCATAATCGTCTTCGCTGTTATTTTAATCATAATACCACACTATGCACGCCTTTGGGCGTGCATTTTATTTTTCTGCATTTGCCGTTATGTACTCTTTCAGGCGTCTCACATAGGTTTTGTTGGTGAGCAAATGTTCGTATTGCTTGCAGAGATCACTTAGGCCATGATCGTGTAGAAAAACCAGAGTCTCATATAGATATCTGTTATTTGTATACTCACTCATGTGTGTTGCTAATAGTGATTCAGGGCGCTCTGAGAAATAGCCCTCTGTTAGACAGCCCTCGATAACCTTGTGTCGATAATTATTGCGGTCCATCTCTGAAAAAGTGCTGTGAAAAAGTCCCGTATACTCCGGGTGATCCGGAAAATTGATGTCTCTGGATAAGTGGATAAGGACATTCTTGATGTAAATGTTGTTATTCATTTTTGCAAGGCAGAATGTTAGCGCCTTTATGTCCTGCTCTTCAATCGCAATTTTCGCAAGATTTTCCATATCCTCATTATCGGTCGTTGACTGAATTTCCTTCATCAGATTATATCGTTTTCTGTTACGCCTAGGCTTAACCTCGCCGTCTTTATTGTGCGTGCTGTCTACTGCAAAAATAAACAACTCTGCCATAAATGCCGGTAGCTCTAATTCGTTGGATAGGCGTAGAAGATGTTCCTTGGCGTTATCCGGCAAGAATTCATCATCTTGAATCAGTGAAACCAAATCATGATGAATACGCTCGTGATCGGAACTCATATTCCTGTTTATAAATTGTAAAAAACATTCGCGCAGTTCCGGCCTGTCTGCAAGTTGAAACTTTAGCTCGCTGGGCAGTTCACGTTCTTGGTCCATGAAATAGTAAATATATCTATCGTCTTTTCCAATGATATAGCTAGGATCAATAAAATTCAGCAATTCCTTGCCAATAAATATTTTTGATACTGCATTATTTTTCTTGTTATTCAGCAAGGTTAGTGCAAAGCTGCCAAAACAAAGTCGCATTCATATCACCCCTTGTTCAAAAAATGTTCATTCGATGCTCTTAACACTCATGATAACAGATGTGTTAACGTGAAATCAAGCAAAGGCCTTGCTTAGTTGAAATAAAAGATTCTTCGAAAAATCTCTACCTGAAGGAGGTGAAACACATGCGAATGTTCTCAATTTTAGTCCGTAAGCCTATTATTCCTCCCGGCGTATTCAGTTCAGGCCGCCAAAGAGACATTCCGGCAGGAACATTCTGTTAGCGTTCAAACTCAGAAAAACCGGAGCCTGCGCAGCTGGTGCGCAGGCTCCGGCTCTCTTCAAAAACTATGAAAGGAATGATAGCGCATGGAAAAGGAATGGCTGGATTACCGTTCATCGGACGGTAACATGTATTTCTCGTTTTGTTTCTGCAACGAAGGCGTCTTCAAAGGCTGGAAAATCCAGATACTCGACCCCATCGACTACAAAGGTCGGAATACCGGAGGTCACGCCACCCACAGGCTGTTCCATGACAATGACGATTACGACTGCATCTGCTGGGAGGGTAAAATCCGTTCCCTTGAAGAGGCGAAATCCGTTGCCAGCTTGTGGGGCGACATCACATCTCTGTATATCAGGGGCATGGGCAGCTTTGACACTATCGCAGGCAAACTGGTGAAAGGACAAAAACTATGATGTTTATGAGAAAAAGAAGAGACCGTAATCTTAAAACGGTCACAATTACGCCGCAGGTTTGGAATGAGATGCGGCGCACCATCGGCAGCAGTCCCGCCGAGACCGGAGGCGTTTTAGGCTCCGGTGACAACGGCCGCACTATTGACCACTACTATTTTGACAGTACTGCCTATACGACAGCGGGAACATATACGCCGAATATTGATGCCGTAAATAAGGTGGTCGCCCGATGGAACGACCAGGGCATCAGATTTGTCGGATTTATCCACAGTCATCCGAAGGGCAATACTGCTCCTTCGGCAGAAGATATCAAGTACGCAAAGAAGATTATGGAGGTGCTATAATGAACAACTTCTTTATGCCTATTATTAATGTCAACGACCCGCCTGATGGAAATATCCGGCTCTATCCCTACAGCATTAATAAGCGCCGTAAGTTATGCAATCAGCCGATTGTTATCGGTCAGGATGCAGCTGAAGCGCCCGAAATCAAAGCGGAGAAAGCTACTGCACCTCTTGCAATGGAGTCTTTCGAGCGCATTAAAACACTGTTCCCATTGGATGTTTTGAAGCGTAAAACTGTAGTCTGTATCGGCTGCGGCGGGACTCGTCTGTTCATTGAAGACCTTGCCCGCAGCGGCATCGGCAGATTCATCCTCATAGACGGCGACACCGTCAGCGGCACAAATATCGCCACACAGCATACATATGCCAGCGAAATCGGATGCCTTAAGACCGCTGCGCTAAGAGACAGGCTACTGGATATCAATTCAGAGGTCAGCGTTAATGCCGTTTCTCGTTTTCTGGATGATTCCATAACCGATGCAGACTTTGAAGCAATAGTCGGCAGGCAACTCAAAGCAAATCCGAAGGATGTGCTCATCTGCGGATGCACCGACAGCTTCCAAGCCCAGGCACGTGCAGCGGCGCTGGCGCTGAAGTACGGCACGCCATATTTGGCGGGCCAGCTCTACAAAGGCGGCATGGCAGCTGAGATTTACTTCTCATATCCCGGCGTAACGGGCAGCAGTTGTCCTCGCTGTGCATTATGCAGCCGCTACGAAGCCTATGCAGACGGCTACAAGAATGACGTGACCTCCGATGGAGCGCCGATTTTCGCAACAACACGTGTCAATTCCTTAAAAGGTCAGATTGCTTTGATGCTTTTGCTTTATCACGAGGACAAAAACTGTATCTACAACGATATGCTGGATCAGGTGGCAGGCCGTAACTTCGTTATGCTCCGCATGAACCCGAATGCAGACAAAGCGCTGGGCCTCAGTGTGTTTCAGGAAGCTCTGAACACCGACAGCGGCCTGTGCTTCTTCGATGAGACCGTCTGGATTCCGCAGGAACCCAACAACGGAGAAAACGGCTACCCGGTATGTCCCATGTGCGGCGGCTCGGGTGATCTGTTTGCGCTGAAAGGCAAAATCAATGACACTCGTACAGACTGGTAAGGAGGTTTTTTTACTATGAAATTATCTGAATTTGCAAATGCTTCCGACAGGGATTACTGCGACCTGCAGCATCAAATCGACACACTTCCACAACAGATATCTCTGGGCTTTGATGATTGTGAGCTGCCAGCCGGATGCATGCCCAGGCGTGCAACAGTTGGATTCTATAAAGAATCCGCTACCGGCTATGCCATGTACCTCGACGGTAACGCACAGTATTCCGGATGCAATCAGGCTTTAGGCGCCTTGTGTGAAAAGCATCAAATTTTTCACGGCTTTGATGAAATGAAACGTTTTCTCTGTTCACTTCCTGCAGAACCGTCACCGCCTCTGGCTACCCCGGCAGAGCCCAGCACTGTTTCGCCAAACACTGCCGATGCTGCCGTGCCCAACAATGTTGTGAATATATCCGAACTGACCCTCCCCACCGGGTCAGTTCGGGCGGAGCCGGACAGAACAGCCATTCAGTGCGAACTGGAGAAGTCCATCATGGGACAGGATGAGGCGGTGGAAACAATGGCTCATCAGGTAGCGCTGCACCTGAGAAAAAATAATCCCAAGAAACCACTGTCGATTGTGTGCTATGGCCCGCCCGGCACAGGCAAATCCGAAATAGCGAAGCTATTGCCTAAAATTCTGTCAAAACTTGGAGCTCATCAATACGCAGAGGTGTGGACAGACCTCAATCAGTTTACCGAGGTACACAGCGTTTATCGGCTGATTGGAAGTCCTCCCGGCTATCTCGGTTATGATGACAAATCTATTTTTGAGGCCGTTACCCAGAACCCTTACTCTGTTTTTATCTGGGATGAGATAGAGAAAGCGCATCCGGAGGTCTTGAAAACTATGATGGCAATTCTGGACGAGGGCCGCTGCGCCTCCAGAAAGGCTCTCCCCGATGGTTCCCGCGAGTATAACTTTAAGAACTGTATCTTTATTTTTACTTCTAATCTGCAACTGGGTAAGACCTCGCCTGAGAGAAAAATAGGATTTTCTATATCCTCTGATGTGGAGGATATCCGCAATAAGGATAACACAATTGAGGTCAGTTACTGCGAAAAAAGTCCCGGAGATGAGTACAGCGAACTGACCCGACGCATTTACCGCAACACCGAAGCTGCCCGCAAAGCCTTTGTGTCCGCGGGCAATCTGCGTGAAATTGCCTCACGCTTCAATTGTTTCATTGAGTTCAAGGAGCTAAGTGATGAGGCAAAGATTAATATTCTCGTGAAACAGGTCATTGAAACAGGCTTTGAGTATAACATCCGACTTGCTCAGATATCCCCGGAGGTTATGCAGGAACTTATCAATGCCTCAATGTCGGAGAGCAGCCTGACCGTTCGTTCCTTCAAAAGCGTGATAGAGGGCTATCTAGCAGAACCCTTTGCACAGGCGGCTGCGAGCGGCACAGGGCAGCCTGTCCGCCTTGAGGGAGACCTAAATGCACCGAAAATCTACCCGGTGTAATAACTCTTACAGCGGCGGTTAATATGACACCTTATTCGCCGTTCTACCTCTGTTAGCGAGTGACCCACGCAGACAAAAGCCGATAACGCTTATTTTTTCAATTATATAGCAGTCTGAGGTTTAATGCTGACAAGAGCAAAAAACACATAGAAAGGAATTTTTTATGGACAACATCAAGCACAGAAAATTGTATAAGACGATCATGGCAGATCCGCCATGGGATATAAACCAAAAGGGAAAGCGTGGTGCGATCAGGCACTACGACCTTATGACACTCGAGCAGATTAAGGCCATGCCAGTAAACGATCTTTCCGACGAAAATGCGGTGTGTTTTCTTTGGGTGACCAATTCAACAATTGATGCAGGTCATGACGTTTTACGGGCATGGGGATTTGAGCCAAAATCAGTTCTAACATGGATTAAATTTCGACCCGGTCTCGGACTCGGAATGGTATTCAGGAATAATACGGAGCATGTAGTGGTGGGGATAAAAGGCAAATATCCTATCGCAGTGCACAATCAACCATCGTGGTTTTTTGCGCCTACTAGCGACCACTCTCACAAGCCGGAGGAAATATTTGCCATAGCAGAGCGATGCTATCCTAACCCGCCCTTTCTTGAATTATTCGCTCGCCGTCGTCAACTGGGCTGGGATGTATGGGGTAATGAGATTGACAGCGATATCACGATCCCCGGCTATCCGGTTCCCAGCGACAAGAATCACAGGAAGGAGAAATGATGCAAAGTGGAAAGAGAACCCAAAAAGTTAATCGTAAAACTCATGGAGGCAGCCGTGCTTTTCGCCCTGAGCGCTTTCCTTATCCAGCTCGGTGTGTGCTATATCCTGCAAGTCTGGCCGATACTGCTTATCTTAGCAATCATTGTAATAGCAAGCATAATCGGCTTACGCATATGGAAAAGCAAAGTAAAATGGTAGGAAAGGGGTCGGCATTGTGAAACGACGATTTGAGGATATTTGCTGGGTTGAGGTTATCTGGCACAGACCCTTTGACCTTGAAACTGTGTGCGAACTGCTTGCTCACCTCGCATCGCTAGTACCGAGAGGAGCGATCATTTGGGAAGTGCGTGGCTGCAATGGTATTGTTCGTTATCTTCTGGGTGCTGACCGTAAATATATAAACATCGTGAAAAAGACGATGCGTACCCACGGTAAGATACAATTCTACAGTATGCCGGAGCATGCCCGCAAGGCAATTCGCACAGCCAAACGCCTGAAAATCTCCCGTCCTACGCTGTCACTTAAAACAGACACCTCCCTTGCGGTTATTCGTGCCGGACTGGCGGCGATGTCGATGGCAAAGGGGGCGGAAGATGTCGTGTTACAGATAGTGCTTGGACCTTCCTATGCACCCTCGGTTGTACCAAAACACATGCCCGACCCGAATGCTTCATGGCTGGAGGTACTGCTCGGCAAGGTCGAGCAGGCCTCCCCGGAGAGCCGCAGCTCCGCAAAGGAAAAGGCGCAGTACCACGGGTTTAATTGTGTCATCCGTCTGGGAAGTTCCGACGAGCACGCCTTCGGACGCATCTACGACATGTTCAGTGCACTGAAAACATTGGAATCTGCGGGTGTCAGGATGCTCCTTGAAAACGAGAAACCTGCACACATTAATGAAACGCATGTACCTTGGAGCTTTCCGACACGGCTTTCCTGTAAGGAATTCGCAAATTTTCTTCTGCTCCCCGCAGGGGACGAGGAGCTTGCAGGAACAGCGGGACTGCATCCGAAGCCATTGCCGGCACCGGAGTGGTATAAAAACCCTACATCGCCTGTTCATGAGCGCACCTTCGCCGTTACAGTAAACTCTGCGGAACGCACAAAACTTAGCATCTCACCGCGCGATAGCTTGGAGCACAGCATACTCCTTGGCCCTACCGGCAGTGGCAAATCGACAGCGATGCTGCACCTTATTATGGCGGATATCAATGCCGGACGCAGTGTGCTGGTTATCGATCCAAAGGCGGATTTGGTGAACGATGTCCTTGCCAGAGTGCCGGAATCACGCAAGGACGATGTCGTTGTAATTGACCCTTCGGACGCAAACCCCGTAGGCTTCAATCCGCTGGCGTTCAAAGAGTATGGTAATCCACCGCTGATTGCCGATGCGATTTTGGCAGTAATGAGCGAAATCTGGAAAGACAACTGGGGAATAAGAACACAAGATGTCCTGAACGCCGCCTTGTTGACTTTAACAGAAATAGAAGGTGCATCTTTGCTTTGGTTGCCTGCGCTGCTTACAGATGAGAAATTCCGCCAAAAGATAACCAGCCAGGTCAGGGACAAAATCGCATTGAAGCCATTTTGGGACAACTTCGAGTCAATGAAAGATTCCGAGCGGCGACAGGAAATCGCTCCTGTGCTCAACAAAATGCGGCAGTTTCTGCTCCGACCCGGACTTCGCAATGTGCTTGGACAGAGCAATCCAAGTTTCAAGCTTACTAACCTGTTTTATAAACGGCGGATCGTTCTGGTCTCGCTCAACAAAGGTGTCGTGGGTGGTGAGAGCGCCCGCCTGATTGGCAGCTTAATTGTAGGCTTAACCTGGACGCTGACATTATCTCGTGCCGGTATTCCTCCGGAACGCAGACACATTGTCAACATATATATTGATGAACTTCAGGATTATATTTCGCTCCCGACCGACCTGTCGGATGCGCTTGCACAAGCCCGAGGCTTAGGCGTTGGCATCTGTATGGCGCACCAGTATAGAGACCAGCTGCCACCAAATATCCGCAGCGGAATTGATGCTAATTCGAGAAATAAAGTGTGCTTTGGACTCAACAGCGGAGATGCGAAAGATATGGCGGCAATGGCGCCGGAGCTGGAGGCGCTCGACTTCATGTCCTTGCTGCGCTATCAGGTATACGCCTCATTTCAAAACGACGGCAAAAACACGGGTTGGATTCAGGGCCGGACCCTGCCTCCGCCCCCAGCCATTCGCATGGCGGCGGAATTGAAAGCCCGCAGCATGGAGCGTTACGGCAAGGCAGCCGAGGAGGTTGAGAAGGAGTTTCTGGATATCCTTCATCCATCAGACGAAAACATAGACGATTTGGACAATGTATCCATTGGAAGGAGGAAAATCACATGACGAATCGCCTGACGAGAGGGATCGGCTTCAGAATCCCACAAACGCCGTACATAAGCGGAATGTTCCGATTTAAGGAGCGCGACTCCTACCATGAACCTACGGTTTACTGTAGCTGTACAGAAGGGGGCCGCCATGCCTGACCGAGTTTCCCGCAAACAGCTCGAAGCCTTTGAAGCAGTTCTAAGCGACCGAGATAAAAGCATTCTGAATATCATTTGGGAATACCGTTATCTCACAACCGATCAGATTAAAAGGCTCTGCTTCATGGGCTGTGCCACTGACCGCGCTGCACTGCGAACAGCCAGCCGTGTACTGAAAAAGCTTCGTGAGATGAAGCTCATAAGTATTCTGGACCGGCAGCTTGGCGGTGTACGTGCAGGCTCTGGCTCATACATCTGGTATCTTGCCCCAGCTGGCGGCCATCTTCTGCGCATGATGAATTCGACAATTCGAGCCCATAAAAAACAATTCGAGCCGTCCACATATTTTCTGGCGCACACGCTGGCGGTGGCGGAGTGCTATGTCCGTATTACTGAAATCTGCATCGACAAAAAAATGAAGATGACAGAGGTTCAAAATGAACCTGCCAACTGGCGGTCATATAACAGATGCGGCAAAATCGCATCGCTCAAGCCGGATCTGTTTGCCGTGACTGCGTGCGGCGGTTATGAAGACCACTGGTTTCTGGAGGTTGACATGGCGACTGAGTCTGCGGGCAAGATTATTGAGAAATGTCACCGCTATCACGAGTATTATCGCACCGGACTTGAACAAAAGCAGCATGGCGTATTCCCATTGGTAGTCTGGATTGTACCGGCTGAAGCGAGAAAACAAAACCTCATGCGGCATATTCAGCATGAGTTCGCCAAGCATGTAAGACTGTTTGTGGTGATTACCTTCGAGGAGCTGGAGCATTTGCTCCGGCAGGGTGCGGGAGAATCCGTAGGACTGAAGCCATGCTGAACGCTGTAGATTTATGGATTGTCAAAGTACGCTGTCGCCCTCCCTGTGTAAGGCCTCGTATTATCGTTTCTGACCCAAGCTTCCGGAAACGCAGGCACGTATACCCCCGTTCAAGGGTTTGGCGCAGATAAGCTGTTCTGCGTCAAGCAATACGGAAACTCCTTTTCTCGTGTCTCTGCTGGTTATTAACGTAACAATGAAAGGTCTATTTATGAAGAGACAACAGGAGTTTAAAGAAACATACAGCAATAAAGGAGTTCACATATGAGTCATTTTACAGTAGCGGTTTTCATGCCGGATGATAAGCAGTCGGTCGACGATCTGCTTGCCCCCTATAACGAGAATATCAGCGCAGTCGAAACCGAAGACTGTAACCCCGACGCAAAATGGGATTACTACACAATTGGCGGTCGCTGGCACGGAATGTTAACCCTGAAACAAGGCAAAACAGGCTTGCGCGACACCTCGACTTTCGGCAAAGACGCCTCCAAAGGATACGATGCCGCTTTCGTTTCGGATATCGACTTTGAAGCAATGAAACAGTATGAGCTTTCTCAGCTTCCTCCCTATGAAAAAGAGATGAAAAATCCCTACATGAAGGAGGAGTACATGCGCAAGCGTTTTCCCACCGAGGAAGACTACATCGAGCGCATGTCCGCTTTTCATACATATGCGGTCATTACTCCAGATGGCAAATGGCACGCACCCGGTAACATGGGTTGGTTTGGCATAAGCTCTGAGACGCCCGAGGAAGAGAGGGCATGGCAGTTTGGCTATTATGACCGCTTCATCAAACCGGCAATTGAAAACAACTGGTACGTAGTTATTGTGGATTGTCATATCTAACGAGGTGCAGTTTCAACCGGATTTGCTGACACCTTTATAAAGGCAAAGCATCAGTACAGTCATAGTCATAAAAATGCAGAGACTGAGTTCCGGTTTTCCGAAACTGCTTGAGGTGTTCAGCTTATCTGTGCCAAACCCTTGAACATTACATCACTATTAATAACAACAGGAAGGAAATCATATGATTAGATTTTTTGACATGTTTGCCGGCATCGGTGGTTTCCGTGCCGGACTGGAGCGAGCCGGCGGTTACGAATGCGTCGGTCACTGCGAGATAGAAAAACACGCCGACAGGGTCTACCGTTCGGTGCATAACGTGAAAGAAAGCGAGGTTTTTTATGAAGACGCAACAAAAATTGACACAGACACACTCCCTGAATTTAACCTGCTCTGCGCAGGATTCCCTTGTCAGGCATTTTCAATCGCTGGCAAACGCAGAGGATTTTCAGACCCGAGAGGCAATTTGTTCTTTGAAATTGCCAGAGTGGCTCGTGCGAGACAGCCTGCATATCTTTTGCTTGAAAATGTCCCAGGATTGCTATCGCATGACAAAGGCAGGACGTTTGCGGCCATCCTCCATGAGCTTTGCAACATGGGGTACAACGTCGAATGGCAGGTGCTTAACAGCAAAGATTTCGGCGTGCCGCAATCCCGGCGTAGAGTGTATATTGTCGGATATCTTGATCGAGGATGCGCCGGAAAAGTATTACCTGTCCGAGACACAAACCCGGCGACTCTTATACAACTCATGAGCGGACGAATGGACTCAAGGGTATATGCTCCCGACGGTTTGGCTAAGACACTGCTTGCGAGATCCGGCGGGGCAGGCGGAAAAACAGGATTGTATGCCGTGGACTACAACCGCAAGGATGGTGTTATTGGAGAAATTGATATCGCACACACATTAGGCGCCAGTGATTTTCGTGGACTCAACCGTAACCAGACGCAGAATGCTGTACTTACGCCCGAACGTGAAACGGTCAGACTCCTACCCATAAAAGAGGCCACTAAACGCGGCTACAAGAAGGCAGCACCCGGCGATTCGGTTGATATCAGTTTTCCCGGCACGAACACCAGGCGCAGGCGTGTTGGCGCCGCTATTGCCCATACATTAAATACGAGCAGTACACAGGGCGTTATGACCGTATTCGGACGTATCCGCAGGCTAATGCCCAGAGAATGCTTCCGATTACAGGGATTTAATGATTTACAGATAGATAAGCTGCTGGAAAACGCTTCCGATTCTCAGGCGTATAAACAAGCCGGAAACGCCGTTACAGTGAATGTGGTACACGCACTCGGTCTGCGCCTGAAAACGACGCACGATTGCAGTGTGGAGACAGGCACAAGGAAGGGGGCGGCAGCATGACAGGTAAACAAAAACGGATGGTCCGAGACATGCGTGCGCATGACCTTTCGTATAGAGCCATTGCGGATAGGCTGGCGCTCGCTTACAACACGGTCAAATCATTTTGCTACCGGGAGAATTTAGTCGCCACTGATTTTCACGGCAACAGAAGTGATGGCAGTGAGTATTGCAAAAGCTGTGGCACTGTATTAAAGCGAAACCCTGGCGCAAAGCAAAAGATTTTTTGCAATGACAAATGCCGCTATACATGGTGGAATCGACAGCGTACATGGAAGAAAAAAGCGTACAGGCTCACCTGCCGTCAATGCGGAAATGAGTTTGATAGCTATGGAAACAAAAAACGTAAATATTGTGGCCGCGAATGTTACATCCGCAGCCGATACGGGGAGGGCTTGCCATGAAGCTAGAGCAGTTTCAGCGCGAGAAGGAGTACGGTGCGGCGATTGCCATTGCCGGAGCACTTCTCGCAAATGGCCAGATAACCGATGATGAGTACTACAAAGTGAAAACAGTACTCATCAAGAAATACCGCCCAGTTATTGGCTTGCTGCAAGATGGCAGAGCTCCCCGAAAAGGGTAATTCCCACTTGGAAGCGGTCGCACATTTCGCTCTTTAACAATTCGGATTGCTTTTTCAGCCGATTCGAGCGATGAGCAGACTGCTCCGACGGGTAATCGCCACGACACACACAGGAAGGAGGTAAAATCAGAATAACAGCATAATGTCCGTTGATTCTGGAGCTTCCTTAATATTAAGGAAGCTCCGCATTTTTGGAGAAAGGAGTGCAGCTGTTATGGACAACATAACAAAAATCCTACTAACGCGCGGCGTAGAGCTCTGCGGCGAGTGGGATAAGCACAACGATGCTATGAACAGCGCTATGGAAAGATGGGGTCGGCATTTTCATGATGAAAAACGCATTGATGCCGGGACTCGATTGGATGAGATTTGTTCACTGGCAAACCAGTTTGGGATCGCCTCTTACGACGATTTCCGTGAGCAAATTCAGAAAAGTTATGAAAACACGAAGGAGGAAGACGCATGAATCCCACGATCAAAGAGCAAATACTGGCAGTCCGTGACATCGGCGAGACAAATATGTTCGACACGAATATACTTGATTGAATACTATTGCTTATCTACAAGTATTTGCTTATATCTTTTATGATTGCTATATACTTAGTCTTTTCTAAAGGCGTTTTATCCTTTATTATATTGAGCCATTCATTGTCTAGTATATCGTTATCTTTTCCTATACCTTCATTCATGTATTCTGATAATAGGTAATCCAGACTTACGTTAAATCTATTGGCAATTTTGATTAGATTCGGTATATTGATTCCTCTGACTCCACGTTCGACCTGTCCAATATATGTAAATGATAGGTCAATTTCATCGGCTAACATCTCTTGTGTTAAATTGTTGTCTTTTCTCAATTTCCTTATTTTATTTCCCAAAATAGAATAATCCATGTTGTGTTATCCCCCTTAAAGCTGTTTCTTGCTTTATATTGTACAGCGTCAAGTTGAAGTTTTTTAGATTCGTAATGCGTTACTATATTGCACAATGCGTTATTACGTGCTAAAATGATAAGGCAACCCAATAAATCATTTAGGAGGACACAAACATGAAAAAGGCAATTACTCTTTTACTGGCGGCGGTTATGGCGTTATCTTTGGCGGCTTGCGGCGGCAATGACGGCAACACAACAACACCGAGCGGCGGCGATAGTACACCAACGGCGGCGGCAACACAAGAGGAAACAACAACGCCAAGTGAAACACAAACGATAGAACCAGAACAACAAATATTGAAAATAGGCGAAACGGCAACAACACCAGAGTTTTGGGAGTTTACACTAGTTGACGTTGGATTAAGCAGATACATTGACGAAGTTATTGCCAGTAACGGTTTTATCAATAGAAATTTTCTTATGCCTACTGATAACCCACCGAGAGCCAATAGCCCTTTTATGCCTGATGACGGTTACGGATTTATAACTATTTCATATTACATCAATTACCTTGGGAAAACCCCTTTAGACTTTCAGATAAGCGGCACAATGGAATTAGATTATAATGACGGCTTCACTTTTCCCAATGATATGGACGTATCATCCCATAGATTGAGATTAGAGGACACTTGGGAGATTGTGCATAATGACTTTCAGATACGACCACTAAGCCAAGCACAAGAATACAGAACGACAATAAAAATTCCATTAGAAGTAATTGAGAATACAAATGCACCGCTATTGCTTCATGTGTATTCACCAAATGAATTTGATGGTGTTATCCAATACATATATGATTATATGTCAGATAACAATGAAAAAGGATTCACAACGGCTACATATGACCTAAGAGCAGAGGGTGTTATTGCTGAACCATTGACAATATCAGACACTATTGACAGAGAATTGCAAGGTACTTGGATATCGCCAAATGGTGATATGACATGGATATTTGATAATGGCACACTACAATATGACCAAGTACGAGTTAATACTGATGAACCTAACGACACTGGTACAGTAAGATATAGAGTAACTGAAAATGCTGTAATATTTAGATACCCAAATATTAATAGAGATGCAGAAATTTCATTGAAGTTTGAGAATGGTGTTCTAACTTTATTTGGTGAAGATTCTGTATCGAATGGTGGCGGTCAGTATGAGTATATAAAGCAGTAGATTACAAAATGCAATACAAAGGCGGCGCAAGCCGCCTTTCCTTTCGCCTTGACAACGGCAAGCGGCTATTATATAATCAATACACCATAACAATAAAAGGAGCGGATAAACATGGCAACTGAAAGCGTACAAGTAACGACTAGAAAGAGAAAAACAAAAGCAGAAAAGGCACTCGAAAAAGCCAATAAGCCGCCAATAAATAGCCTTGCAGATATTAAGACATTGAATGATATCGAATTTCCTTTTGTTATTGCTCATGTTAAATCGCAAGGAGCGGAAGATAAGAAATGGCTTAAAGACCTTGCCGCAACCACTGGATTGACAGACAAGAACGGCAAGGCACGGAGAATGTCATTTATTGAAATCCGCAAAGAGTTTGCAATAAGGTATCTTCCCCACCTTGCGCCGCAAGCTAAAGAGAAAAAGCCGACCATGTATGACTTGATAGACGAAATCTAAGGAGGGAGCGGCGCACAATGCCTCTGTAACGCTCTACAATGCCCCCACAATCAATTTTAAGCCGTTCCCCTGCATGAGAGAGGGGAGCGGCTTAAATCGTCTTAGAGGGCGTTTTCCGAGCTGCTGTGAGCTTGTCGGAGCTGGACTGTCGAGCGGAAGCGGGAGCGGCTCTGTAACGCTCTTAAATGCCTTGTGGCGGCTCTGCGTGTCTGTGGGTAGTAGTTAACCCCTTGCAAGAGGAAGGAACGCCGTTAGAGGGCAAATAAACGCCATACACGCAAAGAGGGAGCGGCAACAATGCCGCCCCCTCAATTTTATTTGTCCTGTTCTTCTTCGCCGTTTTCGGCTTGCTCTGCGCTGTCCTTGTGCGGCGGCTTTTCAAGTTGTATCAATTCTTCCATGATTAAGGCTATCGGCAATCCGTATGTATTGTTATCGCACATAGCCGCACCGCCTTTCTATTATCCTTTTCTTTTTACTGTTTGCTTTGCACCGCTTCTTGTTATGTTCTCTAATGGATTGTATTGTATAAACCTATCTCTTGCAGAAGTGGCATAAACATTCATGTAATGCTCACTCATGGCAAGTGTTGAATGTCCTAGTATCTTTGATAGTTGTATCACATCGCCGCCATTTTCAAACCACATTCTTGCAAACGTGTGTCGCAACCCATGAATATTAGTCTTGTTTACATCTCTGCTCTTTGTGTATTGTGCATAGCCTTGTGCCAATGACGGTTTAGAAAGCTGTTCACCAGATACATTACAAAACAAATAATCATCTTCTTCTACATCATACCGCCACATAGTTATATATTCTGTTAATGCTTTTATGAGTTGCGGCGATAAATTAGCGTTCTGCACTTTTTTATTCTTTGTATGCTGATAGTGAACCGTTCCATTTTTCAAATCAATATCTTTCATGCGTATTTCTACTATTGTTCCTAGTCTTGCACCTGTTCCAACTACAAAGCAACAAATCGCCCAACTACGCCACTCTGTAAACTTTGCGCTCTTGTTCGGCTTTTTAAGTAATGCCTTTATTTGCTCTGGTGTATAGTCTTTCGGCATTTCCTCTTGTACTTTGATTAGCTTTATTTTGAATGGAGCAATGTATTTGCGGCTTTCGTCCATGCACCAATACATAAAGGCTCTCATATCGCTTAGATTATGATTGATAGTTGCCGCCTTTAGTCCTTCGTCACG
>JGI994J12354_10002931_pt1 | contig 16274 bp, 13 predicted proteins | sample IntmicLarv3ML3BL_FD_12354 | JGI IMG/M metagenome (IMG submission 12354) | reverse complement strand
GCATCATCCAGATTTATAATATTGCTTTTTTGTTCCTGCTCAACAGCTATAGAAGCTGTTTTCTTTCCCGTACATCCAAAAAACATAAGGAATATTGAGAAAAAAACTGCATATGCAACAATAAATTTTCTATTATTTACCTGATTTATATTCATATACATTTTCAATTATTACCGGCAAGTTTAAACCGAACCAACCTTAGCGGATTTTCTGTTACATTTTTCAATCTTTGTAATGAATAGATGTACCCATTATGAAAGATTATTTTCGAAGGAGTAATCGACAAATCATATTCATCACATACGAAACTGCATTTTCCGATAAATGTGCCGCCATCATTATAAACCCATACATTGAACTTGTTTGCGCCGGTCTCTTCAGGTATTTCGAAAAAAAGAAGGTTGTCATCCGAATCTTTGATTATTGAAGAGAAAAAAGGTTTTTGTATCGGGGTTGTTATCCTGTTTAAATCTTCTTGCATTTGTTCAATTAATGCTTTCTTCGCATTATCGATATCTTTTTGAGGAAAACCTGCTAATATGTATCCCTTGAATCCATTTCTAACTTTCTCAATTGCATTTTTTTGAATTTCTTTCTGTTCATTTACGGATATTTCATTCGAACCCCAATTGATCTTCTCTTTAGAAACTAACTTCCCGTCTATTGTATAGATAAATATCTCACCTGTACTTGGTACAGCGATAATAATTTTATTTTTAACTATTTCGATTTGAAGAGGAGAACTAAGTCCGTATTTATATGTGTAAGGCATTGACGAAAAACCAACAGACCCTCCACTTTCAAAATTATATGAATAATTGTACAACGCTCTCTGTTCATTTCTATCAGGTCTTTCTGTAAAATCATCCCAAATAATCGTTTCCTGATCAGTATTAAAATCAATAATCGATACGAAATCCCGGTATTTCGTTTTCCAATCCACCCATCCTGTAACTAAAAACTTATTATCAGATAAAAGAATTATACAATTAACAAAGTGTTTAAATACCAACGTTTTAATATACCTGCCTTCAAAGTCAAAACAATTCATATTTCCCATAGATTCGGGGCGATTAAAAAATAAATTATTATATACTCCTTTAATTGTAATATTGCTCAAAAACTTTTTTCCGGCACTATTCGTAACATAGAAGTCATTTTTATATTTACCAGCAGGGTCATAAACAGAATAATAATTCCTGTTATAATGATTAACAGCAACTGACCCGTCCGGCATCATTACAAGGGATTTACTATCCCCTTTAGGATCATCATATATATCTTCCGGGTTTATCGGAAGAACTTTTCTCCAGTCATTTCCCTGAGCATACTCCGTATCAGGAATAAGTTTTACTGTTCCTTTTTTATAAATGTCAATCAATGACTGGGCATACAGGCTGTTCGCACAAAATACCAATGAAATGATAACAATTAAATTTTTCATAATGTGTATATTATCGTTATAAATTAAATTCAGATACATTCCCTTCTGAATCAACCATTTTCACAACAATGTCCTGTTGTGAGATACTGCGATTGGCATCATACTCATTTTCTGTACCATAAAAAAACGTAGCAGACTCGATAGGTGTTTCTTTTTCCGGCTTGAGTATTAATAATATAAATATCAGGATACAGGCGGCAGATGCTGCATAAAGGCTCCATCGAAGCAGCACGCGACTTTTTTTCCTTCCATCTTTTGCGTGATTATTCAATGACTTATCTTTCATTGCCCTGTCGAATACAGGTATTTCAATTTCTTCTTCACTTAAAACATTAATAATACCACATAATTCCGTTGCAAGAATTCTTTGTTCATCGACCGCGTTCCTGCATTCGGCACAACTCAAAAGATGTTCTTCAACATGAGCTTTCTCCCCCCGAGAAGCCTCATTATCAATATATTTCTGAATTAATCCACTATCAATATGCTTCATAAATATTTTTTTTTAAACTAAAATATATTTCACATCCCGTTTTTTATTAATATCTCCTTTAATTTTTTCAGTGTACGTGATAAGGTTTTGCCGATAGATGTATACTTAATTCCTGTTATCTCTGAAATTTCCTTATAAGAATATCCTTCGCTGTAAAGTAGCACAAGTTGCAATTCTTCATGAGATTTCAATTGCTCGAGGGCAAACCTTATTTTTGCTTCCGATTGTTTTTCATCAAATTCATCTTCTTGTTGTTGTTCCTCATTGGGATCCAGACTGTCCAATCGTATAAATGTCTTTTGTCCGGTCGAATAATCAATACATTTATTAATTGTAGCCCGCAACAGCCAGTTCTGAGGATTTTCAACAGTTTGTCCTTTTTGTAACCTCTCATAATAATACACAAAGATATCCTGAACGATATCACAAGCGGCATCTTTGTCGTTTACCATCTTCCTCGCAATGGAAAACATCTTCGCATAATTTTTTTTATATGTAATATCAAACTGTATCAAAACTTGTTGACTTTATATGTATGTCTGCTATTTTTCTGTTTTGTGACAAGAATACATTTTTTTGCACCGACTTTGTTAAAAAACTTTATTCAGGAGAGTGTTTTCTGTTTATATGATGTCTCGTTCATTCTCTATCATAATCAATTTACAAAAGTAGAGCAAGTTGAGAGAAGAATAAAATATGCTTGCATATTTATTATTCCGAGACGCAGCCTACTTTCAGTTTTTGAGTAAAAGTAGAGCAAGTTGAGAAAGGTAAAAAGGCAAAATACGGCATCTTAAAGTAGATCTTCCATTACTAATCCGTTACCTATAATTTCGAGAAAAGCGGTAATGTGACATACGCGATAGCTCCCGGATTTCACTCCCGTTGGTAAAATCTTCTTGGGTTGCACCAAGTGATTTTACAAATTCAAAATTTGAGGTACGATCCTATCACCTTTTTAAAATTTACTAACATTTACTCCTGTATCTTCTACTTCTCCGGAAATGATCAATCCTATCAAAAATATAACCGATACATAAAGTTTGGCAGCAATTCCATCTGGCGGATATATCCTGTTTTATCGGGTTCGTTCTCGTCATAATATTCGTACACTTTAGCCTTGTTATTGGTAATGTTTGGCAAATCAAGGTATATTTCATGAGTAACCCGCTGTTTGTTAATTTTATAGCTTACCGATAAATTTAGCTGAAAGATATTTTCAAACTTGTTACCATAAGCCTTGTTATAATCCCAAAACTCGTTATTTTGAGGATTAACCGTCAGATTTCCACTAACATCCCGCAAAAGAGGGATATATCTTTGTCCGCCACTAAAAAAAATCTTCGTATTCAGCGAAAGCGTTTGATTCCGCTTTTTCCCCAATTTGTCAAATTCCCTGCCGCCCAAAGCATTCAATACAAAATTGTTGTTGAACTTTGTATTTCGTTCAACGTTTTCCAAGGTCTTATATTTCGAATCGAATACTGAAGCATTGATGAGGAAATAATAATTATTACTGAAAAACTTCTCAATGGTAGCTTCAACGCCATAATTTTTCCCGACACCTTTATTTACCAATGAAACAAATCTATAATCAGTGCCTTCGTTTATAGTTGAATAGTAGCTTGCAGGGTCATTTTCAACAGGCAGATTGTAGAGGTTCTGATAATATACTTCCATTTTAAATTTCAGATATTGCGAGATATTGTTGCTATATCCAAACACAAAATGGTCGGATTTAAGCAAATCGAGGTCTTTATTAGGTTCTGTAATCGTTCCATCGCTTGACTTCACCAACGTAAAATAGTTATGAATGCTTTCCATGGTACTGTGTTTTCCATACCCCGCGCTTATTGCATTTGTACTATTCATTCTCCAAACCGCTGAAACTCTGGGTTCAATCGTGCTTTTCTTATTCAGAATAACATTCATATTGTGTAACCCCGCGACAAAAGAGAGTTTATCGCTTAAGTTGTGTTTCCATGTCGCGTAATTTTGCAGAACGCCAATATTTCCATGATAATCTATTAATGTAAAGCGGTTGGCTGTTGATGAATTTTCAAGTTGGCTTTGAAGATTTTTTTCGTTAATAAGAGAAAATTCAGAGCCTGTTTGCAATGTGTTTCTCGAGTTGATTTTGTTGTTATATTTTATTGCCCCTGTGTAGGTGGATGCTTTTATCCATGAGCTGTAATTCAAATTTTTTGTATCAGGGGAGCTAATGTTTGATTCATAAATATCTTCATCCATACCTGTTTCGGAATAAATAACTGAAGTTTTAAGATAGCTGCCGCTATTGATATTAAGTATATGACTCACACCCACATTTGCCAAAAAATTATTTTTATCAAAATACTGTATGATTTCAGGCATCATTTCGTTGTTTCCGGGAGTTACCCATGTGCTTGGTTTCAAATCATCAACATAGAGATTATCTAATCCCAGAACTCCGAAAACAGAAAACTTACCAATCTTCTCAGTGGGCAATACAACCTTAAAATTCACATCCTGAAACGTAGTGTTAATTCCTTCTATGTCAATTAAATTCAGTTTTTGAAGCAATCCGATATTCGAGAACCTGTAATTGATTATATAAGAACCTTCGTACCCTTTTTTTAATGGCGCTTCTATTGTGAAGTCCGTACCCAACAGACCAACTCCCAACATCGCCTCGAATTTTTCATTGTTTCCTTCCCGAAACTTCACATTGTACACTCCTGACAGCACATTGCCATATTCCGCCGAAAAAGCGGCTGTATAAAAATCGGATGCTGCCAGCAATCTGTTATTTAAGCAACTAAATCCCGCGACAACCATATTTTGGTCAGCTTGATGATTTGGCGCAAAAATGGTTACGTCTTCCAAACGCCACTGTATATATTTGGGCGAATTTCCCCTGACAATTATATCGTTATTTCCATTTGCTGACGTTGTCACACCTGCAAAATTGCTAAGTAATCTCGACGGGTCATCCCAACTGCCTGAAAAACGTTTTGTTTCTTCCACCGAAATAGACCGGGAGCTAATCATAGCCATAGGATTCAACGGACTATCGCTTAACGGTGGTTTTACAACGATTTCATCTATTTCAAAAACAGTTTCTTTAAGGCTAAGATTCAGGATGATTTCTTTGCCTGAATTTACAACAATGTCTGAAACTGTCAAATACTCATAACCTAAAGATGATACTTCTATGGTAATTCTGCCTATCGGTATTTGCTCAAATCGAAATACCCCGCTTGCATCAGTCACTGTTCCTTTTTGCGGATTAATACTTATTATTGCGACAGCAACTCCTATTAATGGCAATTTGCTATCAATATCTGTTATTGTACCTCTTACTGTTTGGGATGGATTCTGTCCAAATGTTGTTGAAATAAACATCAGGCCGGTTATTGTTATAAAAAATAATTTTCGCATTGCATTTCAGTTGTTTATAAATGGAATGCAAATGTATTCGCGTATAGTTTGTTATTTATTGATTTTGATCAAGAAATGCTATTCTTTGCTCAATTTTTTCCGGATACGACTTAAAGTCTCCGGTTTAACCCCTAAATAACTTGCTAATTGATATTGTGGTACTCTTTGGATTAAATCAGGTCTTTCCTTAATTAGCATTAAGTACCGGTCTTTAGCAGAAATAGTCCTGTAACTTGTGAACGATGACTGATTATCTGATAACATTTTATCCGATATTTTATACATCACACTGCAAATTGATTCTAATTGTGGGAACTTGAGCATCATTTCTTTTTCAAGCTGAGGAGAATTCACAAAGACAACAGTATCTTCAATACAATCCAGAAAATGTATTGACGGAATTCTGCTCTCATAGTTTGTCGGTATCACAGCTTGTCCTTCCGTATAAAATTCCAGAGTTTTTTCTTCGCCATCGTCTATAACATAGCTTCTGATACAACCTTTGGAAATAATGAATTTTTCATTCGCCATTTGTCCTTCTTTCAGTAAAACTGAGCCTTTTTTATAGCTCTTAATAACAACAACTTCTTCGAGTATTTTTATTAATTCATCACTCAAAGACATGTGACTTGATATAATTTTTAAAACCTCATTTTCCATTTTTTTTTAAGAATCTGAATATTTATTAGACTTATCCGACAAAGTAAATGTATATTTTTCAATTATTGACAACATACATAAAAATAGATTTTCTATGTGTTCTGCAAAGATAATGCAAGCCGAGTGAAGCACAAAATAAGCTTGCTTATTTTTATTGCCGAAACGCAGCCTATCTTCATTTTAAATAAGGATTTTGACTGGGTTTCTTCTGTAATTTTTTTTCGTGATCATGCAGAAGTATGAGCATAAATAATTGGTGATAAAGACAGAACAGAGGGTTTTGTGAGCGAATTTGAATTTTCAGAAATCGATTTCACGAAATCCATTTGCAAAATCAAAAACTCCAAAGGCATGGAGCCCATCTTAGTGGAATACCAAACGCATAAAAATACAAAAAAATCCACGTTACTTATTGAAAAAAACGGGGTTGAAAAATAAGGATAATAATTTGTAAGATAATATTTATTTACATAAATTTGCGAAATCTACGTTATAGCCTATGAGACTGACGTGATTAGTTATGACATAAAGCGATGGATAAAAACAAGAGGAAATTTGTGAAATTTTGCATATTACTACTATGCATAATTTTCTGTTGGCACTCATGTTTAAAGCCTGATCCGGAGAATAAAAGAAAGTTTAAAAGGACTTTGGGTATTAAATTGACACCGGACGTAAAAGATATTCATTATTATAGTGATTTTCTTGCAATAGATTTTACTGTTTTATTAGCATTCACTTGTGATTCTTCAACAATTCAGAGAATAATAAACGCAAATGGATTAAAATTAGCTGTTGGTAATGACACAGGATTGGGAACATCATTTAAATTTAACTGGTGGGACCCGGAGATAATAAAAACAATTAGACCATTTAAGAACAATGTCAAATATGACGGACCTCATAAATATTTGTGGTATGACAAAGATAATAAAAAAGCATATTATCAAAAATTCAGTATGTGAAACTTACCTTAAATATTTAGCGATGAGATATATTATGAGATGTTTTAAATAAAAAATGGATAGTCGAATGACCAACAAACGCTGTTATATCGCGAAGTAAGGATCTAACGAAGATATTATTGCGTACAGTAAAAAAATCAATCAAAATGATTATCAAAGGGGAAATAATAGAAAAATGAAGAAACAGTAAATTAACAATAAAACGAATATTATGAGCGAAAAAACATTTCCTATTTATGATTTGCACATGCGTAAGTATCTAAGTGTAAAAGACATGGTTAGCAAAGCCGAAACAAGTGGTTTTGCAAGTTTTGGAATACTTCAAAACTTATCACCATCGGGAACTGAAAAAAACGAAGACCTTCAGAAATTTATTGATGAAGTGAAAGACTACCCTTGCTACATGGGATTAAAACCGACAGCCCCCGGATGGAGTAAGAATTTTTCAAAGGAGTTGATAGACCGGTTCGACTATATCCTCATGGCTCCGCAATATATTCCTGACGGCAATAAATATGGTGACCTGATGGAAGTGAAGGACTTCAATTGCTATATTGACGATCCCGAAGACTTCATGAAGCGCAATGTAGAATGGTATCTGAAAATACTGAATCACGAAGATGACCCGCTCGACATTCTCGGCTGGACATTGTTTTTACCGCTAAGTATTCAGAGAGAGTATTATATGTTATGGACTCGAGAACGTATGGAAAAGATTGTTGAGGCCGCTCGCAAGAATAGCATCGCATTGGAAATTAACGATCTGGCTCATACACCGCATGCTGAGTTTATTCTGATGGCTAAGAAAGCCGGTGTGAAATTCACTTTCGGATCGGACACCGGTGATCAGCGCTCTTTCCGTTTAGATTACTGTAAAGAGATTGCAAAGTTGTGTAATCTTACTGAAGACGACTTCTTCATTCCTGTACGTAAACCCAGACAATAATAATAATTCAAAAATACAGATATAATGAAACGAAAAGATTTTTTAAAAAGCTCCGGTTTTATGCTGGCAGGTGGAATGACTATGGGATTTAGCCACATTGAAGAGACAAAGGCCGCCAAGCAAGTATCAGCTATCCCGACCGAGGAACCCAAACCATTCCCTGTATACGATTTACATATTCACACTTCTCGAGCGCAAACAGCCAAGCAGATTATAGAAAAAGCGGAGAAGAATGGCATACAGATGTGTGGCATTATACTAAATCCCGGAAGGACTGATGAAGGCGTGCAGAGATTCATCGATGAAGTAAAAGATTTACCTTGCTATATGGCCCTGCAACCCATGCAGATGGGTTGGAGCGCTTATCTGTCAAAAGAACTGATTGAAAAGGTGGATTATATTATTATGGATCCGCAGACTGTTCCTAACAGTAACAAATATGGAGACATTGCAGCTATATGGAGACCGGACTGCTATATTCCTGATGCAGAGGAGTTCATGAAGATTAACATGGCACATTATCTGAAGGTTATCAATAATCCTGAACCTATAGATATTTTCGGTTGGCCGCTATTTCTTCCTCCTGCCATTGCCCCCTTATACCTCCGGCTGTGGACTAAAGAGCGTATGGAGAAGATTATCGAAGCAGTACGGAACCGTGGTCTTGCTTTAGAGATAAACGATCTTGCCCGTACCCCTCATGCCGAGTTCATTCTGATGGCTAAGAAAGCCGGCGTGAAGTTCACCTTCGGATCGGATGCCCGCGACCACCGCACCTTCCGTTTAGACTATTGCAAGCAGATTGCAAGTCTGTGCGGACTTAATGAAAACGACTTCTACATACCGGTTCGCAAGAAAAGATAATCGTTGAACTAAGAGAACTGTCAGGAACAGAAATAATACAAAAGATTTGAATATGAATATAATCGAAACAATTCATAAGAGACGTTCCGTTCGCACTTATACAGGTGAACCATTGCGGGACGAACACATTTCTCAAATAAAACAATATATCAGCCAACTGAAAACACCGTTCGGAGTGAATGCGCGAATAGAGTTGATAAGTGTAAATTCCGATGAGGGCCCTGTAAAATTAGGCACTTATGGATGGATAAAAGGAGCATGTGATTATTTGGCGCTGATTTATGAAGAAATGCCTTTTGCCGAAACTGCGGCTGCATATATGTTTGAACAAGTTGTCTTATATTGTACGCATTTAGGTTTAGGAACATGTTGGCTTGGAGGCTCTTTTAGCCGCAGTGATTTCAAAAAACAAATAACTCTTAATTCTAATGAGAAATTAAGAATTGTATCACCGGTCGGTTATATAGGAGACAAGAAGCGATTTCTTGAGAAATACATTGTAAATGCAGACAAAAACCACGCGTCTCGCAAACCTTTCGGAGAACTTTTCTATGAGAAAAACTTCAACAATCCTCTGACAGAAGCTGCGGCAGGTTCTTTTTTAACGGCTCTTGAAATGGTACGTTTATCGCCGTCGGCAAACAATAAACAGGAATGGCGTGTATTGCTTGAAAACAAAACACTGCACTTTTATAAAAAACCTTATCCAATGTTTGATGCCATTGACATGGGAATTGCTCTTTGCCACTTTGAACTTAGCTGCAAGGAGCTTGGTATTGAAGGTAAATTTGAACAAATAAAAGACTATCCCGCTCACGAAAAAATAAAATATGTTATTTCATGGGTTGGAGAGCATTAGGTTTACTGCACAATAATAATATAATATAAAGGTTATACTCTTAGGAACACTTTATTACGGTACATGATCCAAAGAATAAAGAACACTATAGCGCAGTTTCCGAAGCGGAGGATGACGCTGTAGTAATCTCCTAAGTATTGCTCGGTTCCATGTAAAAGTGACGTTGCTACACTTCTGAAGTTTATTACTGAATAGAGCAGGTATGCCATAATGGAATTCATCCCGTATATCTTCAGCCAGTTAAGATACTTGGACCATTTTTTATAGTCGACCACATAGTAGAACAGTGCCATTAGCAGGAAGCATAATCCGCTTGCATGCAATGTCATGGAGCTTGACCATATCTTTTTGATAATGGGCATATGCAGACTCAACAGCTGACCCGCAACAATCATTGAAACTCCTCCAATACATAAAATTGCAACTTTCCGAAGGCCGCTTTTGTCACTTTTCAAAATCTGTCCTGCAAAGACTCCGGTCATGACGGTTACGACAAAATTCAGACTACTGAGAACCCATGTATAACGGTATCGTCCGAAGTCAATTACCCCTTCAGGTGTTATTGTTGTGCCGTCACGAAAACGTCCGAGTACAACACGGTCGATATATTCAGCGAGATTGTAGTCGGGAGTATAGTTACCGCCTCCAAAACTGCCTATTTGCACGAACGATAAAAGCGCCCAGAAAACCAACAAGCAAGAAGCTGTTATTATTATCTGACCTTTCCTGCCGACATGAATCAACAGAATAGCTGAAACAAGATAACCGACAGCTATCGATTGCAGAGTATTGGAAAACAAGAATATACGGTCAGGATTAATTCCGAGAAGATTTCCCTGACACATCATACCGAACAGCCACAAGAGAAAAACTCTTTTCAGTATCCTCATATATAACCGTTTCTTTGACTGCGATTTCAAGTATTTCGCAAAGGCGAAAGGCATTGAAGCTCCTGCCATAAACATAAACAGAGGCATTATAATGTCCCAGAAAGCGAAGCCTTCCCACGCAACATGTTCAAATTGTATCGCAATCCAATTTGTCGGACCCCAATCAAGAACACGCACTAAAGACATAAACACAGGTTGAAAAAGTACGAGGCAAAATAAATCAAAGCCCCTCAAAATATCCAAAGAGGCTAAACGTTGGTCTGAATTCGGGTTTTCCATTTTTAAAGTATTAGATTATTGATTTAAATATCCCCCCAATCCGCTTTGTTAGAAAAGTCCCCTCTCCTTGGGAGAGGGGATTTAGGGGTAAGGCTTTCTTCTTTTTCTCTTAAATTATTTCGGGTAACAGATATGGCGCCCTGTATTCACGGCTAAGCATTGCGTTAGCTTCAGCTTCGCCATGACCGATAAAACGTTCGGCTACAGGGTCGAAGTTAAGTTGATACCCAAGTCTGCATGAAATATTTCCCAGATGCGCCAGTGCAGAAGACAAATGACCTGTCTGTACCGGTCCATTCTGGATACTCATATCGCGCGCCCTGATTGCATCAAACCAGTTTTGAAAATGGAGTGTCAACTCACCTTTCTCTGTACGACTCGGCCCTTTTTCTCGCTTTTCGCCTAAGTATGTCTCATAAGTGCCATAGCCTTTTATTACCATATAACCTTTCTCTCCGTAGAAAATATTACCGACATCTGCACCGTCTTCCCTGTTGGTACACCAATTACGAACCTCAAACTGTATCATCTTCTTTTCTTTCGGATAATGATATATTGATGTCTGTACTTCCGGCACTTCTTTGCAGTCATCCCAAAGGAATTTTCCGCCCATTGATGTAATGCGTTCCGGAAGACTTGTCACGCCAAGTCCCCACATACAGAGGTCCGTTTCGTGTATTCCCTGGTTACCTACATCACCGTTTCCGAACAACCAATGCCAATGCCAATTGTAGTGGACGATATTCCTTGAGAAAGGAAGCATCGGAGCCGGACCGCACCACAAATCATAGTTTAACCCTTCGGGTATCGGTGATAAGCCTTTATTTCCTATATCGGGCCTCCAACGGAAAACTAATCCTCTTGACATATAAACACGACCAATAAGCCCGTCTTCCAGATGTTTGACGCCTTCCCTTATTGCCTCGGAACTGCGCAATTGTACGCCGTGTTGTACGATACGGTTATACTTGTAGGCAGCTTCTATCATCTTACGGCCTTCATAAACATTATGCGTAGCAGGTTTCTCCACATAAACGTCTTTTCCTGCCTGACATGCCCAAATAGTTTGCAAGGCATGCCAATGATTCGGAGTTGCAAGAGTCACTGCATCGATATTCTTATCGTCATAAATACGTCTGAAATCCTGTTGTACAGCCACATCCTTACTATATTTCTTTTTTACTTCCGCGGCTCTCTCTTTAAGTATTACCATATCAGGGTCACATAAGGCCGCCAGTTCGACGTTTGCTTTCTGCGATAGTCCCATTACCTCCTCGATATGCGACTTTCCGCGTCCGTTAATACCAAGTACCGCAACCCTAATGCGGTCGTTTGCTCCTCTCGCACTTGCCGGCATAACCGACGGTTTTGTTATCTCACCACCTACCACCGCAGGTGTAACGAGAGCTGTTGCAGCTCCGACGGCTGCTGTTTTTAAAAATGTTCTTCGTGTGCTCATGGTATATTGTTGTTTTTAAAAATTGTTGAAGCGTTGAACTGTTNAANCGTTGAAGCGTTGAAGAATTCTATCTCTTAATATTTATTTGAAATTTTATTAATTTCCTCATCTGTCAAGTCGCCGCCTATAACTATTTTATGTCTGAACGTTATGCTTTTGCCCGGTTTGAGGGTGATTTTTACCGGAGTTGCATCTTTTTCGAATGCCGTACCTCCGAGATTGTTTGTTGCGAACAATCCGTAGCCGCGTGCATGCGACCAAGCGGGATAGTTCGGATTCTTTTTATGGTCAATTATTACAATCGTAATAACCTCGCCCTCCTTCTCGGCACGCAGGGCAACCCACGGGCTTCTTTTCGACCACACATCGCCTCCTTTAACGCCCTCGGCATTACGGTAAACTCCATTTACTCCGTCATTATTCATAGCCGGAACCTCCGTTTCTATTCCATTGGCATCAAGGAATTTTTCGGCTTTCGTCGCCGGCTCTTCAAAGGCACGGTCAACGCGTAAGCCTATCAACCCTTCTTTATTTTCAGTAAATGTAACGTCCTGCTTTGCCGTAAGCTTTGTTATTCTTTCAATTGTTCGCATAGCAGAAGCAGAACCGCCTCCTGCTATATTTCCCGAGAATATATAAGTAGTTTCTTCTTCTAACAAGATGTTATTTTTTGAGTCAACCCAGTCGGCAATAGCCACTAATTCACCCTTTTTAGGGTTTTGAGAAGCTATCTTTTTAATTTTGACTGTTCCGTACTTATGCTTATCTTCGGCTTTTATGGCGAAAGAGTTATTCCAGAAATCCAATCCGTTAACATCCCCGAAGTTAAACCATAAGCCAACATGATGCGGGTGGTCAACCCGTTCAAAGGGTTTAGGGTTATATGGGTATCCTCGCGTAATATCTTTACCGGAAGCGCTGATTATCGGATATAATGATTGTTTTTCCATGTCATCGGGGTAGAAATATGCGGTAAACAGTTTGCCGTCGACATAGACTTCAACTTTTTTATCGCTCTCTTTGTTTACAAATGTCACCTCAGCTTTCTGAGCCCCCGCCGACATTATGCTCGAAAGTATAAATGCGACAATAAGTCCTAATTGTTTCATAATAATAATTTAAGTTACAAATGCCTTGCAATATACAAACAAATATTATTTTAGCATATTTTTTAGCAATCATTAACAATTAGTGGCGGTAGCTACCTGCTTAACCGGGATGTTCAACAAGAAACCGAGTTTCTTAATTTTACCGGCAATATGACCTGTGCCTATCGCGCAATGATGCGACGGGCCTGCTTTAGACCATTGTTCGATAAATGTTTTGGCAGAAACTGCAAACTTATAACGGCTGTTTGTATTGCCTATTTGCATTGTCGGGCCGGCGACGGATTCGCTTTCTGCCGTAAGAAGGAAATAACCGTCTTTTCCTTCTGCTACGGAAAGCAGCGTTACAGGACCTTGTTTGACTGACATCTGGATAGATAATCCTTTCCCCGGCTTTCCGTGATATACCGATAGCGGAACAAGTTTTACTCTATCTTCAGCCATATTAAAGTGCGCAGGACCGTCATGACCTAACAATACAACATCGTCGTTAAAATCCATTGCATAAAATTCGGAAAACGAACCTCCCGAGCCAAACGCGGACATTATCTTCATTGCCTGAACATTTTTCACCTCACACTCGCCTGCTACGGGAATACCTTTTCCTGTCAACAGTGTGTTTCCTGCGATAACGGATGTAACTATATTTTCATAGTCGTTACCGTCGTACCCCTCATAGTAATAAGCAAAAGCATCAATACGGTGAGCCGCCACAAGCTTATCCAATGCTACCGATGTCCTTGCTGCACGCCTCACCTCCTCCTCTTCACATTCGGGAATAACATCAAATGCTTCCCTTAACTCACGAACCTTGCTATCGACCTCTTCTATGGATATATTGTCGCGTATAGCCTTCAATTCGCACATCTCAATCATTTCAATATGAGTTCCGAAAGTAGCGGCCAACTCGGTAAGGTCGGTATAAACATCAAGCATTCCGCCGTAGTAATGCCCCATTATACCCATCCGGCTATGATTCAGGGTATAAGCTGCCTTAGCAGCTTCCACCCATTCCTCTATCTCTTTCCATGTATCAGGGTCTGTAAGATAACCCGACACAATGTCATATTTAAGTCCGGAGCGATTGAATACGCACGCAATCTCGGGCACCGAACAAGCTTGACAATGAGCCAGCCACTCTCCCGTCATATCTCCGCGGTCGCTCATGCTGTTGAGTTTCTCGTAGTCAATTGCAGCTACCGGCTGGATATTAAGAATAATTACCGGGACCTTCAGTTGTTGTGCTACCGGCAAGACTGTTGACGACAACGCATAAGTAGAGATATAAAGAAAAGCAATATCAATATTAGCCTCCTTTAAGAAGTCGGCGGCACTGCGCGCCTTATCCGGATTATCGACCATACCAGCATCTACAACCGTAGCACCCATACTTTCTATGCGTGTTTTTATACGGTTCTGATATTCTTCCAAACGTGATAATAACCCGTTAAACTGCGGCCAGTAAGTCTCCAGCCCTATTCCAAATAATCCTGCTCTCATAAGATTTTATTTTAATACTTTAAAATTATAAATGCCGGAGCCTATTTTGACAACGACACGGTCTTTCTCCAAAAATGTATCCGTTATTCCTGCGGCTTCTCTCAAGGAAACTCCGCTCTCGGTAATCTTCGTCACTTCCGATGCGGGAAGATAAACGGATGCAAAACTGTTTGCCGGTACTTCGACACGCAACGTAAACGCATCTTCGCCGTCTTTCCATTCCGAACGAACGACACCGTAAGGTGACTTGTGGGATACATTCACTTCACGTATATCCCCCACTACTTCCGGCTTGAAAACTATATTTTTATATGCTGTTGAATTTTGGTCCTGACGAATCCCTCCGAGTCCGCCGAAAAGCCATTCCATCAGATGTCCAAGCATACAATGATTGTTCGATACAAAGCCGTAGGCCTGCCATGATTCGGTGAGCGACGTAGCGCCGTGTGCAAGTTGCCAGCCATAACCCGGCACATCATACTTGCAATTCATGTCATATATAATATCCGAGGCATCGTTAGATTCCAATGCACGAAGAACGTACCTGTAACCCACATCGCCCGCTGTCAAGGCATTATTACGTCCGCGTATATCCGCTTTGAGATTTTCGAATGCCTGCTCACGATTTGTATCGTCGGTAAGACCGGTATATAAGGCTATGGCATTTGCAGTCTGGCTATCACGGTCATATTTAAGGGTTGACTTATTCCAAAACTTATCATTAAAAGCCTTTTTTATTTCGACTAACAGCTTGCCGTACTTCTCCGCATCGTCATTTTCGCCTAACAATAAGGCTATCTTTTGCATGATAGTTGTATTGTAATAGTAAATGGCAGTTGCCGTAACCCCATTCGAGGTAAGCTGTGCATACCCCGGATTCTTAGGTCCTATATCGTACCAGTCGCCAAGACCGTACGATATGATATGATTTTTGGCTTTCGATGTCAGATAATCAAGATAGCGACGCATATCAGGGTAATACTTCTCGATAAGGCTTCTGTCGCCATACCACAAGTAGACATACCAAGGAGATATAATAAATGCACTACCCCACTCCGGTGTATCCCTGAAGCCGCCCTCAAACTCAACAAGCTCGGGTGCGATAGTCGGTATAAACCCGTTTGCAGCCTGCGTAGAACGCATATCCATCATCTTCTTTTCGTATAACCGCGCCACATCATAACGATACTGAAACGAGTATTGCATCAAGTGAGCTACTTCGAGCCAACCAAGCTTTTCACGATGGGGACAATCGGTTATAACACTTGCCATATTACTGCGCATAGACCAGTCTATCAGGCTGTAAATCCTGTTAAACATATCATTGGAGCAGTTGAAAGAGCCAACTTCTTCAGCAGAATTGCATGTATGAAGCCCTACGATATCAAT
>JGI994J12354_10002930_pt1 | contig 16276 bp, 18 predicted proteins | sample IntmicLarv3ML3BL_FD_12354 | JGI IMG/M metagenome (IMG submission 12354) | reverse complement strand
GTCAGAAGCAGCGCGTTGCCATCGCGGGCGTGATTGCCATGCAGACGGCTTGTATCGTCATGGATGAGCCAACCGCCATGCTCGACCCGCGCGGACGCGCAGAGGTGATGAAAACCGTGCGCCGCCTGCAAAAGGAGCTGGGCATCACGGTGATTCTGATTACCCATTTTATGGACGAGGCCGTGCAGGCCGACCGCGTGATTGTGATGAACGAGGGCGAAATATATCTGGACGGTACGCCGCGCAGCATCTTCACACGCATCGCATTGCTGAAATCCGTGGGGCTTGAGGTGCCGCAGGCCGCCGAGCTTTGCGCGGGGCTGCGCGAAGCGGGTGTGCCGCTGCCGGAGGATATCCTCACCCCGGCGGAATGTGTGGATGCCATTGCGGCGGCATGGAGGTCTGACGTATGACCATACTCGAAACGCGCAATCTCACCCATCGCTACGGGCAGGGGAGCGTCTTTTCCCATGTGGCGGTGAACAATATCTCTCTGCAAATTGCGGCGGGGGAGTGTGTCGGCATCATCGGGCATACCGGCTCCGGCAAAAGTACGCTGATTCAGCATTTTAACGGGTTGCTCAAGCCCGACAGCGGCGAGGTGCTCGTGGCGGGGCAAAACATCTGGGCGAGCAAAGCGGCCACCAAAAACGCCCGCTTTCAGGTGGGCTTGTGCTTCCAGTACCCCGAATACCAGTTGTTTGAGGAAACGGTTTACAAGGATATCGCTTTCGGTCCCAAGAACATGAAGCTTGAAAAGGATGAAATCGACCGCCGGGTGCGCCGCGCGGCGGAATTTGTGGTGCTGCCGCAAAAGCTGCTGGAAAAATCCCCCTTCGACCTCTCCGGCGGCGAAAAGCGCCGCGCCGCGATTGCAGGCGTGCTCGCCATGGAACCGCAAATATTGATTCTGGACGAGCCCACCGCCGGGCTTGACCCCAAGGGTCGCCAAACCATCATCCAAATGGTACGCAATTACCAAAAAGAAACCGGCAAAACAGTGTTGTTCGTTTCGCACAGCATGGAGGATATCGCCGCCTTCGCGCAGCGCGTGCTGGTGCTCAACCGCTCCGAGGTCGCAATGCTGGATACGGTGGATGCCGTGTTCTCGCAGCGCGAAGCCCTGCACGAAATGGGCTTGGATGTGCCGGAAATCACCGCGATTTTCCATGAGCTGGCGCAGCGCGGTCTGCCCGTGAGTCCCGCCGTCTACACGGTGCGGCAGGGTGTGCAAGCGCTGCTGGCGGCAAGAAGGGGAGGTGCGGCGGAATGATTTCGGATATCACCATCGGGCAATACTACCCCGCAAATTCCGTCTTGCATCGGCTGGACGCGCGCATCAAGCTCTGCCTGACCGCTGCGCTGGTCGGTCTGATGTTTTTCTGCAAAAGCTTCCCCGCGCTGGGGCTTTCCGCTGCAATGACGCTGCTCGCGGTGCTGCTATCCCGCGTACCGCTGCGCATGCTGTGGAAGAGTATGCGCCCCATCCTCTATATCCTGGTTTTTACCGCCGTACTCAACCTCTTTTACGGCAAAGGCGGCGATTCCCTGCTGCCGGATATCTGGCTGCTGCGCCGCATCACGCTGAACGGCATCTATCTCGCCGTTTTCATGGCTGTGCGCATCATTTGCCTCGTGCTCATCAGCGCCCTGTTGACCTACACCACAACGCCCACGCTGCTCACGGATGCCATCGAGCGGCTGCTGTCGCCTCTGGCATATCTGCGCATTCCGATTCATACGCTCGCGATGATGATGACGCTGGCGCTGCGCTTTATCCCGGTGTTGATTGAGGAGATTGAGCGCATCATGAACGCGCAAAAGGCACGCGGCGCGGATTTTGAGAGCGGGGGATTGCTTTCGCGTGCGAAGGCGCTGCTGCCGATTTTGGTGCCGCTGCTGATTTCCGCCTTCCGCCGCGCCTATGATTTGGCGTTCGCCATGGAATGCCGCTGCTACACGGGCGGCAAGGGGCGCACGCGCATGAAGCAGATGCGGCTTTTGCCAAGGGATGGGCTTGCCGTTTTGGTGTTGTGTGCCTATGGTGCAGGAGTCATCCTGCTCAACCGATACTTTTTTCATGTGATGTAGGAGGTGCTGTCATGCGTACTCTGCGTCTTGCGCTGCGTTTTGACGGCAGCGCTTATCATGGCTGGCAGATTCAGCCCAACGCCGTTACCGTCCAGGCGAAGCTCAAGGCGGCGCTGGAGGTTCTGAGCGGTCAGGCGGAGACCGTCATCGGCTGCTCGCGCACGGATTCCGGCGTGCATGCGGGTATTTTCTGTTGCTCGCTGCACACGGAGCTGGTGCTTTCGGCACAGAAAATCCCCGCTGCGCTGAACGGCAATCTCCCGCGCGATATTGCCGTGCTTTCCTGCGAGGAGATGCCGCTGGACTTCCACGCGCAATACCACTGCATCGCCAAGGAATACCGCTATTACATCTGGAATTCACCGCAGCGCAACCCCTTTCTGGAACGCTATGCGCCGCAAATCCCGCGCGAGATGGACGTGGATTTGCTGAACGCAATGGCGAAAGCTTTCATCGGGACGCATGATTTCGCCGCCTTCTGCGCGGCGGGCAGCGCGGTGCAGTCCACCGTGCGCACGGTACAGGCCTGCGAATGGCGGCGCGCAGGGAGCCTGCTGACCTTTCGCATTCAGGCGGACGGCTTCCTTTACAATATGGTGCGCATCATTGTTGGTACGATGCAGGAGGGGACGGCGCAAACGGATATCCCCGCGATGCTGGCATCCCGCCGCCGCGAAGACGCAGGCGCGACCGCGCCGCCGCAGGGCTTGTTTCTCACGCAGGTTTCCTACCAAGACAAAAGCTTCTCGGCGGAGTATCTGCCGGGTACCGAATAGAAAAGGGTGGTTTCGTTTATGGCAAAGGCGGCAAAGAAAGTGAAAAAAGAAAAAAAGGCGCCAAGGGCGCCGAGAAATCCGAGGAATCTGCGCTTGGCAGCAGTGCTGGCGGTGCTGTTGGTGCTGCTGTGTGTGGTGCTGTATGCTGTGGCGCGGGTTTCGGACGCATCGGCCTACGCAGGTGTGCAGGACGGTTTCCGCAGCTTTTTTGCGGGTCTGTCCCCCGGGGAAGGCTATCCGTATGCGCTGGAGGCGAGCAGTGTTCTGCAGATTTCGCCCATGAACAGCGGTGTGGCTTATCTGACCGGGGAAGCATCCTGTGTGCTGAACGGCACGGCGAAGCCCCTTTTGGTGAAAAAGCTCTCCTTTCAGGAGCCTGCCATGACGGCAGCGCACGGTCGGCTGCTGGTGTATGACCGCGCGGGCGGCGCGTGGTTTGTGCAGAACGCTTCGCAGCAGCTGCTGCAAAAGGAGATGGGCTCGGGTGTTTTGACGGCGGCGCTGGGCAAAAACGGCAATGTTGCCGTGGTCACATCCGCAGCGGATGCGCAGGGCGTTTTGACGGTGTATGACAAAAGCGGCAAGCAGTTGCTGGAGTTCCGCTGTGAAACGGAGCGCATTGCCAGCGTCAGCCTCTCGGACGACGGCAAAAACGCCGCCATTCTTACCCTTGGCGCGCAGAACGCGCAGTATTTCTCGCGCCTGCTGATTTTCGCCTACGACCGCGCGGAGCCGATCTATGAGGAGAAATTCCAAAACACCGCGGGCATCCGCCTGCAATACACCGACTCCGGCAAGCTGCAGCTGTTTGCCGATACGCTGTTTGCCTGCTATTCAGGCAGCGGCGAGCGGCAGACGGAGCTGGTTTTCCCCGCAGGGTCGCTGGTGCGGCTGAAAACGCAGGAAAACGGTCGTTGCCTGTTTGCCCTGCAGGGGCAGACGGGCGGTGCGCTCACGACGGTTTACAGCTATAACCGCGATGGTGCAAAGGAATTTGAAAAGAGCTGCGAAGACCTGCGGGATATTGCCTGCGGCAAAAGCTATAGCGCCATTCTGGCGGATGGGCAGCTCACCGTGCTGGATACCGCCGGCGCGCAGCAAAAACAGTTCCCGCTCACGGAATATGTACGCGCACTGGCGCTTTCCGGCAAAATGGTTTATGCGGTCACCTTAAAATCCATTCAGCAATATTCGTTTTAGGATTGCGCAATTTGCCGTACCTGTGCTATAATGATTAGGCGAATTGAGCAAAAAAATTCGAATTCTTCATAATCTGGTAAAATATAGCGTGCATAATGGTATCATATATTTTACGGAGGCGATTTCTTTGAATTATGTGTTGGATATTTTGCTGATTGCGGTTTTTGCGCTTTCGGTGGCTGTCGGCATCAAGCGCGGCTTTGTGCGCTCGCTGCTCTCCATGATTTCCTTTTTGCTGGCCATGCTTTTGGCGCATTTCATGAGCGAGGCCACCGCGCCCGTGCTGTATGAGCAATTTGTGCAGGAGAGTGCGGAAAAGCTGGTTTCCTACCAGATTGACGAATCTGTGGATATGGAGCTGACCGTGGCACAGGCGAAGGAGGTTATCCAAAATCTCCCCGAGGGCTTCCCGGAGCTGGCGCAGTCCGTGGGCGTGGATTTGGAGAAGCTTTACAACAGTCTGGATACCGGCAATGTCAACTCCAGGGACGTTGCCGCGCGTCTGACGCAGGGCATTGTGAAGCCCATCGCCATCCCTGTGCTGCGGGTAGTGAGCTTTTTTGTGCTGCTGCTGGTGATTTCCCTGTTGCTGCGCCTGCTGATTTTGCTGATTGACAAAATCGCAAAGCTCCCGGTGCTGAAAACCGCAAACACGGGCCTCGGCGGTCTTTTGGGCGCGCTGCGCGGTCTGCTGTATGTGGTGGCGTTCAGCTCCCTGCTCACCGTGGGTGCGGCGCTTGCGAAGGACAGCAAATTCGAGGAAGCGGTGCAAGGCTCCCTCATCATCTCCAAGCTGGATATTACAAGCCTCGTGGGTGGGGTCGGCGGATTCCTAAAATAATTTGGGGTGCCAATCAATATAGAAAAGATTTTTGGAAAGGGTAACAGGTAATAAACCATGCTCAAAAACACACTCAAAAATTTATTCAAAGGCAGCTTAACCATCCCCAACGCGCTGTGCGTCATCCGCATTCTGCTCGTGCCCGTGTTCGCAATGTGTTACAACAAGGGCTACATATTCTGGGCGTTCTTCATTCTGGCGTTTTCCGCGCTTTCGGATACGCTGGACGGCACCATCGCCCGCCGCTTCAACCAAATCAGCGAGCTGGGCAAAATTCTAGACCCGGCGGCAGACAAAATTTCCCAGGTGGCAATCGCCATTGTGCTGTTTCTGCAGTTCCGGGGCAGCGGCAGCGAATCCATGCGCGCGTTTTCTTGGGTGTTCATGTTCTTTCTGGGCAAGGAGGCTGTGATGCTTGTGGGCGGTGTGGTGATGCTGTTGATTGACCTGAAGCCCGGTGCGGCGGAAATCTACGGCAAGGTTGCCACCGTCGTATTCTATCTTGTGATGGGCATTATGGTCATCTTTGGACCCGGCATCGGCGCAATCATCCGGTATTTCCCCAAGGCGGTGCTGCCGGAGCCGGTGGCCATGGCGCTGGTCGGCATCTGTGCTCTGCTCACGCTGATTGCATTTTTGAGCTATATGCCCGGCGTTTACAAGCAGGCAAAAGAAAAATACGGAAAGGGAAAGTAAATGAAACAAGTGATTTGCTCGCGCTGCAAGCAGCGCCCCGCCATGATTTTTGTCACCAAAATGGAGGGCGAAAACGCCACGCAGGAAGGGCTTTGCATGAAATGTGCCCTGGAGATGAACATCGGCCCCATCAAGCAGATGATGAATAGCATGGGCATCTCCGAGGACGAGGTGGACGCGGTCAGCGAGCAGTTTGATACGCTTTTCTCCGGGCTGGAGGGCTTTGAGCCGGGCGGTGCAGGAACGCTGCCCTTCTTTCCGCAGGGTCTGCCGGGGATGCCCGGTATGCCGGAGCGCGGTGCGGCAGATGCCGCCGAAGCCCCGCAGGCGCAGGAGGAAGCGGACACGCCCGACATGCAGCCGCGCAAAAAAAGAAAGCGTCAAAAGGAAAACGAGAAGAAACGTAAATTCCTCAATCTGTATTGCTCGGATTTGACCGCCAAGGCACGCCGCGGCGAGGTGGATCGCATCATTGGGCGCGAAAATGAGATTTACCGCACGGTACAAATCCTCTGCCGCCGCTCCAAAAACAACCCCTGCCTCATCGGTGAGCCGGGTGTCGGCAAAACCGCCATTGCAGAGGGGCTTGCGCTGCGCATTGCGAACGGCGATGTACCCGCAAAGCTGGCAAGCAAGGAGATTCACCTGCTCGATTTGACTGCGCTGGTGGCGGGCACACAGTTCCGTGGTCAGTTTGAGANCTCGCATCAAGGGCTTGGTGGACGAGGTCAAGAGCGAGGGCAACATCGTTCTGTTCATTGACGAGGTACACAATCTCGTGGGCACGGGTGATGCGGAGGGCTCCATGAACGCCGCGAACATCCTCAAGCCCTCCCTTTCGCGCGGGGAAATCCAAATCATCGGTGCAACCACCTTCAACGAATACCGCAAATACATCGAGAAGGATTCCGCGCTGGAGCGCCGCTTGCAGCCCGTGAAGGTGGAGGAGCCTTCCATCGAAGAGACCTGCACCATGCTGCTGGGCATCAAGGATTATTATGAAAACTACCATAAGGTGCGCATGAGCGATAGCCTGATTCGCCAGGCGGTGGTGCTTTCCGAGCGCTATATCAACGACCGATTTTTGCCGGATAAGGCCATCGATTTGTTGGATGAGGCCTGCACCTGCGCGAATCTGCGCAACAAAAACATCAGTATCATGGAGCTTGCCGCCACAGAGCTGGAGGAGCTGGAGGATACCCTGCTCGCGCTGGAGGAGGAGACTGAGATAGACTACGAGGCCGTCGCCCGCGCCCGCTCCGAAATCCTTCAGGCGCAGGAAGCGTTGAAGGGCGCGCAGGAAAAAGCGCAGGACAATAAGGTTACGCAGGACGATATCGCCAAGGTCATCCAGCTGTGGACAGGCATCCCTGCGCAGAAGGTCATCGAGAGCGACCTGCGCCGTCTTGCGGATTTGGAAAACAACCTCAGAGCCAAGCTGATAGGGCAGGATGAAGCCGTCTCGCTCGTGGCCTGCGCCATTCGGCGCGGACGCGTGCAGATTAGTCTGCGCCGCAGACCGGCATCCTTCATCTTTGTCGGTCCCACAGGTGTGGGCAAAACGGAGCTGGTGAAGCTGCTCGCCAACGAGCTGTTTGACACGCCGGAGACGCTCATTCGCCTGGATATGTCCGAGTTTATGGAAAAGCATTCCGTCTCGCGCATCATCGGCTCGCCGCCCGGCTATGTAGGCTATGACGAAGCGGGGCAATTGACCGAAAAGGTGCGCAGAAAGCCCTATTCCGTGATTCTGTTTGACGAAATCGAGAAGGCGCACCCGGACGTGATGAACATCCTGCTGCAAATCCTCGACGAGGGAAAAATCACGGACGCGCACGGGCGCACCGTCAGCTTTGAGAACACCGTTATCATCATGACCTCCAACGCCGGCAGTGACCGCAAGGAGGGCGCGCTGGGCTTTGCCAAAACCCAGGGAGAGGCCTCGCAGGAGAAAGCCATGAAAGCGCTGCGCGACTTCCTGCGCCCCGAATTCATCGGCCGTGTGGACGAGGTGGTAATCTTCCGCGATTTGACGCGGGAAAATTATGAGCAAATCGCCGTTTTAATGCTGGAGGAGCTGGCAGCGCCCATGGCGGACAAGGGCATCCGCTTCGGCTGGACGCAGGAAGTCCCCGCGCTGCTCGCGGCGGATTCCGCAGACGGCACACGCGGCGCGCGCGATTTGCGCAACGTCATCCGCCGCGCAGTGGAGGACAAAATCACCACACTGATTGTCAACAATGCCGAGTGTCCGCTGCAAAGCGTGCAATTGCGCACACAGGATGACGAGGTTGTTTTGGATGCCGAATACGAATAAAAGGATGATTGTGCCATGAACCACACACCCGAAACCCTGCACATTGAGCAGGCGAAATCCATTCAGCAAAAACTGCATTATGAGCCGGGTGCCGGTTTCTTTGCGCAGAAGCGCGCCATCGGCGAAAAGCTGGAGGAGCTGCTGCGTCCGTTGCCGCGTACCGCGCCCGCGCAGTACATCATAGAATATACCAAGGACTGCGGCAGCTATGAGAATACCCGTTTTTGCTATGAGAGCGAGCCGGGCTTCTTTGTGCCCGCGCATTTGCTGCTGCCCAAGGTATACAACGAAAAGCTGCCTGTGGTCATTTGCCTTCAGGGGCATTCCACCGGCATGTATCTTTCCTTGGGCGAAAAGCGCATGAAACGGGATGACTGGCTGCTGCGTACGCAGGATATGGACTACGCCGTTCAGGCGGTGCAGCAGGGCTATGCCGCCTTGATTCTGGAGCAGCGCGGCTTCGGCGAGCAGAACGCTTCCACGGAGCATGACAACACCAACTGCACGGATATGGCCATGCAGGCGCTGATTTTGGGCCGCACCCTGCTGGGCGAGCGCTGCCACGATGTTTCCGCGCTGATTGATTTACTGCCCGCCTTCCCGGCGCTGGATACGGACAAAATCGGCATCATGGGTCAATCCGGCGGCGGTACCGTTACCATCTATTCCGCCTGCCTGGATACGCGCATCAAGGTCGCCATGCCCTCCGGCTCGCTTTGCCCTTATTTTGACTCGATTATCAGCCTGCACCATTGCAGCTGCAACTATCTCCCCGGCATGTATGCGCAGATGGAAATGGCGGATTTGACCGCCCTGATTGCCCCGCGTCCGCTCGTGGCCGTGGCAGGGGAGAAGGATCGCATCTTCCCGATTGACGCCGTAAAGCGCGGCTTTGCGCAGGTGCGCGCCATCTATGATGATGCCGGTGAGCCGGGCAACTGTGCATTGGTCATCGGCAGCGAAGGCCACCGCTTCTATGCTGCGCAGGCCTGGCCGCTGTTCCGCAAGTATATGGAGCAGCTGTGATTTAGGAGGACACCCATGAAAATCCGCATTTCCGCAATCATTTTCTGCCTGGCGCTCTGTCTTGCGGGCTTTTCCGCCTGTGATACCGCACCGCAGGAAAAGCCGAGCGAAACAACAACGGCTGTCACTGCCACCTCGCCCATGCAGGTCACACAGGCGGAGCAGGAGCTGCTGCCCATCCTGCAAAAGCTCGTGGAACAGAACATCGTGTGCGTTTCCAGGCTGTTTTACAGCGGCATCCTGCACGAAGACGGTGATGAGCCGGTGGATGGCATCGAAAACGCCTATTATGTGAACAGCGCGCAGTTCCCGGATTATGCCGCGCTGGAAAGCTATGTCAACGCCGCATATATCTCTTATGTTGCGGGGGAGCTGCTGCTGCGCATCCCGGAAGGGCAGGAGCGGCCGCGCTATTTTGAGCATGAAGGCAGGCTGTGCGTGAACACCGGCTTTCCGGCGGAAGCGCCGGACGGGCTGGATTGGACACAGCCGCAAATCACCATCGCAGATGGCAGCATCCTCAGCTGTGACTTCACCGTCACGGTAAAGCAGGCAGAGGGAGAGCAGACCCAAAGCATTCCCATGCGCGCCGTGCTGGAGGACGGCCAATGGCGCTTGGACAGCGTATATCTTTACGAAGAAGAAATCCCGGTTGAATAGGAGGAACATCCATGCCGATTGTACCGAAACCGAATCATTGCAGCCTGGGCACTGGCGAATTCGTTGCCGAGGATGCGCATCTGCAGGCAAAAATCACCCGTGAAATCAACGCGGATGCCTTGCCGCCGCAGGGCTACACGCTGACGGTCACGCCGCAGGGGATTTGCCTGTGCGGCGGGTCGGCGCAGGGGCTGTTTTACGCGGAGCAGAGCCTCGCGCAGCTGCGCCGCCGCTATGGGGAGCGTATGCCCTGCTTTGAAATCCGGGATGAACCGGCGCTGGGGTATCGCGGCTTTATGATTGACTGCTGCCGCCATTTCTTCCCCATTGACAACCTCAAAAAGATGATTCGCGCCGCCGCCGCGTTCAAGCTGAATGTCTTTCACTGGCACCTCACTGAGGACCAGGGCTGGCGCATTGCCATTGATGCCTACCCCAAGCTGGCGGAGGTCGGCTCCGTGCGCCCGTATTCCAAGTTTGGGCGCACCTATGAAGAAGGCACCTACGGCGGCTGTTACAGCAAGGACGACATCCGCGAAATCGTCGCCTTCTGCGCCGAACATTACATCGACGTCATCCCGGAGTTTGAGATACCCGGCCACGCCTCGGCGATGCTGGCGGCGTACCCGGAGCTTTCCTGCACGAAGGAGCCGGTGGCAATCAAAACCGGCGGCGGGGTGTACCCTGATGTTTTGTGCGCAGGGAATGAAATGGTCTATCCTTTCATTTTTACCGTGCTGGACGAGATGATGGCGCTGTTCCCTTATGAGTACTTCCACATTGGCGGGGACGAAGCGCCCAAGAAAAATTGGCGCGAATGCCCGCAGTGCCAGGCGAAAATCCTCGCGCAGGGGCTGCCCGGCGAGGCCGCGCTCCAGGGTTGCATGACCAACCGCGTGGCGGAATATCTGCGCGCGCACGGCAAAACGGCCATCGTCTGGAACGACGCGCTTAAGGGCGGCAACATCGATAAGGACATCACCGTCCAATACTGGGTCGGCAAGCCGGAGAGCTGCAAGGCGCACGCGGCGCGCGGCGGCAAGGTTATTGTGTCGGAGTTCTTCCACTATTATCTGGATTACAGCTACGGCCAATGCCCGCTCGAAAAGACCTATTCCTACGAGCCGCAGACGCTGTTTGACTCGCCGGACACCGTCCTGGGCGCGGAAGCGCCCATCTGGACGGAGTACATCCCGGACTTGGATAAGATGGCATATATGGCGTGGCCGCGTCTGGCCGCGCTGGCGGAAACCTGTTGGACGCAGGCGGCGCAGAAGAATTACCCCGGCTTTGAGCAGCGCCTGAGCCGCCAGCTGCTCCTCTTCTCCGAAAACGGCTTGGCCATCGCGCCGCGCCGCGATTGGAATCCCTCCAGGGGGCAAAAGGTACGGATGCAGACCAAATTCTGGTCCAACACCGTCACCTGGAGCGGCGCGAAAATGGTGCGGAATCAAATTCGGGAGAGCCGCAAGGAGAAAAAACAGGATAAAAGCTGATTTTTGGGATATAATTTTTCCAAATGCATGGAGCTTTTTTGAAAAGAGCCTGAAAACAGCAGGAAGCTTGTGCTGTTTCTTTACATATATACTGGCTGCCCGGACAAATTCATTCGTTCCATTTGAATACCAGGATGCAAGGAGGCTGTGTTGAAATTTTTTAAGTGAAGCCTTGAAACGGCAGGAAGCTTGTGCTGTTTTTGTATATTGATTGCCCGAACAAAATCATTCGTTCAATTAGATTATTAGGTTATAAGGAGGACGTGTTTGTGAAGACACAAAAAAGCAAGCTTCCCGCAATGGTTTCCCTAGTGCTGGCGGCAGTACTGGTGACAGGAGCGTCCCTCTCCGTGTTCGCGCGCAGCGGGACTCCCTTGATCGACCAATCCTACGGCGTGGAGCTCCAGGCCAAGGATTCGTCTGCGGCCAATGTGGAAATCAACGAAATCATGCAGCAAAAAGAAATCCCCGCCTCTCCCGCGCTGGAACTGCTGAAAGAAGAAATTGCCAGGGAAGAGGCCGCCGCGCCCAAAGCGCAGGCGCAAAAAGAAGCCGCGCCGGAAAAAACACCCGAAGAAACTGCCGGAATCAAGACGAACTTTGAGAGCAGCCTTTCCGCCTTCATGGCGGGCGGGCAAAACGAAAAGTTTGAAGAGTTCCTGTCCAAGAAATATGAGAATCCGACCATCGTTTCTCTGCTGGACTTTTCGGAATACCTGATGGGCCCCGCAAACCCCGTGAAGAGCATTGTGGACATCATCGACTATCTGCAGAACGGCGTGAACGATATGAGAGCCGCGATGGAGCCGATGGCGGGCGAGTCCGTGATTTCGGAGCTGTATGTCTATTTCACCGATGATGAGGGTACGCTTTATACCCTGGCAACCGGTGTGTATTGGGATTCCGAGCAGATGCTGCTCTACGGCAAGGACGAAAAGGGTCTTTTCGCGTTGGGCTATGATGCGGATGTCAAGAATCTGATGCTCTATACCTCGATGGAATCCTGGCAGCGCAATTTCGGCTTTATGCTGCTGTATGACATTCTGTCTCCCTTGATTTCGTTCCATTATGTCACGGTGCGCGTCCGGTTCAGCTGCGGCGGTTATGACTGGATGGTGCAGCTTTGGAAGGGCCGCTACATCGTCGGCTCCGGCTGTGAAATCGGCCTGTACTACAAAGAACCCGGCAGTTTGATTGAATTCTACAATACGGCGCAGGACAGTATGCTGATTCCCATGAGTATGGAGCTGTATCTGAGAGGCAAAATGGTTCTGCAGCGTGAGCACGAGGCGCATTGGTGGCTGGCGGGCTTCGTCCTCCCGAATGTGCTGAACCCCAGCGCGCTGACCATGAAGGGCTCCGTCACGTTCCAGACCCCCGAAATGGCGAAGTGTTTTGCGGACGCCGCGAAGGATGCCAGAGCCATGTGCAACGTCCTTGTGCTGAACTTCGGAAGCAAGGGCCTGCAGGACATCACCACGGCCTCCGGCGGCAAAAAGGTCAGCTTTGTCTGGTAGCGCAGGAATCAAATTCAGGAGAGCCAAAAAGTGAGGAAACAGCAGCGTTTTTGCCTGCATGTCCAAAAATTAATGGTTCATGAACTTTTTTTAACAAAAATTAAGGATTTTTTTTCAAAAAACACTTGAAAAGGCAAAATGGCTGTGCTATAATCAACAAGAACAGGCTCAAATCTTTTATTTTCAGCAAGGAGGATATGTTTGTGAAAACACAAAAAAGCAAGCTTCAAGTTACGGTGGCTCTGGTACTGGCGGCGGTGCTGCTGATTACAGGTGCATCCATTTCCGTACTCACGCGCGGCGAAAAGAATCCCCTGATTGACCAATCCTACGGTGTGGAGCTTCAGGCGAAGGATTCGTCTGCGGCAAACGTTGAAATCAACGAAATCGTGCAGAGCACAGAAATCCCCGCGTCTCCCGCGCTGGATATCCTGAAAGAAGAACTTGCGCTGGAAGAAGCCGCCGCGCTCATGGGCGAGGCACCGGGTCTGCAGCTGCAGGCAGCCGTTCCGGAGAAGACAGCCGAAGAGTCTGCCGCAGAAAAAGCGACTTTTGACGGCAAGCTGGAAACATTCTTGGCCGGCGGGCAGCAAGAGAAGTTTGAAGTTTTCCTGGAAAGAAAGTATGAGAACCCGACTATTGTTTCTATCTTGGATTTCGCAGAGTTTCTGATGGGTCCCGCGAACCCCATCAAGAGCATCGTGGATATCTGCAGCTACCTGCTGAGCGGCGTGCATGACCCGAAGGTCGCGCTGGAGCCGGTGAAGAGCGGCAAGGCCGCAGGCGTTGGTTCCTCTGTGTCTGAGCTGTTCATTTATTTCACTGACAATGAAGGAACGCTCTACACGCTGTCTACCGGTGTGTATTATGATGCGCTGAATATGCTGCTCTACGGCAAGGACGAAAAAGGTTTGTTTGCGTTCGGTTATGATGCGGATGTCAAAAACCTGATGCTGTATACCACGCTGGATTCTTGGCAGCGCAACTTTGGTTTTGCCCTGCTGTATGACATTGCGTCTCCGCTGATTAACTTCCATTACGTTACCGTTCGCGTTCTGTTCAGCTACGGCGATTATGACTGGATGGTGCAGATTTGGAAGGGTCGTTACACGGTTGGTTCCGGCTGCGAAATCGGTCTGTATTACAAAGACCCGACCAGCAAAATTGAGTTCTTCAATACTGCGGAAGACAAGATGCTGATTCCGATGAGCATGGAGCTGTATCTGAACGGCAACCTGATTATGGAGCGTTCGCACGATGCCCACTGGTGGCTGGCTGGCTTCGTTCTCCCGCCGGTACTGGATCCCCACGCCTTGACCATGAAGGGTACCATGACCTTTAAGGCGACCGAGATGGCCAAGCGCTTTGCGGAGGCCGCTGAAGATACGCCGTGCATGAGCAACATCCTCTTCCTGAACAAGAACACAGAAGGCCTGACGGACATCAAGATTGCCGCCAACGGCAAGAAGGTCAGCTTCACCTGGTAGTTCAAGCGCCGTCCCCCCGCATCTCCTATGGATTCCAAAACCGCGTTGCCTTCGGGTGGCGCGGTTCTTTTGTTTTCCGGCAAGAAAGTTTTGAAGTATAGTCGTCTTTACTTGAAAAGCGTCCAAGGAATTTCGAGGATATTTTTTGAACTGCAAGGATGACGACGCAGGAAAACTGGCGTTTTTTAAGGAGGAAGACGCAGCAGTTCAGAAAATAGACCGAAAAGACTGGATGATTTTCAAGTAAGACGACTATATCAGCGATACACAATTTTGCGGATGGATTCGATGGAAAGATTGTATTCATCGGCGAGGGCCTCCGCCGTTATGCCGTTGGCGTGCTTTTTGCGGATTTCGTTATTGCGCTCCTTATAATACGTCCGCGCACCGCTGTCTTCGCCCCATTTTTTGCGCGCCCGCTGTTTTGGGAAATACAGTGCCTCACCGCTGACGTACTTCTGTACCTCCCGCAGCAGCTCATCCGGCAAAACCTCGCTGGCTTTTCGGTATCTCATGGCTGACTGTTTTCGGCGAGAAATTCGTCCAGGCTGTCATAAGAATCCAGCTTCACGCCGCCTGCGGCAATGGCGGCCAGAATGCTGTTCTCGGCCTGCCGAACCTTTTGGGCGTAAGCCGGAAGGTTATCGGCATCAAAATGGCTGAGAATGTCCAGATTTTCCAGCCCATAGTCCTTTGCGATGTCCACCAAATCCGCTTGGAGTCCGCCGCTTTGCCCAAAGGCTTGCAGGGCATCCCCCTGCGCGCAGAAATGGTAAGTCCGCCTGAAATAATAGCTGCATTCCTGCTGCCAGTCCGCCAGCCATTGGCAGTCGGGCGGGGCGGTTTTGTGTATGCGCCGGTCATTTTTTTTGGAAGAAGTCCCGGGTACATGCAATGATTTCATGGCAGAGCGCTTGCAGCTCATCTGTGGTTTTTGCCGCGATGATTTGGTCGTACAGCGCCAAAAAGCCGTCTGGCACCTGCTTCATGGTACGCAAATCCTCCACCCGCCGATAGTCCCTGTTGTAGGTTTGGTTGAAGCAGGCGACCGCGATGGCCAGATGATGCCCCGCAATCGCCCCAGCGGCAATCCGCGCCTTGTCCACGGCGGATTCAAACATCAGCGTCTTGTAGATATCCATGGCGTTGTTCAGCCACTCCAGCCCACGCTCATACATATGCCAGATGCGCAAAAAACTTTGCCCGCAGATACAAAAAGCGCTGCAGCTCGGCTTCGTTTTTGCTGTAAAGCACTTGGCTGTCCGCGAGTACGCAGGGGTAGGAGTCCCTGCCCTGCGCGTCCCGTTCAAAGCTCTCCCAAGCCACCTGGTTGAAATCATAGCCGATGCCGTTGATGATGAAGGTGCGCGCCAGGCTGCACCAGTGCTTCGCGTCCGAAATGATGGTGTTGACGTAGCGTACGCTGCGATCCTGCTCCAGGCAATAGCTGTTGTGTTCCAGCAGAAGGGATACCTCGTCCCGGCAGCGCGTCTGCGCTTCATGAATCGCCCAATCCACCAGCCGATTGTCTTTTTTCATAAAGAATTCCACCTTTTTTGTCAGATTTGCAAGTCTTGCAGGATTAGTATAGCATTGCGGCGGGGAAAATACCATACCACGCATTTTTGGAAAAATTGTTGACAATACGGTTCAGCGCCGGGAGGGTATGGGCAAAAATAGATATCCGCTTTGGCGCGGCCAAAAAGCCATACAAAAGCAGGGGCGCTGCGCTGCCAAAATGGCATAAGGTTCTTCGACAAGCCTCAGAATGACATCCGGCGGGAACGCCTCAGCCGTTCCCGATTTCTGTCATCCCGAGCGAAGCGAGGGATCTTATGCTGATTGTATTGCGTACAGCATATATTCAACGCGAAATGCGCCCGCCGTTGCGCACTGACGCGGGCGAGCCGAAAAAACGCGGCTTCCCACGAAAAAACGCGAATTGCGCCCGCGGCACGCGGCGCGAAATGCGTCCATGGCACATGGTTGACAAAATCGCAATATATGGTGTATAATAGAAGATGGGGGAACAAGACCTGTCCCATTTTTATCAAAAACATTTCGGAAGGACTCGATTGCACTATGCCGAAAAAGGCCGCATACAATAACGAAAGCATCACCCAGCTCAAGGGCGCGGACCGCGTGCGGAAACGCCCCGCCGTCATCTTT
>JGI994J12354_10002929_pt1 | contig 16278 bp, 11 predicted proteins | sample IntmicLarv3ML3BL_FD_12354 | JGI IMG/M metagenome (IMG submission 12354) | reverse complement strand
AAAAATTGTACAATGACCTGTCCTCCTTGTCGGAAAATCCGATAAACCTCAATAAGGCGACTGTCGACCAGTTGCGGCAAATACCTTTTCTTTCGGAAATGCAAATCCTTAATATCCTTGATTATCAAAAAAAACAACGTGAATTTGTTTCGATTTTCGAACTTAAAAATATTCCGTTCTTGGATATGGAAACAATTGAACTCATACTTCCATTCGTTTTTGTCGGTGAAATAGATAAAAATCGTCCTGTAACAGCAAAAAACTTGCTGAAGTACGGCACAAATGAGCTTATGTTAAGATACGACAGGGGACTGAATGAAAAAAAGGGCTATAAAGAATTCTCTGACAGTATTCTTGACAAATATCCAAACCGTAAATATGTAGGAGAGCCTTTTTATACTTCATTGCGCTACTCCTACTCTTTCGACAATCGGATACAGATGGGTTTAATAGCCGAAAAAGATGCCGGTGAGGCTTTTTGGAACACGCAACATAAAGGGTACGATTATTATTCCGCACATTTTTTTATGAAAGATTTAGGAAAGATAAAGACTTTAGCTATAGGCGATTATAAAATATCATTTGGACAAGGACTTGTCATTAGCAGCGATTTCAGTCCGTCGCGCAGCAGTATTTTGTCGCAGGCAGAACGGCGTAACAATGGGTTCAGACGCCATTATTCCACAAACGAAAATGATTTTTTCAGAGGTATGGCAACAACAGTTACACTGAAAAAAATTGATGTAAGTGCATTTTATTCTTATCGCAAAGCAGATGCAACAGCCGATGAAAGCACGATTTCATCTTTCAAAACTGACGGATTACACAGAACTGCGGGCGACTTGGATAAAAAACGTAATATTGGTATTCAAACTTTCGGAGGGAACATAAGGTATGCAAACCCGAACTTTCAAATCGGTATTACAGCTCTAACATATTCGTTCGGCGGACTATCCGTCGAGCCTGAATTGAGACCGTACAACATTTTCTATTTCAGAGGAAAACGTAACACCAATATTGGAATGGATTATACATACAGGCACCGGCAATTCACGTTTTTCGGCGAAACAGCATTGTCGGAAAACGGAGCCATGGCAATACTAAATGCCATTCAATGGAACGTATCCACAAGCTTCAGGTCACTTATCCTCTATAGAAACTTCAGTCGCAAGTATCAGGCTTTTTATGGCAATGCTTTTTCACAGGGGTCAACAGTCCAGAATGAAGAAGGAGTATATGTCAGTTTACAATGGGCGCCGATAGCTTATTGGAAATTTTCCGGTTTTGCCGACTTTTATCGCTTCCCTTGGTTAAAATATATGGTGGATTCGCCTTCTTCAGGAAAAGAATATATGATTCAGGCAGATTTCACGGGAATAAAAAAGACAACCGTATCAACAAGATATCGCTTTAAACAACGAGAAAAAAATATTACACAAGGTCATGAAGTAATGGTCCTTCCGGCAGACCAACACAGGTTGCGAATTCAAATCACACATAAACCATCCGGTATAATGACTTATCGTACTACGGTAGAAGGAAATTTTTATGATGATAATATAACGCCCTCTTCACGCGGTTTTGTATTTTCGCAAAATGCAAGTTATAAAAAGCCTGAATCGCCTGTTCAGTTTGACGTCTTTGCTGCATACTTTAAAACAAACGATTATAACACCCGCATTTTTTCAAGCGAAAAAAATATACTCTACAGTTTTTCCATCCCGTCCTTTTATGGTGAAGGGATACGATTGACAGCCGTTATGCGCTATAACTTCTCAAAAAACCTGTATATTCAGGCAAAGGCTGCATGGGTACATTATTATGACCGGGACGTTATTGGCTCCGACAACGAAGAAATCGAAGGACATGACAAAATAGACTTATACGCACAATTACGATGGAAATTCTAAAAAAATCGTTTACTTTGCCCTCGTAGATGAGGGTTTTTAAAGTCAAATTCAATGATTAAACAAACATAATTATGGCTACTTTGCTTTTCAACGAAATAGTATATGGTCCTGTCCATAGTCGCCGGTTAGGCGTTTCTTTAGGTATAAACATATCCCCGCCTGATGGTAAAAGATGTACATTCGACTGTATATATTGCGAATGTGGCCTAAATATTGAGCGTCGAACACAAACATCTGCTCCAAAGCGCGAAGATGTAAAAAAAGCTCTTATTGAAAAACTCTCCTTGATGAAGTCGGAAGGAGTCTATCCCGATGTAATAACATTTTCCGGCAACGGAGAGCCGACTATGCATCCTGATTTTGCAGGAATAATTGACGACACGCTTGAGGTGCGCGACGCCCTTTCTCCTTTGGCAAAGGTTGCCGTTCTATCTAATTCTACCATGATTCATAAAGATGATGTCGTACAGGCTTTGCAAAAGGTCGATGATAACCTTATGAAATTCGATGCTGCAACCGACATCCTTATAAAGCAAATCGACCAACCGGTAATTCACGATTTCACCGCAGAAAAACTTATTGAGCAACTATGTCGTTTCAACGGGAAATTAACAATTCAATCTATTTTCCTGAAAGGTGAGCATAACGGAGCATTGATAGATAATACAAACGAAGATGATGTAAGTTTGTGGATAGCCGGGTTAAAAAAAATAAATCCAGAAAAGGTAATGATTTATACAATTAGCCGTGAAACACCGGTAAAAACTTTGCAAAAAATATCGCCCGATATTTTAGAAAAGATAGCGGAAAACGTCCGAAAAGCAGGCTTTACGGTAACGGTTTCGATTTAAAATCATTTTATTTTCACAGCCTTGATAACTTTCCGGCTGCCGGCATTGTCAAATATTCGGAAGAAATATATTCCGGGTGACAGTGAAGATGTATCAATCGTCTCATTCGGTTCATTAACAACAAGGCAAGTCTTGCCGGACACGGAAACGATTTCTATACGCGAAACATATTCATGTCCTTTGAGGGATACATAACTTGAAAAACTTGTCGGATACATGTTAACTGAAGCATCAATGTTCTCTATCCCTACAATACTGACCTTTTCGCTCTTATCGCTTTCCACCTCACCGTAAAAAGCAGAGATTGAATAAGTATGGGGATAATATTCATACAGATTATCAATATATTCATTCTTAGAAGAGGCTATATCTCTGTAAACAGAGCCGTCACGATAAATACGAAACTTCGTTAATTCAGGAAATGGAGCAGGAACGGAACTGCGTAAAGAAACAGTATTATTATCAACAGGTGATACAATTGCACGGGGAGAAATCTTCGCTTTTTTTACAGACACGTTCGATATTTCAGTATCAACGATTTCATCGGAACGGGTAGTTAATAATCCTCGTTCTGACGTTATTATGGCAGAAACAAAAAAGTTATACTCATTTTCATCATATTCAAGCACCCCCCACTCTTCACCATCAAAAGAACATATATTTCCTTTTCCGTTAACAACAGGTCCGTTATCACAAGCTGCAGGATAATCACTTCCGGGTTCTGATACATAAATAGCTACTATCAGAGATTTGGAACCATCAATAACAAACGGCTCATTCAATGTTATTGTATTAATATCAAAGTTTTTGAGTGAGGCAGATTCAATTTTTTGCTTATATGAACGACTTCCCTGAGATAGATATACTTCGTATTTATTACCTCTTATCGGAAAAAATTGTATTGCTTTGATAATGTTTTCATTTATCGAACTTATATCTTCGGGTGACCATTTCTGACCGTAATAAAATGGATCATTATCATTTTCCCAACCCACCATAAAAGTAATATCCGTAGTACCCCAATAAATTGTCTGTTCATAAACAGGAGCATTCCAGCTTATTTTGATGTCATTCTTGTTTATTCTCTCTGCTTTTAATTCGTAAGGAGCTTTATATTTTATGTTAGATAGTAACGTCGAAGTAAAACGAGATTCTTCCCCGTTCGCATAAACTGCTGAGACAGAATAATAAATTGTACCATCCGTAGGATCAAAATCTATATAAGATAAAGAAATGGACTCACCTATTTTAATGTTATTACGATATATGTTATATACTTTGGGAACTTCACTGCTGACCGGTTCTTTCCAGGAGAGATATATTCTTGAACCTTGATTAACGGCTACCAGACCTGAAGGCGAAGGTTTTCCTATTTTATTATAACGTCCTTGTAATGTTTCAACTTTTAGGTCCAAAGGATCAAGCCATACATCCATTCGAGTAGACGAATCTGTTTTATATTTATCCCAATGATAACTTAATTTACCATAAATATTCAGTCCTTTCAGTTCATGATCTAAGCATGAAGAATTACCTCCGGTCAATGTTCCGACAACAAGTTTATTTTCATTAAATAGCGGACCTCCCGATGAACCGGCTGCAGTAACACCATGTCCGTTAGGCGTTTCCGCGAATGTCACATTCCAATGAGCATTTCTGTCACCGTTGAACTCGGAAGAATAAAAAGTAAAAACATTTGCCGGAGTGTTATAAGTTGATATTTTCATATTATCACCTCGTGGATGATGAATGCTGACACCGGAAAGAGCAGCAATATCTCTGCGATCCCATCCGTTATAAAAAACTTCGTAATCATCCGGTATCATATCATTAAGCAACACTAGTATCCCGTCTGAACCACCTTCGGTACCTGTATGAGCAAGGAGACTACAACCGGTCATTGTCTTTGTTACAGCAGGAAGAAAACTATCACCGCATCCTTCCCTTTCTTTATGAAAATAAAACATCCACTGCTGCATATCTTCGGCATTTGCAGTAAAACCACCTTCAATAGAGCAATGGCGCGCGGAAAGAATAATAGGTTTGAAATCTTCGGCAGTATTATTCATTAAAACAGACGTACACATAGTGCTGTTTTCCAATGTTTTTACTTTCTGGACAGAGTAGAGGACTCCGTTCTTCTCATTTTGCCATGCGGCACCTTCTTCGCAGTTGATATCAACCATACATGGACCTGCAGTCGCACGGGTTGTTATCCCGCAAAATTCCCTTAGCGCTGCCGAGTTATAACCATATCCGATCTCATTTATACATATTCGCGGCTTATCGTCGTTTATAGTTGACGCTACGTATTCAAGCACAAGGGAATCACCTCCTATAAATTCCGTCGCAAAAAGCCCACCCGACGAATTAGTTTTATGGGTATAAGCACCCAAAATTTGCGATTTATCAGCGCTATATATAAAAAGTTTACCTCCTTCGGGAATGTAAAAATCTTTGTAATAAAGCATTATAGCCATTGCATCTACAGCCGTGAGATGCAAACGCCATATATTAACGCCTCCCGGCAGTGTCGTATAGTAACCTGAATTGTCTATGGAATAATCTACCGATATAAGTTTTGCCAAAGGCATAGGCTTACCGGCTCTCGCATTCCAATTGTCTGTCTCAATCAGATCCTTAATATAAAAATTCACAGGTACTTTTGTGTAGGTCGTCAAACTGCGCGACATAAGTTGATAATCAAAGCTTGGTGGAGTCCCTCCTTCACTTATCTGAGAGAAGGATTTCGATGGATTTAAAACTAATATTGAAATAATAGTTATAATCAATAACGAAAAACGCTTTATTTTTATCATTTTATTAAAAACTATTTCAAAATATTTTACCTACGACTTGCAAATATATTAAAAAAAACATACTTTTGCGCAAAAATTTAAACTAACTATATTTTTTTCTATATTAAAACTCATTTTTTTATGTTATACAACCGTTCCTTTAAGAAAAAAATCATTCTCATAATATGTTGTGCAGCCTTTTTATGTCATGCTGAATCACAAAAGAAAAATTTCGATTACAACTTCTACGGCTTCGTTCGAGGCGATGTTTATTACAACACAAGAAGTAATATCGAAGCGGTAGACGGACTTTTCTATATTTTTCCGAAAAATAACATGAATGATGCCGACGGCAAAGACCTGAACGAAACTCCAAGCAGCAGTTTTTATACCTTCACGACACGCTTGGGAATGAATATAAAAGGCCCGGATATCGGTTCGGCAAAAGCTTCCGCTAATATAGAGTCCGATTTCGGCGGTACTACAGACATAAGTTTCATGCTTCGCATACGTCAGGCTTACGTTAAACTTGACTGGGAAAAAGGTTCTTCACTCATACTGGGACAGACATGGCATCCATTGTTCGGTGATGTAATGCCTAACGTGCTTAATCTTGCTACAGGAGCGCCTTTTCAGCCGTTTAATCGCAGTCCGCAAATTAATTACCAATACAGGAGCGGAGGATTAAAACTGACCGCAAGTGCGATATATCAATTGATATACACCTCCGTGGGGCCTGACGGAAAAAATGAAAAATACCAGAAAAATGGCATTCTTCCCGAGTTATATGCCGGATTTGATTATAAAAAAGGTAATTTCCTTGCAGGAGCAGGTGTTGATATGATTTCCCTCAAACCTCGCCTGCAATCGACCGCAGGCAACAATGTATATAAAGTAAATGAGCGTGTGACTGCGTTTTCTTATGATCTGCATGCCAAATATACACAAGAAATGTTTCAGTTGTCAGGAAAAACTCTCATTGCATCTAATCAGACACATACTGTAATGCTCGGCGGATTTGGCGTCTCCGAAATTGACAGTCGCACCGGCGAACAGAAATATACACCTTTCAAACATTCCACTTCATGGTTTAATTTTGTTTACGGAAAGAAATATCAAGGCGGTATCTTTGCCGGTTATTCTAAAAATCTCGGTACGTCAAAGAGCCTTGTAAGTGTGGATAAAATTTATGGTTCGGGGACCGACATCGATCAATTCGTTAATTTAACCTGCCATTTGAAATATAACTTACCTCATTGGAATGTAGGACTTGGGTACACTTGGGCCACAGCATCGTATGGTGATATACGTCTTTCAGACGGAAAAGTTATAAACACGCACGATGTAACAAACCACCGTGTGGAAGCTATTTTTATGTACCTCTTTTGAACATCCTGATGAAAAGCCGGATGATAGTAGGATAGATCATTGCACCTGTAAAAGCGCCTAATACATCTGCGATAAGGTCAAGTATCTCGCCACTACGATTGAAAAACTTGCTTTGCAATATTTCAATCAGGCCTCCATATACGAAAGCCAATAAAGTAGATATAATTATTATTTGGATAAAACTTTTTCGTGTCCGGAAATTAAGCAACAGACTCAACAGCAAAGACTGAACGAAAAAAATCCCGAAATGTGCGATTTTATCAAAATACGGTATCCTCACCGAATGAAAGTTGCCCGGAGGCAGGGTACAAAGAACGAATATCATAATCGCCCAGGAAACACTCAAAATCAGCAGGATATAAAAATTCTTTCTTTTCTCCATAAAGATATCATTAAAGAAGTGGCGCAAAGATAATCATTAAGAAACAAAACCGCTATATTAGTAAACTGTAAACTGTACATGTTTATTGCATATAATGGGTTTTTAGGGATGAGAATAAAAAAACGAGGTAGCCTGTTTATTACAAGCCACCTCATTTTTTTGTCATCCGACAGTGATTATTTTCCTATTTTTATCTTGCTGATTTGTTCGATTTTATTCACATCCGTATAGTCATATTGATATAGCCCGTCTTCGGCAATCATCATCAGAACATTGTTGAACGGTATAACGTCGTAACCTTCCATACCCTTATGGTGGGCAAGTTGATTTGCCATTATTTTTTGCGGTTCGGATGCATTGAATACTTTAAGTCCCTCATCGCAAACAAATAAAGTCCCGTTGTCAATTCCCAGCCCTTTAGGCTTAGTCATTGTATATGTAACGATATGGACAGGATGCCTTACATCTTCCACATTTAAAACTATAAGCTCATTCGCATTTTGTCCGCAAAAATTTCCGGAATGAACAGTTACGTAAGCTATGTCATTTTCCACAACTACGGGATCACAACCGAATACATGTGTGATCATCGACATATACTCAGGCTGCAAAGGTTCTTTCACGGAATAAATCACCATACCTGTAGGTGTTCCCATAAACATATTTTCACCGTAACTGAAAATTGTCTCAACATTCCATCCTATATATATATTATCTACAGTTTTAACCGGTTCGGCTTGCGAAAGGTCAAATATGCTCATATTATTATTTATCACAGTATATAAATAGTCTTTATATAAAGTGAAACGCGACATAGAGCCGGTGACGCCCTGTCCGCCGCCGCCTCCGTTTAAATTTGCTGTTGGAGGAGAAGCTTCCGCCAATATCATATCTTTTCCGTTGCCGCCATAATAAATATCATGAGATTCTTTTCGTTTTTCGACTTTCCACCCTACAATAATGTTTTCATTCTGATCAGTTCTGCCATAACACATATTATAATCAATCATATATTCATTATCAATGATGGGAGGAAGACACTGTTCAAATACACCCTCCAGACGGTCGGTATACTTTGGAGCAGCAGGATTCGTTATGTCAAACCAAAGCAGGTCAATATAAGAATCCGCATACAATTTATCATTACGTATAGAAATATCGGTGTTTCCTTCAAGTTCAACAAACCCTACCGCCTCAGGTTGTCGTGGTTCGCGGTTATCTATAATATGTATTCCCATTCCGGGTTCGGAAATATATAGATACCCGTTATAAAAACAAATCTTCCCCTGCTCTTTTATCGGCTGAGCAGCGCTTGTTTTCAATTCTACGCTTCTAATGTCAGAAACTGCCATAAATACAGGTTCGTTGACCATGTATTCATATGTTTCCGTTTTGTAACCGGATTCCGAACAGCCGAGTAAAATACCGGCTATTGCTACCATCATAAATAATAAATTTCTTTTCATTTTGNATCAAATTTTATTAAACAATTTTCGATTGTATTNNTAAGTANTATTTTTTTAAGAGATAATAACGTGAAAATTAATTCACACTACCTATTTTACCAATAAACAAAATCACGCCTGTGCTATTTTCACGAATGGCGAATGCAAATGGCTTATTTACAACATAGTTTATTATGGTTCCGGGAGGAGGAACTGATGTCGGTCCCATTTCGACAGCTGTTACTGCGGCGGCTTCCGTACCTTCTTCATTTACTTCGACAAATGTCTTATGAATAACCTTTGAAATCAATATTTGTTTATCTTCGGTCATACCGCTAAAATCTGCACCATCAGTGAATGGCGTTATCATTCCCATTTCAGGTAAAATAGCCTCACACATATTATAGCTACATTCCGTCTTGAACCGGGGAAGGCGAAGGTTTACTTCGCAAATAACCATATACATGGCATCGTTCCATGATTCACTGTTAAGGTTTGACATTACATCGTCTATTTTCTTCCCTTCATTCGGCAGCATTACAATCATACTGAAAGCCCCATTACCGTATGGCAACATCAGATATCCGCAATTTTCATCTTCGGAATATAGAAAGTTATGTGTCTGGCTCATCATTTTAACCTTACCCATACTAACACCATCCTCTGAATAAAAATCCTCATCTTTTGTTCTGTTTTTTTCAAATTTTTCTCTCCATATACCTTTAAAATATATTGCATTTATAAGGTAAGCAACACTTTCAGGAGTAATCTCTTTAATAATTTCAGGAATTTTTTTATTCGTTTTGTCCGATGCCCAATCATTTATCTGTTTAAGAGCGTTTGGTGATCTGAAATCTATTGCTTTTATTTCAGCATCATAGTTGCTTTTATTCGCAGAGATAAACTCATCCTTGAATTTATATGCATTATGATACCAAATAGAGTTGGCTATAGATAACGTCGTAGACTTGTCGACTGCCAACAATGCTTCCCGGAGAGACTTATTATACTTATTTATTTCATCAAGAGAGTAACCGTTTGCTCTCAGCGCCTCTTTCATTTCATCCAATGTCGCATCTTTAGCTCCATTCATAGTCATGCTGAGAGCCATATTTACACTAAGGGGCGAAACAAATATGTTCGCTTCTTCAGTTTGCGCATAAGTAGTTTTAAACAAATCAAAAGCAAAAGTATTGTCGGAGCCGACTTTTTCTTGAAGCTCCAGAACAATTCGTTCAGCATTAGCAAGGTATCCGTTTCCCTCTAATTCATCATTATCCGAATTGCATGAAATCATTCCGGAAAGTGAAAACGCCAAAATTGAGTAAAACACAGTTTTTTTCAATAAGCGTTTTGTGTTGTAAACTGATAAGTGCCTCATAGTTTTTTTTAAATTTTAGTTGTTAATGTATTATGATGTAGTTAGTTAATATACAAAAGTTGTTTTTTAATATTCATAGTTAATAGCTGTTTTAAAAATCATAACGAAGCCCTACCTTCAAATTGAATGTGAATGGGTCTTCGGTTCGTTTGCTTATCGGTTGATCATTATCGAAATAATAAGAAAATCCCGGTTCGACATACATGTTTATATCTTTATATATACCGTACGACAATCCTACACCGCCATTCAGCGACCATTGAAGCCCCGAAATACTTCTATTTTCAGTAATTTCACTGTTTTTATAGACATTATAGCTTTTACTTTGATAAACAGATACCAAACCTTTTTCTATCATCCCACCGGCTGACACATAGATATTCCACGAGCGTTTGTCATATAAATTCACAATAAGATTGGCAGGCACTCCAAGATAATGAAGCTTTTGAGTGATTTCACTGCGACCGCCGTCTATAACTGTAATATCTGTAGAAAGGAATGTATAAACAAGTCCGGTTTCTATTCCTATCGTACTGTTTAATTTTTTCCGAACGGTTACCCCGAAAGATATTGGTACCGAAGGTCTTATATCTTTTATCTTATTGTTGTAATGAGGATTTGATAGATTCTTTCCGGGTTCATCCTCTTTTCCGTCTCCGGGAGGACCATCCCATCCATTATTACCTCCATGTTCAACTCCCGGAAGATCAATATAATCTATTTCTTCTTTTGAACTGCCCTGGCTCCCATGCCCATCATTAGGAGTAGGATTCTTCTCAATGGAATGGGGTACTTCGCTTTCATAAACAATATCTCCCTTTGAAAAATTAATAAAAGAACCTGCTCCGCCAACAGAACCAAACCCTGCGGATAGTTGCCAGTCACTGTTTTCCCGGGATCGTTTTTTATTGTAAGCAATTAAATTATCTAATCCCTTATATTGTTGCTTGCCGGTTTCCTTTTGAACAGACGGTTGCTCTTTATACACTTTTTTCACTTCAATATCATCGGGCGTTTCCTCAATTATTTTCTGAGACAAATCCTCTTCTTCTTTATTTTGTGACGAGTATTCTTCCTTTTTTTGTGACGACCCTTCTTCTTTTTTCTCTACCGAAATATCTGTTGACCTATCTTTCACCTCCACTTGCTTTGCATTGGCAAAAATTTCTTTAAGTTTATTTTCCAATAATTTTCCGTCATCCTTTTCCTGCGTGGGTTCTTCTTCCTTCAATACTTTATCGATGACTGCAGGTTCCACTACTGTCATCTCGTTTTGCACAGGGATGTCATCTTTGCTGCTCGTTATATTTAGTATTAATACTGCAACAATAATTGATGCCGCAACAGCCAAGCCATACAACACAGGAGATATTGCCCGCTTTTTCTGCAAGCGTGCATCTATCTTTTCCCAACAATCCGTATCGGGAAAAGTAGACTTATCTACCAGTCTTTCACGGATATAATCGCTGAAAAGGTCTATCCGGTCATTTGACTTGTTGCTGTTTGACATATATTTTATCTACCAATTAATTGTTTCACACTTTTCTGTAATGTACTTCTTGCACGAAGAAATTGCGTTTTTGAAGTCGCGACACTTATTCCCAACGCTTCTGCAATTTCGCTGTGGGAATAGCCCTCTATTGCATACATGTTAAATACTGCCCTGTATCCGGGCGACAGGTTCTCCACACAACGCATCAGGTCGTCAGTCGACAGTTTATCTAAAACGGATACATCAACATCTTCAAATTGTTCATCATAACTTGCAATATCAACAGCCGACCTCAATGCATCCGCTTTTCTTAGATATTCAAGAGATGTAGTAACAAAAATACGGTGTATCCAGCCGGCAAAAGCACCTTTACTTGAATACATATCGATTTTAGTAAACACTTTTACAAAACCATCCTGCAACAAATCTTGAGCCGTTTCACGATCACCGACATAACGCATACAAAGGCTCATCATGGTAGGAGCGTAAATCTCGTAAACTCTTTTACGAGCCCACGATTCACCCCGCATACATGCGTCAATGATCATCTGTTCATCCATATTTTTCACGCTCTCATCTATATGATGCATAACCTATATAAAAGGTTGCGTCATATTAATAAAAAAATTATCTCTTCGAACTTTTGTTGTTATTTTTCGGTCTCCTGTTCCAGAACTTTTTCTAATTCTTTTACTTTCTCCGGATGATCTACAGCAATATTATTTTTTTCGCCACGGTCGTTCAGAAGATTATAAAGTTGCGGATCCTTACTATTCCCAAGTTCCGTATTTGTCAGTACACTATAAGCTTCTCCGTCATTAGGAGAAATATATTTCCACTCTTTGGTAGAAATGGAAAGTGCACCTGCCTGCTCTATGATATAGTCACGCCCTTTAGTATCTTTCCCGAGTAAAACGTCAAGCTGGTCGCGGCTGTCTACAGCTACATCTTCGGGGATATCTTTTTTTATCAGTTTTGATAATGATGCAAAAATATCAATATGCGATACTAAAGCTTCGGAAATCTGTTGTTTTATCTTCGCAGGCCAGCTTACAACAAAAGGAACACGCGTTCCCGCTTCGAAATTACTGTATTTACCTCCGCGAAAATCTCCCCAGGGACGATGATCTCCAAGAAGTTCCACTGCTCTGTCTGCATAGCCGTCGTCGACTACCGGGCCGTTATCGCTTGTCAGGATGATCAGGGTGTTTTCAGTAAGGCCGTATTTTTCTAACACCTTCATTATTTGTCCGACACTCCAGTCAAATTCAAGTATGGCGTCACCACGCGGACCCATACCGCTTTTTCCTGCAAAACGTGGATGAGGTACTCGAGGAACATGTATATCATTTGTTGCGAAATACAGGAAGAATGGTTTTTCATGATTATCTTCGATAAATTTCACAGCTTTATGTGTAATGCTATCTGCAATATTTTCATCTACCCACAATGCCTGCTTACCCCCTTTCATATATCCTATACGGGATACACCGTTTACGATCGCCTGATCGTGCCCATGATTAGGGCTTGGCTTTAGAACATAAAGCAATTCGGGGTGGTCTTTTCCTAACGGCTCTCCTTCGAAAGGTTCCTTATAGCTTACCGCAATAGGGTCATTCGGATCAAGGTTGCTTATACGCTGATTTTCCACATATACACAAGGCACGCGGTCGCCCGTTGCTGCCATTATATATGAATAATCAAACCCTATATCCGTTGGTCCCGGGGTAATAAAACCGTTCCAGTCCTGCGAACCTTGCGTAGTCCCAAGCCCAAGGTGCCATTTGCCCACAGCCCCCGTTACATATCCTGCATCGCGGAACATATCGGCAATTGTCGTTTGCTCAGGTTTAATAATCATCCCCGCATCACCGGGTGCAACTCCTGTACCTCTGCGCCTCCATGCATAATGCCCAGTCAACAAGGAATAACGCGAAGGTGTACTGGTAGCCGCCACAGCATGCGCATTCGTAAAACGCACTCCATTATTTACCAAACGGTCGGCATTTGGCGTCTTAACGGTCGGTTCGCCGTTAAATCCCAGATCTCCATAACCGATGTCATCGGCTAATATTACAATCACATTTGGCGGAGACTCCACCTTTTCCTGACTACAGGCAACTGCCACAGGCAACAATAATACCGATGCAGATCTTACTAAACCATTTTTTCGCTTCATATTATTTAATTTGTTTTTGACAAAGATAATAAAGATTTATAACGTGCCAATCTACCTGATTCGCTACATAAAGCATTTAAATTAACATAATGCGAATATACTTGTTTTATTTTGATTTGTAAGTTTTTTGAGAAGGTCTTTTTTAATTTAAAAATTGGTTATTAACGAAGCGGGTATAACGCGTTGTATAATTACTAATTCGTTGTGTACTGTGTAAATAATTGCCATCTTTTTATAGTTAATACGATATACAAACAATCCATATTTACGAAAGTAAGGTTGGTTTTGAAGTACGAAAGACTCAGCGGTTGTTTGTAAGTTGTATATTGTTTTTTCCAATCCCTCAACATAAGATATAGCAGTCTCGTATGATTTATACTCATATATAATTACGTCTTGCAGCCCTATAATATCGGCTCTTGCCTGTTCCGATACTTCAATTCGATACTTTTTCATCTGATTATTTCTCTTCTCCGTAATGCTTTTTTAATGATTCTTTCAATTCATCAAAAACTTCCTTTACAGAGTATGTCGTTCCAGTCACTTCCGATTTTATGGGATTTTCGATTTCTACACCTTTTTTTCCGTATAACTCCTGAACCAGTTTATACCCTTGAGTAGTAGTAACATCTATTTTTACATTTACAGTATCCATAATGTATATTAGTTAATAACCACAAAGATAGCGAATATTATTGTATAATAAACAATGATTAATGATTAATTAATTATTAATGGTTAATAATGACGAAATTGGCGGCGCCTCGGACGTAAAAATGAACTTGTTCATTTTGTACTTCTCTCGGCTTGTGCTATCTTTGCCGCTCATTTTTAAAAATAATTAAATGATTTCTGTTGATGCATTGGCTGTTGAGTTTGGCGGACAAACTCTTTTCAAAGATATTTCTTTTGCAATAAATGAAACTGACCGTATTGCCCTGATGGGAAAAAATGGTGCAGGTAAGTCTACACTGCTTAAAATACTTGCAGGAGCACGGGATCCATCGCGCGGACAAATATCCGCACCCGAAGGGACGAAGATAGCATATCTGCCTCAGCATCTGCTGACGGAAGACAGCCGTACGGTTTTTGAAGAAGCATCGCTTGCATTTGCGGAAATATTGCAGATGGAGGCTAAAATCAATGAGATAAATGAACAGTTGGCTACACGTACCGATTATGAATCGGACGATTATATGCAACTTATAGAGCAGGTCTCAACCCTTAGCGAACGTTTTTACAGCATTGAAGAACGGAATTATGATGCCGATGTTGAAAAGAAACTGCTGGGGCTTGGCTTCCAAAGAAGAGATTTCACACGCATGACTTCTGAATTCAGCGGAGGATGGCGTATGCGTATCGAACTGGCAAAAATGTTACTGCGCGAACCGGACCTTATCCTGCTCGACGAGCCGACAAACCATCTTGATATTGAGTCAATACAATGGCTCGAGGATTTCCTTATAAACTCAGCTAAGGCTGTTATCGTAATTTCACACGACCGCGCTTTCGTAGATAACATAACGAACAGGACTATCGAGGTCACACTGGGGCGTATATACGATTATAAAGCAAAATATTCTCATTATCTCGAACTTCGGCGCGAACGGCGCGAACAGCAACAAAAGCAATACGACGACCAGCAAAAGATGATTGCAGAAACGAAAGATTTTATCGAACGTTTCAAAGGAACGTATTCAAAAACATTACAGGTACAGTCGCGTGTAAAAATGCTTGAAAAGCTCGAACTGATAGATGTTGACGAAGAAGATACATCAGCACTGAGGCTCAAATTCCCCCCTGCCCCGCGGTCGGGCAACTATCCCATAATCACGGAGAATGTTTCAAAGTCGTATGGCGACAAACCGGTTTTCGAAAATGTAAACTTTACTATCGAGCGCGGTGAGAAAATTGCTTTCGTCGGCAAGAACGGTGAGGGAAAATCAACTTTGGTGAAATGTATCATGAAAGAGATAGAATATGGAGGCAACCTGCAATTGGGACATAATGTACAAATAGGTTATTTCGCACAAGACCAAGCTGCTACATTAGATGAATCGCTGACAGTTTTCCAGACAATTGACGATATAGCCGTAGGCGACATACGTACAAAAATACGCGACCTGCTCGGAGCGTTCATGTTCGGTCGCGATGATATCGACAAAAAAGTGAAAGTCCTCTCGGGAGGCGAACGCCAACGATTAGCAATGATAAAACTTTTGCTCGAACCGGTCAACTTCCTTATCCTCGACGAGCCGACCAACCATCTTGACATGAAAACAAAAGATGTCCTGAAACAGGCTCTTAATGATTTCGACGGCACAATGATAGTAGTCTCACACGACCGTGACTTCCTTGACGGTCTCGTACAAAAAGTCTACGAGTTCGGTAACCAACGAGTTACCGAACACATAGAAGATATTTACGGATTCCTCCGTAAAAAGAATTTGG